>Ga0209085_1000055_pt1 | contig 75936 bp, 88 predicted proteins | sample C_131016_EF_Meta_FD_187310 | JGI IMG/M metagenome (GOLD analysis project Ga0209085, IMG submission 187310) | Freshwater microbial communities from Lake Croche, Canada to study carbon cycling - C_131016_EF_MetaG (SPAdes) (version 2) | ecosystem: Environmental > Aquatic > Freshwater > Lake... | reverse complement strand
TCCCAGTCCCAGTCCCAGTCCCAGTCCCAGTCCCAGTCCCAGTCCCAGTCCCAGTCCCAGTCCCAGTCCCAGTCCCAGTCCCAGTCCCAGTCCATCACCGAGTCCCTTCCCAACATCTTTTGGGCTTGGAAATATTCTATTTAATCTAACAAATTTTTCAACAAATTATTTGAGCAGTGTTGGAAATGATAATGTGTACAAACTTTACTTTGATCCAGGTACAACTGGAATTGCAATATCCAATCAAAATAATATAATAAATGTGTACGCATTTGTGGACACGGGAAACAATTCATTTTCATATTCAATAAACGCCGGAAGATCAGCTGCCCTTACTCCAATATTAAATGGAAATTCTTCTACAAGCCCAGTCGCACCATCAAGCACAAATGTCAACTATATATTGACCAATACTGTAATCGGAAATTCCGGAACTGGTGCTAAATACACTGCAAATCCACCATCAATAACAATGAATGGAATAACATTTAGTTAAAGATTTTGATAGTTACTAAATTAAATGAGTAACGCACTCACAACTGATTACATTACTGTGCCGGGTCAGCTCTTCGCATGCCTTTCTATCGTTGGTCCAGATTGCCCCCAGAAGACTGACAAGTTTGGAATCAAGATTCGCGGAACTTTCCCCACTCGCGATGAGGCGGAAATTCACGCAAAACGTCTTCAGCGTGATGATGCAACATTTGATATTTATGTAGTTGACATGTACAAGTGGTTGCTGGTTCCACCCGACCGTGAAAATATTGAGAATGTTCATTATGCAGAGGAGAAGCTTGATGAGATTATGACCAAGTATCGCGAGAATCAGCAGATGGCTGCGGCAATGTTTGAGAAGCGCAAGCGTGACATGCTCGCAAAGCCACTTGAGGGGTCCGACACACCTTACATTGAACCCGGTGATGAGAATTCCAAGTATTATAACAAGCCAGATGTTCCACCAATCCCTCATCCAGCAGACGTTGTCGAGGAGCTTCGTAAGGAGTTTCCAGACATGTCGATTGCAGATCTTGTCAAGATGGCAGACAAGAAGGTCCAAGATGAGATTGATCGTCGCACCAAGGAGACTCTAACCATCGCAGAGGGTGATGAGACGCCGGCGGCAGAGTAAAAATTTGGGATTTGCAGTTGCATTTCTCCATCGTCTTTGGATTTTCACAGCAGCATAATGAAGCATTGCTTGATTTTTAGCCCATCTGACTTCTCGATCGTGTACCCTCATAAAATGAAAATCATCCCCAACATCAAGTTCAATTTGAAAAATGTTTTCATCAATCAATAAACCATAATACCAACGAATATTCTTCTTGCACTTGTTACAAACCTTCAAACAAAGATGACTTTGGTGAGTTCCCTTCATCTTTGTTTGAAAGTTGTCCAATTCTTAATTGTTCAATTCTATGAATTGTTCAATTCTATGAATTGTTCAATTCTATGAATTGTCCTTGTACACATCTCTCAAAAAATCATCCCTATTTTCAGGTGACAAGAGTGCCCAAATTTCTCTACAAATCAATTCATCTTTAAACTGAGAACACACGTGTAATTTTGCGGAGGTTCCTTTAAGCCAGTTTACAAGTGCGATGTAAACGTGAACCCACCCTTGAGAAGGCATCCAACCCGGGATGAATGCAAGATGTCTGGTCCAGTCCCAGTAAAATTTATTAAGTTTCCATTGTTCTTGTTCAATCTCTCTCTTTAGAGCCCCGTCAATTTTCCTCACCTTGATCAATGTATTACAAATTTTTTCAGAAAGTTCATTTGGTAACGTTTTCCAGATGCAATCCATTTTTTCAAAACTCTTGGAGACTGTTGAAGATGTTCACTTCACACGAAAGAAATCAGTAACAAGTGGACCCATGATTTTAGTTTCATCCAAATGAATTACGGTACAGTTTTCAACTTCATTTTTGGGAATAACTGAATGATATCTGAACGTATTTCCAAAGGCGGCTCTCTCCCTGGACCAATTTATATTGGAATGAATTTCATGGATAACTGTATTTTTAAATTCTTTGAGGTACTCCTCCATTTGCACCTTTGTGTTGAACCAACACGCCTTGTAAATTGGACCCATTTTATAAATAAAATTGCCTAACCCATCATATACAAATGAATCGGGGTCTAAAATATCATTACAGTGTCCCGATTTTGTTTTTCGAATTATTCCCAATGAGGGATGTGGGTACCGGAGCCAATATTCAAAGGTATTTTTTGGGATACCAGTATCATCCTCCATATAAATGTAATAATCGGCCCGTGGAGGCCGAGGTCCCTTGTCTATATACTCCATACATTTCCAAGTAAGTTCGTAAGGATGACTCAACTTTTCATAATAAATCCATTCCTCCGAAACGTGTCCTGGACACCTTTCATTTGAATGAATTATAATTTTAACGTCAAAGTCATCTTTCCATTCATCAAAATAAGACAGAGCTTCTTTGAGTATCCAGAAACGTTCTGTCGACTTTACGTGGAAAGCCACGTGAATTTCAACCTTCAACTTTACTAGGAAATTGTAATAACAGAGAACTTTATCGATAAATTCCCAATTGGACTTTTCCGCACACAATTCTTTTATGAGAATTCCATCCGCGTCATATGCATCAGCTTTGAATTTTTGACCCTTGAGTAAGCTCACATCAAAAACACATTGGGCCATATCTATAGATCCAGGTTGTGGGGTTGACCCAGATAATATTTCACCATTTCTCTTATTTCGAAGTTGATTAAATGTATAAACTTTTCCCAATTTAAATTCGGTGTTCCAAAAATCTGGATGAATGAGATTATCATCATCCAAAAAATAAACCAGACCCTCCTTTATTACATCGAGTGCCACATTTCGGTTTGGGTGACCCGCGCATCCCTCATCAGTACATTCCAGTTCTATTATTTTTGGGTCCCCTTCAAAATGTTTTTTAAAAAGAACTTTTCTACAATCGTATACAATGTACCACGCATTAATTTTGTCAAAATTGATAGACTCTTTAACTGTGGCTAAATTTTCAATTCGTGAACACGGAGTCACAATGGTAATTTTTTCCATTTATAAAAAGACTTTTCATTTCTTTATAACATTTACTACGTTTGTCTTTTTGGTCAGATTTGGATTCACCATAGCATTTGGTCTATAATGATTCTGATGATATTTCCAGATGGCATCTGATCCAATGCGGAAACCTTTTCTTATTGGAGCCTTGTAATAAAATACACAATCCTCTAGTTTATTTGATTTACTCGTATTGTCAAGAACGAGACACTCGTAATTTTCTGTGCATGCACTCATAACCTTGTTGAACAAATCAAAAGAGGGAAAGACCCCAAAGAAAGACTTGTAGAGTCTTTCTCTATTCTGAATAACATTTTCACGGAGCACAAATACATAATCCACATTTGCTCGCAGATCTGGACTCAGATCCATACAGTATTGCATTGTTAACAAAAAGAAAATCTTCCAGTGACGACCGTTCATGAAACATTGTCGAATGCAAGTATCCTTCATGAATGTCTTATTGTACATACAATCATCCAAAAGTATAAATGCTGGTTCCGTCTTGTTGATTGCAACTAGCTTTTTTTGTCTCGCGATAACCTTTTCAATTGTTTCTTTGCTGTAGTCTCCGTATATAAAAAGATCTGGTACAAACTGTTTGTAGTAATGATTTCCCTCTTCGGTTGCTGACATGACGACGCCAACTGGTATGTTTCGTTTGTGGTACAATAAATCGGTAACCAAAGTGGATTTCCCAGTTCCTCTCTTCCCAATAACAACACAAACCTTATCTGAACCAATCTTTGTCGGATCGAAACGTCTCAATTGTAAATTCATACTATTGTTATTCGAGTTTTTAATAATGGAATAAAAACTCACATACTATCAGGAACATGACGAGTGTCTACGGATCTACTACAGGACTTCAAGATGCATATCTTACAGAAAATCCAGAAGTTTCTCTTTTTTACCCAACTGTGACACTTGATCAACCGAACCACGTAGAAACATACCTCTTACCATTTGACACTGGAGACTTTAGGCGTTGTACAATTCCATACAAGGGAGATTACATCACGGACATCACTATCAAAATGTCTTTACCTGGCCTTGTAAATACAAATGATAACTTTTGGACATTTAGTGGAACGCCTCCTCCTGGATACGTCAGTTTTTATGGTTATACCCCTCAGAATAATATCTTTTCTAAAATTTTAAAAATAACACCTTCAAATTTTGATGTGAATCAAGTGAATCTTTTTCAGAACCAAGTGTTGCCTTACATATCCAATGTGGCTGCAGGTCCTGATTTTTCACTATTTACGGTGAGTGATTCCAACTACATATTTGTAGCCGGAAATAATTCAAAGGGACAGCTTGGGACCGGAAACACATCAAATGTCACCGCCATGATTAGTTATTTTCCTCCATTTAACATCCCAGTGGCAAAAATTGCATGTGGAAAGTCGCACACCGCCGTACTTGATTCATCTGGAACTATTTGGACCTGCGGCGACAACTCAAAGGGCCAATTAGGGAATGGAATCGTGGGACAAACTTCACCTGTAACCTCATTCGTACCAGTGGCAACCGGATCCTTTTTAGATATACAGTGTACAAATTATGCAACACTTATTTTGGTGAGCGGTGGTCAAGTTGCCAAGACTGGAACCAATGTTTACGGGGAACTTGGAAGTGACACAACAGTTTACTCATCATTTGTTTACTTGACCGATTCTGGATTTCCACCTGGTATAACAAGTATATCATGTGGTCCTGATTTTACTTTACTTGCAAGTTCTTCATCAGTTTATTCATCCGGGAACAATTCAAGTGGCCAACTTGGCAGAGGAAGTTTTTCGAGTTCCATTTTTGGATTCAGTGCAGTTTCTTACGAAACATCAAGTCCCACGTGGCCCGTTAAGCTTATGACTGGAAACGGATACTCTGTAATAACTGATACAAATATGTTATCTGCATGGGTCACTGGAAATATTGGTTTGAACAATTTCTCTAATTATGTAAATAGTTCTCACAAGTTTTTTAATGCAACTATTTATGGAGAAAATTCTGTGGGATTTTCAAGTGTCTACAATAATTTAACAACTGTAAACTTTATTTCAGGTGGTTTAGTTGTGGAGTATGATACATATAACCTTTACGCTTATCCACCAACCCACTATACTTATGTTGCTTCATATCCAATTTTTAGTTTTGGTACTGTGACTTTATTTGGTAACTCCATCATGGGTGATCTGACGAATGGTGCACTTGGGACGGGTCTCGGTGGGTTCAATACTTATAATAACATAATTGGTATCCCAGCTGTTATTAAAAATTATATAACATTTACATTTCCATTTAACACAGGTGCAATAACTACTGTATTTGATTCAATCGATGTGGCGAATTATTTTGGTTATGATTACAAAGATTTGAATATTTTACCAAGTAATTTTTATTACTTTGTGGGTTCCAGTACCCTCACAAGTACTTTGACTCTTAGACAATCTGGTTTTATCCAAGGATACGATGTTGCAGTTCCAAATACAAACACATACAAGTATCCCTCTTGGCAAAATATAATAAACTCTATGAGTCTTTACATTGGCAATCAACTTATCCAATATTTTCCTCAAGAATTTTTAGAATTCAAAAAGGAAATTTCAAATACATACAAAAATAGACCGATTTTAAAGCTCATAGAAGGTGATGGAACAATCGTTGTTCCAATTGCACGCACATTTTTTATAGACACTGGTTTGCTAAAAATGATACCAATACACGCATTAGGAAATCAAGACGTTCAACTTCGGGTGGACATTGGTATCCCGATTCCAGGAATGGCTCTTTCGACTCTGGTAACATATGTAAAATTGAAAGATGCATCTCCAAATACTGTTTACTCAATGGTTGTACCAAGTGTAACAACCCGAGATCCAAAGGGTCCATGTACAAAAATATTTTCATCTGGAACCTTTCAAAATCTTACTTTCAACGGGGAACACATGGCTGATTCAAACTCTTCAAATGTAGCCCCATTTGATTCCCTTTTGAACGTTCCTCTTTTGGGAAATTGTTATGTATTCGATGGTCCTATCAATTTTAGTAGAATTCGGGATATCCAAGTGACAAGTTCTCCAACCTCAAACATTTATTATGAAAACCTCAACGTTTTACAAATAAAGAGCGGCCTCGCCGGACTCTTATTTTCCTAGTAATATGTAATGAGTCTCTTCCCAGTGAGCACTGTACCTCATGTGAGTCCGATCCCACCTCCACAAGCTGGAAACACAGGGTACTGGGTGAATCAGTACCCAAATGTACAATATTATGATTCACCAGGTTCAACTACAGTTCCTTCACCAGGTGCCTTTAAGTCAGGTGTGGTGTCAGGGGAAACATTTGGTCTCAAACGAAAGACTACACAGACGATACAAATTAACTTTCCCAAGGATACATACCTCGGTACAGGGGACTACACTATTAAAATTCCAAAATTGGGAGACATGGTTACACGAATTCGATTGGCTGGTAATTTCAATAATAACACCATCGGAGAATCAATCATCAATCAAATTGATTTCATTGTAAACTCAAATGTCCTCGAATCACTCAAAGGCGATTTTATAAAAGTGGACACTGCGATGAATCTTACTCTCGAAAAGGTGGAAACTTCAAATGCACTCGTAAATGGAAGCTTCTCCATGATTGATATTCCATTTTACCTTGTTAAAAAAGGATTTTTCATGGTTTCTGAACCTGATATTCGGGTCTCTTTCAATGGAGATCCAACATTCAAAATTACAACTGGGTTTCTCCTTGTCGATTATACACATATTGAAAGTCCACCAGCGTCAACGTTTTTACAAAGAATCCGGCAAGTTCAGGATATTTCTGTAGTTGGAAATCCTAGTTGTAAAAGCATAAAGGTGGACACTGCATTTGTTGGACCTGTCTATCAAATTTATTTCACAGTTGAAAATTTAAATACGTCAACATTGGTACCAAATATTGCAAATGTTGCATTTTATTGCGGAGCCAACTTTGAGAGGTTCAACTTGAGCGGTACTTATTTATTGTACACAGAGCCCCTAAAAAGATACAAAGGGATTCCCGGAGTCCCAGTGTATCTTTATAGTTTTGCGTTGGACCCATCAAATATTCATGAGGCGTCTGGGCAACTGAATTTTTCTAGACTTGAAAAACAAAGATTTGAAATAACCTTGGTGCCCATTGTTGACCCGGTGAAAGTTACTATTTGGACCCAGGCTCACAATTTTGTATACTTTTACAATTCAAATTGTGTAACTATATTCAATTCAGCAGAGTACACCTTCAGTAATTCTCAATTGACAACAACAATTCCGAGTCTTCCCCTAAAACTGAATAATGAAGTTATAAATACATATGCAAAGGTGAATACGAGTTTTGGAACCCCGGTTCCTTTATCAAATACTTTGGCACTCACCCAAACTCTTGGTACCATTGATAATCAGGTGAAAAACATGGTCCTCTCAAGTCCTGGATACTCAAATGTCACTTGTAACATGTATCAATCTTCATGCAATCCATTTTTACTACAATTTCCTTTTAATTCTGCGATACCCTTAAAAGTTTTGAATGATCCTCAACTCAACACAGTTATAATTTTATTATCAAACGGTTCTATTATTGATCAAAGAAATGGAACATTCAGTCCTTCTTTAACAGGTACTTCTTTTGATATGGTACTCGACCTTTATGGAAATCCGGTTGTATCAACTTCTACTCAAATTGTGACTCTTCAAAGAGGCACATACACAATAAAGTCAAGTGTTACTGTGGGGGCACCCGCGGCTCTCTATTTTGATAATTCAAATGTATGGGCATCTTATTACTCAAGTCCAAATTGTGTACTTTTAAATCTAACAACTGGTTACACATTTTCCAATAATTTTGGTTCCTTTGGGAATTTGACTCCAAATAAATTTTGCAATTCGAGTGACTACGTACAATTTTTAAGTTCAACTGTGACGTATGTGTTTCAATTTTCAACAGGTGTCGCGTTCATAAAATATTACTACAACGATGGAACACTTTCATTTTATATTGATTCTAATGGACACCTCGTCTGTTCATCAAATCCAACAATAAGATTTTATGGGACCCCACCTCTTAATTATATATTTACACTCGACTCGTGCAGTAATTTCATTGTTATCGAGGCTGGAAATATACTTTCTAATTATACTCTGGGATCAAATTCTAGATTTTTGATAGGTACACGTTATTTAACCACTTTGGGTCAATATGGAACAGGAAATTTAACAGTTACAGGAATTTTAGAAAATCCACAAAATCACACGTATTTTGTATATGGGTACAACAATAGTGGATCCTCTGCAACAATAACACCAGGTGATCCTGCTGTCACAAATTATGCCACATATACAGTTCCTGATAATACTACATTTGTATTGTCAATTGATTCAAATGGACTTATATTTAATTACGCAAATGACGGTATCAATTTAATAAATCTTGAAAATTACAATCCGAGACCAATGTACTTTGATCCTTCCGTATTTTCTGGTCCTTTAAACCCAATAAGGTATCCTCCAGCATCAATGTCATCAAATGTAGTAACCTTTACAGGATATCAATATGGTTCAGGGACTTATACAATTTCTTCAACAGTTCCATCACAGACGAACAATTTAATCAAAGGATTCAATTGTGCACCAAATTGGACTGGGGGGTCAAGTGACTACATCCTTATTAAAGCACCATCGGGTATACCAGTGAATGGGGTTTTCATAGGGGGTGCAGTTTCAGGAACTGTAACTGTGAATATAGTAAGTGCAGATTTTATTAGCTTGTACCCAATTGCTTCAGGGACTTTAACAAATAACATTTTACAATTTAGTACAACGTATACAACTCCTTATCTTTGGCAGGTAATTGCATCAGGGACCCTAAATGATATTGCTTTATTATATATAGTATGAGTACCACTGTAGATTTTAACGGGGTCCTAAACGTCACAAACATCATCCCTTCTCACTCAAATGTAAACATTTCTTGGTCAACTTCTGGCTTTTCACCGAGTAGTACTCTTAAAATTTGGACCAGTACCGATGGGGTTTCTTGGTCACAGGGAGCAGTAACCACAGTTGGTGCTTTGAATTCAATACTTAATTTATATCCGACAAATTCATATACTGTAGCTGTAAATTCTACATCTAGTTCTAATATAAATTGGACCTTGACCACTGATGATACACGTACTTTACAATATACTATTTCATCAGTGGGACAATTTGTAATAGCATATGGATCTGGAAATTTTAGTGGTGGATCTCAAACTATAAATAGCGCAGTTACTGGTGTTCCAACAGGTACATCAGCAGCCGTTATTAGTATAACTGATGGATTTAACATTTTATGTAATTTTAATTTTACGATAATCCTAGCCTAATATAAGATGAGCACCCCTTTGTATGTGTCTCTCAATGTAGTTGGAGACCCTGTGAATGGAGACTACAATGACAAACATACAATTTATTCAGTTGTAACAGTACCTTCAGACAGTACACCTATTGTAACTATACAAAATTTAAAGGTTGTTGATCAAGCTTTTTCACTAAACTGGATTTATCAAAATCTTTCCCCAAATGACACTTTACAAGTATGGGGTAAAAATGCAAGTAAAGCAAGTTCTATTACTATACCTCGACAAACTAGTCAATTTTATCCAACACCTCTTCCTTTTACATTTAATATTCCATTTACGAATGGACTAACGAGTGGAATGCAAGTAGTTCTTACAAATTTTCCAGATGTACTTATTGAGACACTTGTAGGTGGACAATACATTGACTTACTTAATGGTACATTTACTACATTATCAGGAACAAATTCAACAAGTTTTATTATAAATGTTAATATACCAACTGGTACAACTACTATTGGTGTACCTGTTCCAGATGGAAATATACTTTTTACTAATGGATTATCACCAGAAGAATTTACATTACTTAAAACAACTACATGTTCCGCACAATATTTTTCTATCAAAAATGCTACTTATTATGGAGTTGCTTTAGTTGTCCCTGGTAAATATAATGATTCCAAAACTACTACACCATTGATATCTTCTGGCGCAGTCGGATCAATCACTTACGCAGGTACGAAAAAAAATACAATTCAATGGACAAGTAGCAATTTTTCAAATACAAGTAAAGTGAATATTTGGTTATTCGACGGAGCTAATTGGGCTATAAATACTACTTCTACTATTGGAGCTGGTGAAGCGAAATTATTAAATGTAAATGACAATCAAACTTATAGACTTGCACTTAATGTTGTAAATGATCCTTTGTTTAATGATTATAACAATTATGTGCCAGTTGGAACAAATTATGGTACGTATACAAATACTGGACTACTTACAATTCAATCAGCATATGAATCTGGAGAAAATACAATAATTAATTGGACATATAGTGGTTCACCAACTGATCAACTGCAAATATTTGTACAATTGACAGCACCTCAAGTTTACGTAACTTTACCTATTTATCAAGAAATCATTCTTGTAAATACAGTTACATGTGGAAATTCTGGTACAATACAAATTCCCAAACCAACTTTACCACAACCATGGATACGATATGTAACCAGTGCTTATAATTTCTATTACAATTTTCCGGAAACTTCACCTGGTTACACTGTAAAATTAGTTGTACCGAATAGTTATAACAATTCAATTACATTTATAAATCAAACAAGTTTTTGGCCATTTTATAACATTACACCTACAAATTCTGATATAGTTATTAACTATTATGCAGTTTTGAATAAATATAATTTAAAACTTTTAGTAACATACGAAAATATTTTACCTACAGATATTTTAGAAGTATGGTCATTTGTAAATGAAGAACCTACTCTAGTAAGTTATTTTATGTTATGTGATAATCAATATCTTAACATTCCAGAATTTTACTTTTCTGAAAAATTTGCACTCAGAGTTGCTGGTAAATATAACGATGATTTAAGAATTACGGATACATTTAGTTATTTTTATTTTGGAATTGATCCATTTCAAACGTCTATAGTAACATCCAGTAGCATACCTTTATATTGGATAAGTTCTACATTTGAAGCTGGTGATCCAGTATATATCCATTATGGAACTGGTGGAGCGCTTACAGATGTAGTAACAACAACAGTTGGGAACAATAGATACCCTAGCCCAGGTCCAAATACTATTTGTGGAACTTATACCCTTACTGGGTTACAACCAAATACAGTATATAGTATCATGATTATACCAATTAGTTTCACAGGAGGTGCATACAATATTGTTAGTAATTATAATGGTAATACTATTACCACTGCTACTGTTGGAAATACTATAACATATGCTCCCTTACCTGACGTTGTGGGGTATCAGATTTTTCCAACTCCTACATATTGTCCAGTGAATATTTATAATATTTACAATGTTTCAAATAAAACATACGTAGACTGGGTTTTAAGTTATCTAAATAGTAATTTTACATATCGTTTTGTGAATTTTGACGGCTCTTTACTAGCAACTGAAAATATTCCAGCCGCAAATAGTAATGTTGAAACTCCCATAAATATTTTTTATAATACAGGTACAAATATAAATAATAATCCTTTGTATCCTACAAAACCCAATGATTTTACTATATACGTATACGATACAAATCAAAATATTATATGTACATCCATATCATGTAATGTGACTGTTAAGAACTTAATAAATATAAACTCTTCTTACCTCACAAATGCAGGTTTAGCAGTTGTAAACTGGTCAACCGGGTTATCAACCTCATCACCATTCTCGTACACATTCACTTACAATGGAACAATTTTAGCATCTGGAACCACTTCAGAATCTGGAAGACCGATGATAACACCACTTATTCCCACACCCCCTACAAATAGTACATTGACAGTAACAGTTCGTGGACATTCCCAAACATTCACATTCAACCCAAATACCATTCCAATAAATCCATCTGGACCTGGTTATTACTATTATAATTCAAAACCAACACCAACACCGATATTAACCTATGATATTTCTTCATTATATACAACGACTAACTCTATTAGCTTTATTTTGACTACAAATGATACAAGAACTTTAAATTTTATGATAACAGACAATTCAACTGGTAATTATTATCTTTATAGTGTACCGGTAAGTCCCTCAGGATCTGTTACTAACGCGTTTTTAACGTCAGGTATACCTCCAGGAACTCATTCTTTAAATTTAGCTATAAAGGACAGTAATACTTATCTAGTTTACCAATATAATTATACTGTAACAATATAGAAATGATTTACATGACAGGACCTTACAAATATGATGACCTTCCTCAAGTATTTAAAGACAATATGAAAAACATAGAAAACACTTGTAAAGATTTGGTGGAGTACTATGATGATGAAATGTGTGAAGAATTTGTGAGAGAACATTTTCCAGAAGCTCTAGAAGTTTATAACAGCTTGTTCCCAGGAGCTTACAAATCTGATGTTTGGAGGGTGATGATCCTTTTGAAGTTTGGGGGTACATACATGGACATGGGGTTCCAAGTTGTATCACCGTTGGAGAATTATAAAGAGTTTGATTTTGTATCAGTTATTGATGGGAATCCACAATCAATTTATCAGGCTTTTATGTATTCCAAACCAAACTGTTTAGTTTTGAAAATGGTATACGAAATGATTTTACATAATTTAAAAAATCAATTATATGGTATAAGTCCACTTTCTGTAACTGGTCCGTATTTGGTTGGAGAAGCTTTCATGTTATTGAATAGTATTCAGGTTATGGATAGAGAGTTTTATGAGGCTCATGGTGAAAAATACAAGTTACTTAGACATGAACCTCAGTTGGTAAAAACATTTGATGGTAAATTACTATTCAAAACAAAGTTTGATGGGTATTATGAAGCTATATATCAAAAGAAAGATAGATTAGACAATGAACATTATTCGCATTATTGGAATCAACGTCAAATATATAAATTACCTGAAATTTTGATATTAAGTTTACCCGGAAGTCCACGAAGAGAAAAGATTTATAATTTTCCCTTTAAATTTTTTGATGGAGTTCTTATTAAAACAAAAGAGGATATGGAAAAAATATGTAGTGAATTTGGAATTGATTCGAAAATTATTCATCCAAATAAAAAATTTGGATCACTTGGTTGTTCTTTTGGACATTTATCTGTCATGAAGTACATAGTTGATAATAATATACCGAGATTGTTATATTTTGAAGATGATGTCATTTTAACTGATGATATTAAAATACCTCAAAATATTGAATATGATATATTGTTTGTTCATAAACATGCAAAAGATGGATGGGGGGCTGAAGGACAGGTGGTATCTTTACAAGGTGCCAAAAAATATCTGAACAATGCTGAAAACATTTTAAGTTCTGAACATCTTCATGATCTTATACTTTTAATACCAAGTCTTAATAATACTGGAATAAATGTACAAATATCAGATTATATTTTTTGTGAACAACCTGAAAATTATGAATTATCAGAAAGATTGAAGATTAATAGCAGTTTAAAAACTTGAAACTCCTTTTAATAAATGGAGGAACGACTCATTGAGTCAGCCACAAACATCATCCAACCGGTTCTTGAAAGTGCAGTCATCATCGCGAGTCATTATTGCAGAGCCACCGGACGTGACACAGTCACTGCAATGGATATGCAATATGGAATGAAATATGCAGCTCGACATGTTTTGGGAACCCGTACAGGGACCATGTTTCCAGAGGACAACTCTTCAGACTCGGACTCTCTCCCAGAACTTGTTAGTGACGAGGACGAGGACAACTCTGTATTCACCAGATATACAGGAACTGACAAAACATTCATTGAAATTAATGAATGTTTTGACACATGGGCAGAGTGGGAACCAGATAGCCCCGCTGGAGTCCTACTAAAAAACGCAATTGATAGTAATGGAGTTGGAGGGGTCAACAACAAAGAGTGATTTTTATTATCTTCTTGAAGAGGAACCAAGTGAAGAGGATCCAGTAGGAAACCCTACAAAAAAAGAATACAAGGAATTGGAAGAAGATTCATTTGAGGAGTGATTTCAACTCTGCTTTCAGTTTTGTAAGAATCTTTGGTTTTATCTTCTCTAAAAGTGAAAGTTGATTCAGAGTATCCAAATCATAAGAATCAAAAGATATGTTTAGTCCTTCAATATTTATGTATTTTATGCATAAATCAATACAGTCCCTACTCACTTTCAATCTTTTAAGTCGATTGGATTTCATGCACGCATTTGAATATTTTGTCCAAATACTACCAGGTCTTAATTCCTTCTTCTTTTTTATATTTGAACCCTCCTTTTTTATCAGACTTGCTGGTATCAAACAAGAACTTACATTGAAATATGTTACGAGATGCCATGATATTTCACTGTAAATATCTTTATCAATCATATCGGCAATTGAAAAGGAATTTGCAATATCAGCAAGTGTACCACATGAATTTGAATAATCTAAATAGTTTTCATGAATAATACCGAGTGTATTTCCATGTTCAAACATGACTCGATCCAAAAATTCAGTAGATGTTTTGTTTTCCCCCAGAGTCAATAAAGTAGACACATATGATTTAGGACAATACCGAGTGTCCCTTTCACTATCAAAGAATAAATGATCCAATTTGACAGTTGTCATGTTCCCATTTGTTTTTTCAAGTCTTTTCTGAACTTCACACGGTTTTATGCCAATTGATTCTGCAAATGATTCTATGTTAGGTATGTGTTCGTAATAAATACAGTCGGGTACGGTGCCTATTTTTTCATTGGAAATTATGTAAAATGGGTAATTTTTTCTGCCTTTTAATTCAGAAATTCCACTTAAAGTTTCTACAAGTTCAAAATCATCAAGGACCAGAGGAAGTTTGGAATAGTTCATACGTTGCAAAAAATCAATAGTCTTTTCTTTTGATTTCAGAATATCATGATCAAATGGAATATGAGGAATTTTCTTGAAAAATGTAGTTTTTCCGGTGCCAGGTGGTCCCCAAAAATTAACTATGCCCTTATCAGGAATCATGCCAGATGACGATACTTCTATTACTAAACAAATCTTAAATCTCATATTTGAGACGAATGAATTAAGAATCTTACTAGGAAGTTTAACTGGTGTTCTTCTTTTAATACTCATTTTAAACATCTACATAACTATAAAAATTAGTTTATGTTGAATGGGGCAATATTCGCCATGTCACTATGTTCAGGTGACTCACGAGGAGGCTCCATCACTGGTGGAGGTGGCTGCACCGGGGGTGGTGGCTTCATTGAGGGCTTCATCGGAGGTTTCACTGAGGGTTTCATCGGAGGCTTCATCGGAGGCTTCGCACTAGGTGAAAATTTTGACTTGATTCTAAACAACAAAATTATCAAAAGTGTCAGTATAACAACTGCTGCAACCCCTGAGTATACAACCTTTTTCATTATTAATAACAACCAACAATTTATTGTTGTAAAATAGTTGGCACTATTGTTTTTTGACTCTTGGTGCGTATCCAGACTTTTTACTGAACAAAATAAAGAGTGCAATGATTCCAGCAGCATAAACAATAAAGGGGGACACTGTGATAAATTGGATCAGTTTCATTTATAATTAAAAAAGATAATCTTCTAATTATAAATGAGTCATATCTTTGGTAAAATTTATGGAGTCGATATAAAGACCGTCGATAAACTCGATGAAAAGATGAGTACACTGGTTACTCAACTGAAACTGACAGAAGTATCCAGATGCTTTCATCAGTTTGAACCATTCGGTGCCACTGGAGTAATTTTACTCGCAGAATCCCATTTTTCAGTACATACGTACCCTGAGCATGAGATGCTCTATTTTGATTTGTTCTGCTGTACTCCAGACTTCAAATCGAGTTCAGGAAGTGCAGCAACTGCAATTTATAATGTTTTCAACGCCACCAAAATAGAATGGGAGTGTAAGGATCGATAATAGAAATCTCAATAGGAAACAAATAATAAATCTTCCCATCGCGAATACGGGCCCAATAATTGCCAGACCGTCGACCGGTACCATGTCGAACATATCTACCTTTTTCAATTTTACGATAGACTGGAAAATTTCCAGGGTAATTCGCCAAACTTGAATTTAGACGAGAATGTATGAAAGGTCCACACCCCCTGAAGTTAATCAGAGCCGAGTCTTCGTCAGTCTCCGTTGTATCATCAATAACAATTGCCATTTTATTCGTGTCCCTTGATACTTTAACTCCATTCAGATCAAAATTATGAACCCCACATTCTTTATTCAATTCATGCAAAGTGAGCTTCTTTGGCTCACGTCGCAACCTCTTTCCAAAGACTAGGGACAATACAAATACAAATGGAGCAAGTCCGGTGAAACCGAACATTTATATAGAATTGTTTGATTTGTTTAATTGAGAAACATTGAATCTCATATTCTTTTTGATTGGACTGCGCACCACCTTGTTTATATTATTGATGGTATTTTTCATGCTAGTGAGGTAATTTAAAACCTTATTCAGTTTATTAGGCTGCACATTTAAAGCAGAGTTTATTGCATTATTTGCATGATAATTTGAAGCGCGTCTATTACCATTTGCAGCTGCGTTTACCGCTCGGTTTGCGTGAAAAGCAACGTTATTCATTTAAGTTGAGTCAACAATTTTTTTCTGAATAAATTTTAACCACTCTAGACATTCAAAGATGAAATATTCATTTGTTGGGTTCAGACTCAAGTGACGTAAAGCATCTTTACAATTTAAACGCGCTAAAAAATGATCCTGCGTTGACCACACAGCATTTTCTATTCTTTTAAATTGTAAATATTGTGCATTTGAAAGTTTTGCAATTTCACCCGTTACGTAAAATTCCCTAAATTCTTCATGAAGAGTACCAAATTCTTCAGAGACTCCACCCGTTAAACTTTTAATCAAGTCATTATTCATTGTTTGATTAAAAGTTTAATTTTTTAAACGATCCTGCTGGGGGTCGAACCCAGAATCTCTAGCTTACTAAGACGTGTCATTTCATAGAAGGCTAACGCATTATCCAATTATGCTACAGGACCCTATTATACTAATAATCTTTTTCTTTAAGTAAAGTAAATGTCAAAGTACTTTGAAGCTAGAAGGCGCATATTAGAATTTTCCCTTCGTGAAATAAAGCGCGTTGAAAAGTTATTGTACAAGTTGAAGGATGAATACAAACGCACTGAAAAAAAGATATTAGTGGCCCGGAGAAGACTTAAGTACATTGAATATGATTTGCATCACAACAATAGTATCAACAATAAGAATAAGAGAAACATTGAAAATGCCATTTTAAATAATAACATGAAACCAACAAACAAGACAAGAAAATACCTCGACGCAATAAAGGATTATAAATCAAACATAAAAGAGCAAAAGGCTAGAATGTTTAAAATTTTAAATGACATGAAAAAATGTAAAAATAAAATACGTGAATATAAAGAAGATATAGTAGATGCAAAGGATGACCTTGAGGAACTCATTTCAAAGTTGAGACACATAGGAAAAATAGAACAAGCGCGCCAAATTCATAAGTACATCAGAAGATTCTCTAATTCTAATTCTTCGGCTTATAATTAATACAAAGTACAGCCATGAGAGCCAACACGATTCCTAGATACTGAACTGGATGTGTGAGACGATCGCCAAGAATAAAATATGCAACTATTGATCCAAGAACAACAACTGCCGCTTGCCAAATAGTATTCACGTATAACATACTACTGTTTTTCCTGAATATTCCAATGAGTAAGTAAATCATGAGAGCGTAACCAAGTACTCCAAAAATAAGATGTTTCAGATCTTTACGTTCTGCATACCACTTGACATGACAATTTCCGAAAATCTCTGCACAACAGAGTGCAGCCAGATTCCACATTTCTATTTACCAACAATTAAATCCAACTACGAAGTAGTTGTCTACTTCGTAGTTGTCTACTTCGTAGTTGTCTACTTCGTAGTTGTTTCACCGCTTCATACACGCTTTGGTCAAAGTTTTAATCTCATTTGAGATTTCAAGATGCCATGGGTACAGCACTAAAATCTGGAATGCGAGTGCACAGCATCCAATGATGAGTGCGGCCCAGCGAAGCTTATCAATCTTTTGCTTTGGGTCACTCTCATTCATCATCATTTATTATTTGAAAAGAAATAAATTGTTGGCTCAAATTAAATGAATTCAGCTTCACCTGAAGTAACATTACAAAGTGCAAAGGGAATTGGTACAGTACCTTTAGGTAGTCTTATAAGAATAGTGGACTTGCCTGAAATTGAATCAATTGTTGGATACAGTGGGGGTCTCAAGTCTGCGCCAACTGTTCAAGTGGACCACAAGGAAATTATAGGAAATCCATCTGCATCATTTCAAAGAGTGGTGGTGAAATTGAAAAGTGGCGCCCAGGCTATTTTTCATAAAAAAACAATTGTCATTTCTGGAAAGGGTCCTTGGTCCGAAACTGCAAAGGTTCTGGGAAAGCTTTCGCCAATTGTAAAAGGGGTCCATTTCGAGGTGACAAACACAACTGTCCGTTGGCAGCTACATAGAAGATTACAGTTGGATGCTATTGATAGAAAATATGGTAAAAATTCACAGTATAATCCAGAAACTTTTGCTGGACTGATCCTAACAATTAGGAATCCACTTGTGACTTTGACTCTGTTTAATAACGGTGTAGTCATTGCATCTGGAAAAGATCTCACCGGTATCAAAAAGAGGGTCCAAGATGAGCTTTCTGGATTCATTGGAGCAGTGAACATCGGGCACCAGGAACCCGCGCGTAAAAACCTCAAAGGAAAGAGAGAGGGTATGAGGAATGCAAGGTACCCAGTTGTCAATTGGAATGCGAATGATCCTGGGTACTATGTAAAACCTGGCCCAAATAGAAGACCCCGTCAATATAAGATACCGGGAAACCCAAAACTTGCAATTGCAAAGGTTAGAAAAGCATATGCAAATGCGGGAGTTCAAATACCAGCCGCAACCAGAAGAGCCCTTGGAATGTCACCTTTGCAGAGCCCTCCCAAAAGAGTGGCACCCCCAACAGTTTATTCCCCACCTAAAAAGAGTGCAGCCTCAGTATTAAACTGGAACGCAAATAAGAATGGGTACTATATAAAACCAGGTCCAGGGGGTCTTCCAAAGTTTTATAAGGTGCCGAAAGGAGTCAAGGCGGCAAAAAAGACTGTGCTCAAAGCATATGAAGGTCGTAGAATACCAAATAAGGTTCGACAAATTTTTGACATTACAAATGCAAATCTTCCAAAAGTTGTTCAAAATGTAAGAAACATCAAAAAGGATTGTTCAAGATTTACAGTTGTTCAATTAAGAGCTATACTTAAAGAACGTGGTATTGCATACTCCGGTCTGACAAAGGATAAAATGTGTGCGAGACTCAATCAGGTTCAGGTTCAGGTACCAACCAAGAAGGCGGCTCTTTCTCCAAACTTTACTTTGAATGGGGTTCAGCATTATGTTCTTAGAAATACAAAACAAATACAAAGAGGTGTTCAAAGAGCAAAGAAACTGGACTCTTTTGCAGTGAAAAATCTGAGAGGGTTTGCTAATAGACTTGGGGGTGCTCCATCAAAGGCGTCGAAAGCGAATTTAATAAAAATTATTCTCAAGTCCCCGTCCCCGTCCTCTATTGGATCAAGTTTAAATTCATTTGCCAAGGAATTAGAAGCTCAGTTTAAAAATATTGGAAGCAAAAACAAGACACCAAGTCCTAATATGCTCAATGCGAGAGCACAACTTATGTTTAGTCCACAGGCTGCTCGTGAATTTGCAACTTATTATAGATTACAGGGTAAAAAGTTTCCAAAAAATATGAATAGAATAGTTGCAAATTTCAAGGCGCTCAAACTCAAAGAACAACTTGCCAAGTACAAAGGGAATGTAGAAATAATGTGAGGTTAATTTAGATGAGCTACATAAGTGCAAGTGAACTCTACAATGTAATTAAAGGAGGTACTCAAAGAGCAAATCCTTGGGCCGGTATTCTTCAAGAAGATACGGAAAACGATTTTAAAAATCAAACTGGCATGGAATATGCATATGATGTAGTGGATGGGAGTCACTTGACGAGCGACCGTTTTGAAATGTATGAGTTTGTTGACAGTAATGTACCCACTCAAGTTCAGAGTCCAGTTCAACCGATCCCGACCCCGAGTGGTCCTTTACAATGGGCACCATATACCAAATATGAATTTGGTCAACTTGTAAATGACAATGGTATTCAGTACACAGTCAGCATACAGATTGATAATCCAAATGATAATGTAATCGCGCCACAGTTTAGTCGGTACTTTACACCCACAAACAATATACAAAATTGGGATCCAAGTATATATTACAAAAAGGGTGATGTAATTAACTATCAGGGCAAAATATTTACCAGAACCGATGTTCAACTTCCTTCAAATTCATCACCTATTCCACCAGAAGGCTCAAATATTAATTATTGGCAATAATAAATGCCATACAAGATTGAAAAACTAAAAAATGGGTACTATTCAGTGCGTACAGAAAACGGAAGATACAAGTCTAGACATACTACACTTGCAAAAGCAAAGGCTCAAGTGCGCCTCCTCTACATGATTGATACTATGGGTCCTCGTCAGATTCGCTCTCGTCTTCGTCGTCGATAAAATCCTTTAGACTCCCTTCAGTGTCTGACTCCTCCTCGTCCTCCTCTTCTTCCGCGTCAGAAGAAGAATCATCCTCTCCATTCGGGTCATCTGAATCATAATCATCATCGGCAAAATCATCAACGGGCTTTTCATTTGGTGAAAAACGTTCAGGCTTTTTTACAACTCGTCCGGATCGAGTGGTCAGTGTCATTTTAAATGTAAACTTAATAAATCTTTAATTATTCCTATTGGTAATTTCCGTCTCTTACTTTTGTACCCTTTACAATCTTCATCAAGACATCTTTGTTCTATGGTCAAATCATTCTTTTTGATGATGAAATAGGAATGATTTGACTTGTGTGCTCGATGGACCCGTTCGCAATATTTTGAATTTGTACCGACCCAGATGTCACCAGATTTGTTTTTGCAAAATTCAGCTCTGGTGATTTTTATGTTTTGGTGCCCCTCAAAGTGAGTTTCTATGAAGTGTTCCAAGGATGATTTTGAAAGTTCTAGAGATTCATTATCCACATTTTGATTCGCCAGGTTACTTTTTATTGAAAACATTTTCAAAAATTCAACGGATGGCGTCTTGTTTTCAAATTCGTGAAACGTTTCCAGTTGATCCACGTAACCAAATGGGTAATAGAATGTACTCCCTTCTTCCATTTTATGTGACCAGAGCATTCTTAGACCAGAACTAAAAGAGTCGATAAAATGGTCAGCCCCCTCAAAATGACTTAGGACTTTTTGTCTGAGAGCCTCTGCGGTTTTCAAATTTACATTTAAATCTGGCCAAACAAGATGAAATCCATACTTGAGACCCTTGTCTTTGATTTGTCTCTCTCGAGCCTTTGCTACAAGACATCTTCCATGCTTTACTATTTTACTTATAAACTTTGATATTTCAACAATGTCCAATTCATCCATCGAGTCAACATCTAAATAAAATTTAAAGAACTGTTCTCTTTTTTCAATTATGTACAATTTATTACCCATTTGCAAATCTCGTATGTAATTTTCAAAAAATGTGTCAGTGTCAAGTACCTCTAACGTACCTCCATTAAATAACATATGTGTTATTCCCATTTGTATAGAAGAGTTTTATTTTTTTAAGTTGAAGGACACTCTCTTTGAATAAAGAGCCTCCTCAAATTCGTTGTTTTTTATGACATGAACCGAAATCATTTTCCAAATATCACTTCTATTTTTGATTCCATGTATGGTGTCAAAATCTATAAAGTCATTTTCGTCATATTGTTTTTTGAAACGAATCTTGTTCTTTGTCATCATATCCTTGTTTATGTTAAACTTTGTAATAATCTTCTCCTGGTCCCTCAAAGTCATTTGAAAATCAAGTATGTATACATGATACACATTTGTCATTTCTGGATCCTCTTCATCAATTGTTGTAAATTTGTAATATGAATACGTTCCCGCCTTTATGTTTACTACACCCCGAGTCTCCTCTTCGAGTTCCCTCAGGGCACACCGTAAAGGGTTGTAAATTTCTCTTTTTCGACACCCCCCTGTAACAAAAGTCCACTCTTTAAACCGTCTATCATGTACCAATAGGAAATGAGGTTCATTATTTATTATATGCATGGGTATGGCAATCGCCTTATGTCTCATTTTAGAGCCCTACTAGGTACCAATAATAAAATATTTGGCATATTTTATTATTGTTTAGTAATAAATGAAGATGAATATGATTCTGCTCGCGGTGGCTATCATCGCTGTTTTTTTTATTCTTTATTCAAAGAAGAACGGTTACAAGACGGTTCCCCCTCGAGTGGAGGACAAGGATGTTGAGGTTGCAAGTGTTGCAGATGTAGCACTCAAGGGTGGTGCTTGTGGTGTCAGACCTACTCTTGTCTAAGAAGAGTACATGACTGCTCCCATTCCATTTTGAATTCTGAGAATGTTGTAATTGACGGCGTAGAAATATGAACCGGCACCGAGCTTGCTCAGTTGCTGGAAATTGGTACCAGATGGGCAAATAAGACGGAAAGTATCAATTCTGCTGAAATTCAGAGAACCAGTTGGCTGGTATCTGGCGGTATCCAGACAGAAAGGCACGATGGCCACTGGAATAACACCGTTCAGACCGGTACCAGCTGTTAAGCTGTAGTATCCATATGGCGTCAGGTAATACTGATTAATGTCTACCCAATGTGGTAACGATCTTGACTCCCCAATATCGTTACCATTAATCTGCATTCTAAACTGCATATTGGATGCAGCCACTGAACCTTGAGACAGATTTTGGGAAGTTACAGCTGAAGTGTAAATAGATGATGGGTAAATGTAGCATTGTGTAGCTGTCTGTGCATTTGCAGTCACAGTTAATGCAGTTGTGCCATATGTGCCAGTAGATGGGAAGGATGCAACAATGTAAGCATCACCGGTGACACCAGCAAATATTCCATTTGACTCTGGATTCGTTTGCTCAACAGCTGTGATAGTACCAATTGCTGCAGTGACGCCTGTACCACCAGCCTGTGGAATCACAATATTCCACCCAACCATGGACTCCGAAACTGCACCTGGCACATTCACTGAAATGTAAGTTGATCCTGAACCATTAATGAGTGCGGATGAACCTACACCCTGTGTTATAGGGATACCACCTGCAATAATGGTTACTGTTCCCGTACCGGTTAAAGTACCAGTTACACCAGTTGTAACATTTAAAATATTAGCCGAATTCCAAGTCAATGTACATGGATTTGCAATAGTACCCCCTGTAAATCCAGAAAGATTTGCATAGAATACAGAAGTAGCGGTAGATGGTATGCCATGACCAGTTGAAGTAACAGTTGTACCTGTCCCTGAGCCAGAAACTAAACTTACTGATAATACAGTACTATTGATTGCTGAGATGGAGTTGAAAAGAGAGTATGGTGGAATGAAAGTCAGCTGAATTGTACCTGAAAGAGTAGGATTTGCTGAAGCTGCGAGTGTCAATGTAGTTGAAGTTATGGATGCAACTGTGTATTCAATTACAAGCTGAGCAGCAGATACACCGCTTCCAGAAATAAATACTTGCCACCCAACTGCAACTGGAGTTGATGCAAGTGCGGCGATCGCAGCGGATGATGCTGTTAAAGTAACAACTGAAGCAGATGATGATGATACTACAAAAGTATTGGAAATTGGGGCTGAGAAATTTACGAGAGTATTTGCTGGCATGCTCTGCAAAACTGGTGTAGAAGTGGTGATTGTGCTTCCTGAAATACCTGATACATAAGTATTAGATGCCAGATAGTTTGGAATTGTTATACCTGCACCTGGTGCAACTCCGGTGGTATTGAGAAGTGGTATGGTGGAAGAAGATCCACCGGAATTGTAAACAGTGTTGTAGTTATTGGACTCGAATGCAATGTACTTGATGGGCTGGGACAGTGCAAACTCGTAATTGGACACGGCTGCAATTGGGACTCTGGTAACCTGTGTCATGAGCATGTCGTGACGATTCTTGGCGAACCACTCACGCTCCTCATTGTCCAGGTAAATGAAACGAGCCCAGGCTATGTACTGATCCCATGCGTTGGGGTTTGCCCAAGTGATGCGGATCTCAACATCGTGGTACTGGAGAGCAACTAGGGGGAGAGCGCTCTGCCACTCACGGCAGAAGAAAAACTTGAGTGGGAAAAAGACTGAGGAGTTCACATTAGCAGCCACGTAACGCTGGCTATAAGATTTGGAATTTACAACTGGGTCAATGTTGGAGCAATAACTCATATCCTGAGTATCAATAATCTGACCTCCAATCATGAGCTCGAGCTTGGAGATAACCTGATTCCAATTTACATTTACATTTGCGGTATTATTTGGATCATTCGCAGTGAGGTACACATCACTGAGAAGATCACCCTTTTTCTCGAATCTTAAGAGAGAGACACCGTTTTGACTTGCGTTTCCTTGAATAACCTGGCGTTCGACGTTCTGTGCATAGTGGGTATATCTCTTGAATGCCGATCTGAAAAATGAAATTTCTGGTGAACCGGATAGATAAGCATCCTGAACACCGACTGCTACAAGTTGTGTAATTCCTCCAGACATCTTATTTAATAGGTATCACTACTTTAATTTTCGGGAAAAGGTGCGGGGTTCATAATCGTTTCAGCCATTTGATAATGCTGACCAGCCATGACTGATTTACCACCGATGAGATTGAACCCCTCAATTGTATCAGTGACTACTGGGGACCCAGTGACTACTGGGGACCCAGGGGGCACCATTGGTGATCCGCCTGAGAGTGCTGAGGCAACTTTATTTTTCATTGCATTGACATCAGCTGTCATTGCTGCCATTGGGTCGGGCATCATCATCGGGGGAGGTGGTGTTTTGGTTGAACTACTCTGATAAGAAGCCCCTTGTATTTTACGAGCCATTGGTGAAGAACCATCCATTATTAATAGAGGAAAACAAAAGAAGTTAGCCTGCGAGACTAATTTTAAATGGATTTCCATCAAGATTGACATTCGCAATATCAAGTTTCTGTGTAAATGGATTCTTTTGAGCCTTGAGTTCGTTCAAGTCATTGTAAACGGGTTGCACGTATTGTTCTACCGTTCCTCTAAGAGGACCTCCAATACCAGGATGATCAGTTGGCACTTCTCTTCTCAGATTTGTAACTTCACCACCAGCACTTATTGGGTCTCCTCTCACATTCATCTTTTGACCATTACCGGCACGGTCAGGATTGCTCCTGTTTCCGTGCATGTGAGGAAGGCTTTTAATACCTGTATCCACATATGGCTGGTAGACATTGTATTGTGCTGGACCCTCAAATATTTGATTACCAGTCTCTGCACGTTTAGTTGGTCTGGTTGTATATGTGAATGTGGGTCGACCCTCTGGTCCTCTGATTGCGCCACCTTGACCCTGTGCGTTTGGTCCGCCAGTTCTGTAAGCAGTCTCCTTGGTTGGAAACTGTGTAAGATTACCAATAATGGTTCCACCATTCTTCACAACCGGATTTGTGGGACCTCCGTAATTTCCTTTAAGTGGGACGAGTCTCTCTTCATTTGGATTATTTGGGAGTACCCTGAAGAATTGTTGGAATCCACCAGTCGCTGGTACATCAGCGCACACACCGAGACCTCTCCCAACATTTGTTGGTTCCCCGCCTGGATTTAAATTATTCATCTTGTTGGAAATATTTTCACGTTCATACAAGTTGTAGACTGGTTGACCAAATGGGAATTGTACATTGGGGCTGACATCTTGGAGAGTTCCAATAATCTCTTGTTTTGGTTTAAGTCTAAAATCCCCTATACGACGTCCAATATCAGGTGTCATGTTATTGGTTTGCATGGCATCCTGATAATCGTGACGAGCAGCATTTGGTTGTTGTGGAACTGGTTTAGATGTACCCTTATCATAAAGTGGTTCCTCTACACTATTTACTTTATTTCCAGCAAAAACAAGACCCACTATGGCAGCTACTGTCCACGGATCCATCTATTAAATTAGACCAACAATAAAATTAAGTATTCTTAATATTTGCATAACGTTCTGCAAATCGTTTATTACGATCATCCGTATAACTACTTGGTGGGTTAAAGAGCATCACTGGGAATGTAGGGGAAACGTTGTACATTTTTGGAAAATCATAAGATTCAGCCTGCCAACCTTTATGATACCCAACTGTACTCACTGGACGAAGAGAGCTTTCGATGTCAACAACCTCCTGTAGATTCGCTAAAATTATCTTTTCAGAGCTCATTTATTAATACATACCATTATTTGTTCGTGCGGGTCCTTTAGAATTAATCCAAGCTGGTCTTGCATCTGGATCACATACCGAAGTGTCATCACGGCAAGAGGGTCCAAACATTGATGGGTATGCGCCGTGTAAAAAGTCTGCCAAATTGTTATTGGGCATTTTGAAAAAGTTGGACTGAGAAAACTTTTTATCCTCCATAAATGGGTGGATTGATTCCCACACCTGATTCGAATTTGAAGGTATACTTACGTCGCGTCCCATTGGGTAATTTTGCATAAGAGGATTTCCCATAAAATTATTCGCAGTGGCACTTGGACCTCCGTCTGGCATACTCACCTTGATAATCGCATCTTTAATCATGTTATTCTTGTACATCATAAACAAAACAAAAAGGATACCAGCTCCGAGCATCAGTATCCTGGTATCGCGTTTCAATACAAAAAGTACTACTGAAGTATAAATGACAAATCTTGCTGTTGCAAGTGCCCTCTCTTTTGGATCCTGTGACTTCTGGGGCCAAAAATCCATCAATTTTCTCTTGTCGAATAGCTCATCCATTTATTACTATTAACCAATTTTATTCAGAGTTTTCATAAGATCCATAATTGAAAAATCGTCGTCACCACCACTATTATTGGTCATCTGCTCGGCACACTGAGCCGCCATCTTTTCAATCATGCTCATAGTCTCTGGTGGAAAAGTCTTGATTGTGGTGCCAAAAACCAGCAATGTGTGTATGTACTGCCAAATTGCCGCCTTTGTATTGTCTGAAGACTGATTCCACATTGAAACTATATCAATGTCGGAAAGCGCAGGGATGTTCACACTGTCCTCAAGAATGAAAGACTCATCCTTGTGCATAATCTTATTTTTATACGGCTTGACCGCCTTCATGAATTCGTCTAGAATCTTCCCAGGAGTTGCTGTACGGACCACCTCAAATGATGCCTGAAACTTGATTACAGCTTTATTCTCGGGAAAAGTCAGGTTCAGTTCGGTTAAAAATTGATCCATCATATCATTAAAAGCCTTGACTGTGGTTGCCATTTTGATTAAAAGCGTTCACTCTCTTTAAACGAGTCTTAAAACGGTTCCTTTGAAATCTCTTCGAATCTTGCATTTCCGTAGTACACTATAAAGTACACCAAGACACCCACAAAGAGTGCTGGTTTTGTGTATACTGAATTTTTTACAGGCTTGTCCTTGTCCTTTTCAGTTCTTTGATTTGTAAAGTAGATGGCTGCAGCAGTTACTGCAGCTGCAAAAAGTCCGGCGTAAAGTGGATTTCTCATAAACTTATCCATTTATACTAGTTGGTTTTTTTTTCTACTGGATGTTTCATTGGAGCATCTGGGAATAGTTCAGCATCCTCCGATTCCTTTGGTGCCTCCTGAGAAGGTACACCGGGAACTTCCTTCGTCTCCGTCTCTGGGAATGGGGACTCTGTTGTTGGACTTACGGGTCCAGGAAGATCCTCGGCTGTTGTTTCGGCTGGTGGTGGTTCTTCTGGGTTTACAAGTCCCTCAAGAGAAGTCTCATCAGTCTGATCAATATCAGACATGTAATCTCTCAGAATCTCATTCATAGGAATAGAGTTTGTGATGGCTTTTGATATACAATAACGTATTCTCTCATCAACCTCCTTGTCTCTTTTTTGCTCATTGTGCTCCTTCATAACATGTGGATTTTCATAAAAGTTGTGAGCACAGAGAGTCAGGCACTCGTGAACAAATACATCAGTCGTGGGTGGCTTTATGTTCAGTTTGCGGGACTCTGAAGCCTTCATCTTGATGGCACTGGAGACCATCTTTACATACGCAACAAAAACTGAATCCTTGAGGTGTCCGAACCAGGTGCAGTTTTTCTCAATGTCACTCACAAAATTCTTAATCTGAGCACCTGTCAAATTGGGAACCTTTTTTAGAGCATGTTGGAAGTTGATCAGAGATGGTGTAGGAATTGTCCCGGGTTTATCGGCATCGATATAATCCATTGGATTGTTGTAAACTTTGAAGATGTAATCGGAAATGACCGGAGCGACTGCATCGCATATCTTATCGGTTGCATAGCGGATATAGTCCATTTATTACTTGGAAATGTATTTTTTTCTGAGCATATTCGCAGTCTTTTTCAAGTTGGCCAAAGAATCCAAATCAGTTGGTTGCTGTTGCTGAGGTGCTGTGATTTTCTTTATTTGTATCGTTTTGGTTGCATGAAGAACCCATGATACATGTATTATACCTGTGCCCATTATACTCGTCGAGTACCCCAAATTTTGCAATTGTTTATTTATGTAAACAGTTACAAAAGATAAATTATAACTTGGGTACCCAAATATCATTTCTGGAATTTCAACAAGTGTATCTGTTCGACCAAGAGAATAACACGTTGAAATTCTGTTAGAAGCCATGGTGAGTATTTTTGTGAGCACCTCTTTTTTGAGCTCTCTTTTTGCTGCATTCTTCTTTTCAATGTCTTCAAGTGAAAGAAAGGGCATCTTTCTTTACTATACAATTGCATATTTGTTCCAGATGGAACCCATGTCTGGTACCGGTGGAACCACATTCAAATTACCAAATCCAAACTTTTTCACCAGTCCTGAAAATGGATTTTGAAAACTTGAGGGAACACCTGTAGAGGTGGAGAGAAGTTTCCCATCCATTCCAACAGTTACATCATACTGGACTCCTTTGTAATTTTTGGAATCCAGAAAAATCATTCTACCGGCGTATCCATCTCCCTCCTTGTTAAAATATACAGTGGTCAACGGGTACAGTGTATTGTTCTTTTCCTGTATTTGGGTAATTGTATTTTGGATGAGGGTAGGATCTACAGCTTCAAAGTAGGACACTTTGGAAGTTCCCCAGGGGACCTGGTTCTGTGTTTTAAGATACATGAAAAATAATATGACTCCGAAAACTATCAAAGCTGCGGTCAGAGCCTTCATTTTTAATATACCCAAATACAAAATAAATGGCTGCACTTTTGATAGTGAGTGACCGATGTGAGTACTGTGGTCAGACGGTTGAATTTATTAAGAAGAATCCGGTCCTCATGCCTCTTGTAAATGTACACAATATAACTACATTAGGTATTCCGAAAAATCTTGTGGGTACTGTAAAGAGGGTCCCGACTCTGATAACACCTACTGGAGAACAGCATGTAGGACTTGAAGTTATTCGGTGGCTCGAAATGAATGTCCCTTGTACATTTGAAGGTGCATCTTTCAACAATTGCGGGGCTTCAAACTACGAAGAACCATTTGATGGAGTCGGAGACTCATTCCCACTTGATGCTTACGGAATGTCACTCTCACCAATAATAACACCAGCTCTTCAGAAAAAGATTGACAAAGCGGCCAAAGATGCCTTTGAAGAATTAAAGAATTCGGGTATCAATTAATTAATGAAGCTAAAGAGTATACAGGCTTCAGCCTTCAAATCTCTCTTTGAAGTTCTTAAAGAAATTATAAATGATGTGAATATTTATTTCGACTCTACCGGTGTTCATCTTTCAGCTTTTGATGTTGCTCGAGTTACTCTTGTGAGTTTGAAGATGCCTTGTGAAAACTTTGAAGAATATGAATGCAAAACGCCAGTGATTATTGGAATCAATATTTCAAATACATATAAGCTTATAAAATCTACTGGGAACAATGATGTCATACACATGGAGAATACAAACGAACACCTGAAAATTACTATAAGTAACGATGTCAAAAAATCAAAGAGTACTTTTAACTTAAAGTTGCTTGATCTCAATGAAGAGCCTATTGATATTCCTGATATGAGTCACATAAATTACACAACTGTTGTGCCATCATTTGATTTTCAAAAACTTATAAGGGACATGTCTGCTATTGGAACCGATATACAAATCAAAAGGTTCGGCACAAGTATAGAGTTTATATGCGATGGGGACTTTGCAAGTCAACAGACCCTCATCGGTGACCAAAATGACATCGGTGGAGCTGTTTGCGACGGTATTTTTAGTTTAAAATACATTTCGATGTTTGTAAAATCGACAGTTCTTTGCCCTTTGGTCCAGATTCATCAAAATGATGATGAAGATTCTCCTATAATTTTTACATATTCAATTGCAAATCTGGGACACATCAAATTCTTTTTAGCAGCGACGAATGATTAGTTGTCGTGTATCAATTTCTTGAAACTCCAAGTACTCTTCCCATGTTAACCTTAGGCCCATTCCGGAAAACATAATTCTAGGTTTTCTTTTCGTAACAAAAAGACCAAGTGGATTGAAATCATTTTGTAAAGGACCAGCAAAGGCGCTGACATTTTTTGTTTTGTCAACTCCTTTGTACAAAACACTTGATATTTTAGGATTTCTATTTGTGAAAGTAGGAGGCCATCGGTCCCCTTTTTTTAAGAGATGCTTTAAAGTCTTGTTGCTGTACTTGTATTCAACAATACAGTTATCAGTCTGGGTCTCAGTTTCTTCGAGCCAGAAGCCTCCCATTGAGTCCCTCTTTAAACTCTTTATTTTGAGAATAGAAAAGTTTGGTCTTACCATCTTTAATACTAAATTAAAGAGTAAAACTAGTATACCCATATAAAAGTAAGGAGAATGTTAGCCTTATATAATAAAAAATTGAAAGAACTGGAAGGTAATCCAAGTGCTCTTTATGATTACATGTCTCGCGCGGCTCCGTATGTTATGGCTTATGAAGAGACCAAAAACAAACAGGATATTTTGAAAGAATATATTGCAGTAGTCGAAGAGGGTGGTATATGCAGTGATGTTTCACTTCCCAAGAATAAATCCATATGTGAAAAATGTAATTCTGCAAATTTATATTACGATGACAATTCGAGCGATCTTATTTGTACAGTGTGTGGATTTGCCACTTACGAGACTGCATGTGAAAGAAGTTACAAAGAGGAACAAGATACTGAACCCAGTACACAATATTCTTACAAAAAGGAGAATCACTTTAACGAATGGATTGCGCAATTTCAGGCTCGTGAAGTTACAAATGTACCACCGGAAGTTTTCGATACACTAAGAGCTGAATTTAAAAAAAGAAAAATTCACAAATCTGAAATAACATATCCAAAGGTGAGGGATTCTTTGAAAAAACTTGGTCTCACAAAATACTATGAACATGTTCCATATATATCAAGTTATCTGAGTGGAATAAAGCCACCTGCAATGTCCCAGGAACTTGAGGATAAACTCAGACATATGTTTTATATGATTCAACAGCCATTTGAAAGGCATCGACCAGAAAATAGGAAAAACTTTTTGAGTTATTCTTATATTCTTTATAAATTTTGTGAACTTTTATCGGAAGATTCTTTTTTACCTTGTTTCCCTCTTTTGAAATCAAAAGAAAAGTTGTACGCACAGGATCTCATATGGAAAAAGATATGCGAAGATCTTCAATGGGAATACATTCAAACGATTTAAAAGAATTGATCTCTATTTATACAAGAAAAGATGAAGTCTTTCTATGCTGTCGTTTATGATACGGAGTCCACTTTCACTGATAAGATTATTCACTCAATGAGTATGATGGCTCTCAAGTTCTCATTGAGTGACGCAAAGTGGATATCAACCAAAGTGGATGAACGGGAAATTTATAATTCAGATTATTTTAATGACCCTCTTTTGGCCCAAAAGGAGAATGTAATGGAAAAGTTGCAAAAGGCGATCAAAAAGACACCTTCCGGATGCATCGAGTTTCAGCCATTTTCTTTTATGATGTCAGAGTTTGCAAAGTTTGTAAAGCGGTATGGTGGTATCGCAATTGCTCATGCTGCTGATCGGGACCTGGAGTTTATTGTGAATAGTGACCGTCACTTTGGAAGCTTGCTATTTCAGAGTGGGGACATTTCCAATTCTGAAAAGATTCCAAAGTGGGCCGATATTAATTTCATTTGTAGCCAGTATCTGATTTGTAATTCAAAGTGGGCTCGGGCCTATAATGATACATGGCCCCATGCTGATAATAAGCTCTCTACTCTTTCCAAGGATTTCAAGAAGCAGGATCACACAGCGGCTGGGGACACTGAGAATCTTCGGTTTGTTCTGGAACGTCTGTGTAATGTCTCAAATGGTGAATTTCTGGATTACCGAGTAAATCTGGTATTTGCGAAACCGATAGCTGGTATCCGCTAAGATACAACTCTTGCTTCTTTTGAACTGACATTGAAAAATCAAAAATATCAAAATCAATTGGTACCTCAATTCTTTTGAAATCTTGGTACTTTATTCTGTTTGTAACAAAACATATAAGAACAGTGATTAAATAATCAAAAAGCGTCTTGGGGTTCGCTTTATGTGAAAAGGAATCATTTGTTCTAATTTCAAATACATCTAACTTTCCTATAAATGGAGCACCTGGATTGGATTCAATTGTGCTTCCATCTAGATACTGTCCTTCTGATGGTGTAAATAAAAACGGTACAGATACTGTATACATCAAAGCAGTTGATACATCCATATCAGGGAATGTATCAATCGACATATATACAGTTCTTTTGTTGATTATGTCAAATGTAGCCACGTGAAACTTTACGGGCCAAATTTCATAAAGTTCTCTAAAGGTGATGTCCCGGAACCCATGTTCATCGGCAAGTTTTTTGACATTTGAACTGTCTATGAGACCCCAGTTTTTAATAAAATTTTTTACATGTATCTTTGTATAATCTGCAATATTTACTGATATGAAAAATTTAATAAGGCGATCTAGGTCGCCTTTAAATAATATGTAAAATGCAGCAATTAAAGCACCTGATGATGCTGATGATATTTCTTCCACGTCCTCGAGATGACCATGATCCTTTAAATACTTTAGGACTCCTAAAAACTTAAAAGCTATCATGGCACCACTCCCGATGATAAGATGCTTCATCTAATATTGGCTAGGGAATGATGATCTAATGAACGCATAAAGAACTGCGTATACAAGGGTGTGAACTGCAACTGCAGCAGTGCTTGTCTGGCCTGACATAAAGACACCCTTAGACCCTGGAGGCAGAGTCAGGAATACACCTGGCATCAGAATGATAAAAAGAAGCAGGGGCACAACAATGTCAGCTGTGGTCATAGACTTGACGTTCGTCAGGAAACGAATGATAACATAATACAGAATGCTGAAGATAAGGGCATTCACCAGAAGCGCCTTACCAAATACATGAGTATTCGTCATGTGCATAAATGCAAGCATACCAGATGCAATTATGGCAAAAAGAATGGCGGGAGTAAAAACTTTTGGGCTTCTGATATCCAACTTCATTTACTTGTAGAAGATATAAAATTCATAAAAAGTTTTGGGAGACCCAATCGAATACCAAAGATTCCAAAGAGCCCCGTCCAATTGCGAGCAGTTGTCCAATTGCGAGCAGTTGTCCAATTGCGAGCAGTTGTCCAATTGTCCCTCATCATGTGAATAGTACATGAATTCACAAAAATTTGTGAATGTAATACGATTATTCACATGGTAATAGAGCTGAGCATTTTCTTGAAGTGTAAACCAGATATTCAGAAGATCTACACTGTTGTAATCACAGTAATCTTCAAATGTAAAATTTTGTTCATAAAAATCACTATTATCATCATCCCCAGATTCCGGGTAATCTGGATCCCAGTACTGATCCGACCACTCATTGTTTAGACCCATTTTTCAAAAGAGACAAAGACGAAGTTGTCTTTGAAGGCGCGCTGTCTGCTATAGCTTTCATAGCACCCTCTACTTTAACTTCGTCTCCTGTAAAATATGCTTTGAGACCTTTCACAATCACATCCTTTGTAATACTTCCCTTTGTTTCCTTCTCACGGAATCGAACCTTCTTATCATTTAGTTTAATATCATCTACATCATTCTGTTTCATAGTATTCTTTATAAAAGTAGCAAGTTCCTTCTCTCTCTTTGAGAGGACTGAAACATCCTTACGTGCTGCACTAATCTGCGCCTTCAAACTGACCCATTCTTCAATAGTTTGCTTTAAATCAGACATTTGTATTTATTTTGGGTCTTGTCTTTAAACCGACTCACTTGTAATCTGAATCCTGAATCTCAAACAGAGGTCTCATCTGTTCTGGAACAATTGTTGACAGGTTAAAGATGCTCACTGGGTCACGGGGATTTGGTGGCTCGGAGCGAATCTGCCAGTTGGCGTTACGTAAAGTACCGCCAATAGTCTCTGGGTACCCAATCATGTTGCGAGGATCAAGGTAATTCTGATTGGCCAGAATGGTGTCAGTAGAAAACTGGCTGAAATCCTCAGAAACGGGCACCTCCTTTGGGAGCATACCAGCTGGAAGAGAATCGGGGGAGGCACCTTCTGAAACAGCTGGAGGTGCATCGTCAGATTGGTAAGGGGCACCTTCAAGTACGAAAGAACTCTTTACAGTCTTTGGCTTGATGAAAAAAATATAAATCAAAAATACAGCCAGGGCAATAATTGCCAATGTTTTACCATCAAGAGTCATTTATAATGCATCAAGAAAAATCTTCTAGATCCTCCTCTGCAACTTCATCTTCCTGAGCTTCATCGTCAAACATATATTTATTCACTGGTGATTTTTGTTCAGAATTTAGTATACGAGCTTGAGCTACTCTCCAAATGGGTCCAAAATTTTTCTTTAGGAACCAAATACCAGACAGTTCCACAATAAGATTACATTTGCAACCCTTTTGGAGCTCTTCGACCGGAATCTCCTCCTTGTTGGCGTTAAATACAAGTGTTACACACTTTCCCTTGATCTTCATGAGACTCGCCTCAAATACATCTGATGTTACTGAGTTTTCATACATTTTTGTAAGAGTCTCGAGTGAGATTGTCTTTCCGAACCAGTCCTCTGAAGACTCAGCAGCCTTTGCGAGTATCTTTTCATCATAGTCAGAGAGATCAACTGGTATTTTGTAACAGCCAGGTCCGACAACAGTACACCCATTCAGTTGTTTGAAAATACGTTTGTTGTCTGTGTCTGACATTTTCACAAAGTACCTTCCGTCACTGAGCTTCGTAGGTTTTTCAAATATGTGTGCCATTTATTATATATAGAAAATATTCCTTTATTACAAGAATGCTTGATCAGACGAGTATGCTGATGATTAGTCTTCTCATGCTTTCCCAAACATCAAAGATGGCTATATTCGTGATACTCGTTGCAATCATCTTCTTTATTCCAGGTGTTAAAGATAAGGTGTCTACATATATTAATAATGGCTACTCTGGACTCTTTGGAGCTCGCAATCAAGTCTCTGCACCGGGAAATGCGCAAAATCCACCAGCTGCTGGAGGACCCAACGGGGGAGAAGGCCAAGGTCCGTACGGCCAACAACAGTTTCAAGCGTCCACTCAAGGTTTCGGACAAGCTTCGGGCTTTTCTCCAGCTTCAGCCTGATGAGATGATTTCTCGGTCCGAGGTTACAAAGCGTATCAATGTGTATGCAGCAGAGCACAATCTGAAGAATGGTCAGAAGATTACCATGGATGCAGCTCTGAAGGATCTTCTGAACCCCCCAGAGGGCACCGAGATTACATACCTGAATATTCAGCGATACATGAAGGATCATTACATCAAGGATACTCCAGTGGTACCCCCTGTTCAGTCTCAGGTAGAAGAGCCACCAAAGAGCGGACGACCAGCAGTAAAGACTGGTAAGAAGGTTGCTTAAAGATAATAGTAAAGTAATATAAAAGATGGTGGTACCTATTACTCAATTGGAACTTGAAGGTATCATCGGTACAAGAATAAATAAAATTGATAATTACATCAGGGCTTTTACTCACAAGTCACACGATGTTAATCAATCATATGATAACTTGGAATTTATAGGGGATTCAATTCTTGGGTTTATTGTCACAAAATATTTATTTGATATGTTTGGAAATGTCGAAAATGAGGGGTTTTTGACAAAGGCTCGTACAAAAATCGTAAGAGGTACGACTTTATCTAACATATCACATAAATTAGAACTTTACAAATGGATCCAGATGGATGAAAAGGGGACCAGGAATGAATGGAATAAAAATCCAAAGATTTTAGAAGATGTATTTGAAGCTCTTATAGGCGCTATGTATTTAGATTTAGGACTTATTCGTACTCGTGAATTCGTATTGAAACTTTTAGAATTGTACCCAGTTGATTTTGACATCGATGATAATTTTAAAGACCAGCTTATGCGCACATGCCATACAAATAAACAGCCTTTACCTGTTTATGTACTTGATTCTAATTCAAAAGGTACATTTAAAGTGACTGTATACATAGATTCAAAAGTATGCGGAACAGGTGTTGGTCAAAATAAGAAACAAGCCGAACAAGATGCAGCCCGTGATGCACTTAAAAAGATGTTACGTTGTTGAATGAATGGGTCAGATTTGTCCAATCGTGCAAAAATTGTTGAGTGCTGCTTATGATGAGCAGAGAAGTCAGGAATGGTTTCAGCTCCGTGGTAATCTTCTGACGGCGAGTGATGCAGCGGCAGCCCTTGATCTCAACTTCTTTAAAAGTTCGGAATCTCTTTTGATTGAAAAATGTGGATTCAAGAAGAATTTTACAAATGCCAACATAGAGAGAGGTATTCGTCTTGAACCCATTGTAAGAGACATGTATGATGAACAGTATCAGAAAAAATCCCATGAAATTGGACTCATCGTTCACCCTGTTCACAAATGGCTCGGTGGTTCAGCCGATGGAATTACAGAAGATGGGTATCTGATTGAAATTAAGTGTCCCAATAAGATTTCACCAAAAGTTCCTGTGTATTATCTTCCTCAAATTCAGATACTTATGGAAATAACTGAATTGGAGATTTGTCATTTTATACAATATCACGAGCCAACTGAAACTTTAAAGGTTATCGAGGTCCCAAGGGACCGGGAATGGTTCGCGGCGCACCTTCCAAAGATGAAGGCTTTTTGGGATCGCGTTTTAGAAAAGAGAAAAAATGGACTTTGCGAAGTTCAAATCTGAGCCTCCAAAGTTGAAACGATATCAAGACCATAAATAACAGGCTGAGAACAATAATGTACCCCATTGTACATTACAGTTTCAGTGCGAACCTCAATGTCACGACTGCTAAATGGTGCTGCATATGTATCTTCGTTGAAACCGCGAGGACGTGTAAGGTTGTTTTCTTGACAATGAGACATGAAAAGATTGACAAACACCTTTTGAGGAACAAATAACAACATCCCAGATGTTGGAGACCTCCCATAAACAATCTTCTCGGATCCAAGAAAATGGACCAAGGAGTTTGTCGTGGATGCAATCTTCTTTCGCATCTCTTTGAAATAGTGTGGCAACACATTCCAGACGTCTTGATTCCCGTAGAGTGATGTGTATTCGAGGTACGCCTTGACACACTTTTGAAGTATACACGCAAGTTCCATTTCGAGTTTATCCTCCAATTTTGGATCCGCATTCAGAACCTGTTTAGTAAAATTCCATGTTACAATTCGACGCTGGATACTTCCAGAGTTGTCTTTCCAATTTGGAACTTCATTTCCTGCAAGAATTCCAGGAGTCCTCCACTCTTTTGTGATGGCCTTTTCATTCTTTACAGCAATTGAAATATCCTCCCCCGAAACCATCGACTGAAACTCAGCCTGTTCAAGTGCAAGGTCTCCCTTGACCTCTGGGCCAATAAACATCAGACAATCATGAATACTTGAGAGACCAAACTTCTTCTCCATATTATTGGACAAAGTCTTGACATCCTCCGTTTCATAAAACTTTTTGAGCGCCTTTGTGATCAGTGTACTCTTTCCAGACCCAGCAATACCCTTCAGAAATGGAATCACTTGCCAACAGTCAATAGTGTTCAACTCAAAACACAACCGCCCAGCAAAAACGTAAAACCAACGGCACACATCCTCATCAAACTTTTGATAATCAAGAATGCTCTGAAAATATGGAGTTGGAATTTGGTACCAATCATCAGGGGGACACTCTAGAAAGTCCAAATCAAAATATTTACAAGATACAACTGGGACATCATCCTCAGATCCATACTTGTAAAATTTATCAATACGTCCATTGTAAATTCCATTCCGGAATGACCAAACATTTCGATCCTTTTTAATTTCAGGAAATTGGATATCCTTACAGACTGATAGAAATTTTATGCATTCGCTGATATTTCCCGCCTTTGCAGTTGAATTTTGCCACATGTCATACTTCGTCTCCTTTTGAAGATGAGAATAAACAAATTCTTTGAGTTCCATTACAGTTTCCCAGGCCCTCGTTGGCTTTTTCTCAGGTGTCAAAATTTCTTTACAACAGGAGCCCTTGTAACGAGTGTACTTTTCCCTTTGCAGACTATCCAGCATATACAAAGTCAACTTTTGGTAAGGGGTAAGATCATCTGATCCTACTCCTATTGTAACAAGTCGGAAGAATGAACCATCAAAGGTATCAGGAACAACCGCCGGATCTTCCATTATATTCATCCATCTGAATATCAGTTCATACTGATTGTCTACATGAGCCATGAGACGGGTCACCCGAAATTCAGCAGGGAGTGCATCAGGGTCCCCGTTGGATTCCTCTGATGTATTCATTTTACATTCATGGAAAATATCAGACAGGTCCCTGAGGTACCTCTCTTTTTTTTCTTTCATCTTATCAAGATCTACATCATTTTTAGGCATACCAAATTGATCCAATTCATCAGGACCGAAATATGTTTTGAATGAATTTGTAATTGCTGTATATTTGTCAACGTTTGATCCAAAACCAGAAAGCTCTACGTAACTTTGAATACGCTCTTCCATTTATGATTACTGCGAGATTATTTTTTAAGCTTTACGACTCGTTGAGTCGGTCTTACTCAGAACAGTCAAAATCTTAATCAGGATTTTATTCTGCATCTCCATTTGTTTTACAGCAGAGGACATAATATCAGCAATATTGTCACCCTCCTCATTTACCAGATAATTGGCAAATGGATCCCCCTCCATCATTTCCTCCAGCTCTCCGTCATCATCGTCTCCAAGGACTTCATCATCATCCTCCTCAGTAACCCGGTCAGCAGGGCGTTCTTTGGAAGTGGACATTTCTATTTGTATTGTTTTTTTTTCATGCGGTTTGACGCGTGAAATTATTTTCTTGGCTCATTCTAAAATGGCTGGAGGATTAATGCAACTTGTCGCTTACGGCGCCCAGGATGTCTATCTGACTGGGCAGCCCAAGGTTACCTTTTTTCAGGCGGTGTACAAGCGCCACACCAACTTCGCAATGGAGAACATCATCCAGACCGTGAACGGTTCCGTTGCTGGTGGTAATCGCGTGTCTGTTACCATTGCACGCAATGGTGATCTGATTGGTAACATGTATGTGTCTATGGCACCAATCGTTCTCAACGGCTCTGTCTACCCCCTGTCACAGACATCTACCAATGCAACTCCAGATTACAACTGGATTGCCGAGCGTGCCATCGCCGATCTGGAGCTGACCATTGGCGGTCAGCGCATTGACAAGCACTACCAGGCTTGGTGGCGTCTGTATTCTGAGGTGTTCCTGTCTGAGATGGACAAGGATCAGTGGGCAAAGATGACAACCCCATCCAACGTCCAGTATACCAGCGGTGGAATGTCCGCAACTGATATCCGCGTAACTCTGCCACTGCTGTTCTTCTTCAACCGCAACCCAGGTCTGTACCTGCCACTGATTGCTCTGCAGTACCACGAGGTTCGCCTGGATTTCAATCTGTCTACTCTGTACGGCAGTTTCTTCACCAGCACATTCGAGGTCTGGGGCAACTACGTGTACCTGGATACTGAGGAGCGCCGCCGCTTCGCCCAGAAGGGTCACGAGTACCTGATTGAGCAGGTTCAGCACACCGGCGCTGATAGCATACTGCAGTCTGGAGCAACTTATACCACTTCTCTGCAGAATCAGCTGATCCGTCTGTCCTATAACCACCCAGTTAAGGAGCTGGTCTGGTGCTACACGAATACCAACTACCCAGGAACAACTTCTTCTCCATACAACTACAATTCCATGTGGAACTTCTCTTCCAATTGCGCAAATGTGAATGTCACTTCCAACCTGAATATCTTCAACCTGACAAATAACTTTGTGCAGCCCCACATTGCCGGTACTCCTCACCTGTTTACCGGTTTCAACATTTCTTCAGCCGGCGTGGTAAGTAACGTATATAGCGCCAATTCTTATTGGTCCGAGGATGGTTCTATGACATCTGCTGCTCACCCAGTAACGACTGCTGGTAACATGGGCATTGAGGTGGGTCCTCTGTACCAGTTCAAGCTGATTCTCAACGGCCAGGACCGCATGGCCGTCCAGCCAGGTAAATACTACAACGTCGTGCAGCCATACTACTACCACACCGGAAACCCTTACCCAGGTATCTATGTGTACTCCTTCGCCCTGCAGCCAGAGGAGCACCAGCCAACCGGAACCTGCAACTTCTCCCGCATCGACAACGCCCAGGCCTATGTCACCCTCAAGGCTGGCGTTTCTGCTACACAGATGCGCATGTTCGCAGTCAACTACAACGTGCTGCGCATCCAGTCTGGAATGGGTAAAGGATTTGGCCACGCCATAGCGTGCTGCTAAACCTCCACTGCTCATAAAAGTAAGTGAGTCGGGCTTCATCCACCCGAAGAAAAATCCACTTGCTAGTCGCATCATCACTCGGTATTTATTTACCGGCGGCGAGACACCTTGTTGTTCGGGAAACCCCTTAGAGCCTTACGTACCAAGCCATGTGGTGAAAACCACTGGTGGCCAGGATTGGAACCTGGGTATGGTAATAATCGTAATGGATTGGGCAATCCGCATGCTGACCACCTTGAAGGGTGGGGCGTCAGAGACTGAACGGGTGTCGGCTTCCACCTCAAAAATGAAAGATTTTTGAGTTACTGGGGGCTTAAGATACAGTCCGTCCTCTGGGGAAACTCAGGGGGTGCCATCGGGTTTGGCATTTAGTAATTAGGGGGTGTATATCATTCACCTTCTATCAATTAAAGAAATGGGTTGCTTATACATTAAATGAAAAAATGTACAAATTGTACAAGGGCCGAGCAACCTTTAGATCAATTTATAGGTAACAGAGGTCAAACTTGTTCTACATGTAAATCGTGTAGAGATAAGTGCAATAGAAATTTAAATCCTAATAAACCTAAACCTTCAAAAGAAAAACAAAATGAATATTGTCGTGCTTCAAGGGCGCGCAAAGCAGCCGGTGAAATACCAAAAGAACATGATATGAATCAAGAATGTAAATGGGCAAAAAGTGAAGAAACAAAACAACGCATATCTCATTGGAAAAAATTAAATCCATTTGAGAGACTTGGCCACTCAAAAAGAAGTGCAGCTAAGCGTGATCATCAATGGTCAATAACTGATGATCACGCCATTCAAATGATGAAAACTCCATGTAATTACTGTGGTCACCTGGATTTAAAAGTTCGTTTGAATGGTATTGATCGTGTAGATAATTTAAAGGGGTATGAAGAAAATAACGTTGTCCCATGTTGTAAAGATTGTAATTATGCTAAAAGAGATTTAACAGTCAAACAATTTATTGATATGTGTAAAAAAATAGTCGAACATCAGAAAACAAACTTCGCATAGCTCAGTGGTAGAGCGGTGGATTGTAGCTCCATTTGTCACTGGTTCGATCCCGGTTGCGGAGACTTTAAAAAAATAAGACAACCCAGACCGCGTGGTTTGTCTTATTTTTAAGTTGTATACTTATAACAAATGAATAACAAAGCTATCATTGGAGGCGTCGTAGCCGTTGTTGTTTTACTTTGCTTTTACTTCTTCTTTTCAAAGAATAAGAAATCAACAATGAAGAAAGCTGACACAATGGAGGAGACTCCAGTAGGTACAATTTATGGAGTCATGACTTGCCCTCATACAGTAAAACAAGTTGAAAAGTTTCCAGGATACAAATTTGTAGATTGTTCAACCAATACATGCCCAGAAATCGTCAAGGCGTATCCAACATCAGTTCACGCAGATGGTCGTGTTGAGATTGGTACAGCTCCTTAAAGATTTCAGGCTTTTGTAAAGTAAATGAGTCAATTTGCTCGTCTCGTCGAACACATGGGTTCAGATGATTCAATTGTTCAGGCTGCCAGGATTTCTTATAATGAGGCGGGTTACGCAGAGGACCCAGTAAAGACCCGTCATCTTATTCGTTACCTCATGCGCAACTGGCACACGACACCATTTGAAATGGTGGAGTTTAAATTTCACATCAAGGCACCTATTTATGTTGCCCGTCAGTGGTTACGTCATCGCACCGCAAGTGTGAATGAGGTATCTGCCCGGTATACCCAAATCAAAGAAGATGAATTTTATGTCCCCATTGAATTCCGAAAACAATCCAAGACAAATCATCAAGGAAGTGACCCCAGTGACCATTTTGATTATCAGAAAAATTACCAATTTAACGAACTTCAGTCAGCCACTTGTAATGCTGCATTTGAAAATTACAAGCTTCTTTTGGAACATGGGGTTGCAAAAGAATTGGCTCGCGGAGTTCTTCCAGTGTGCACCATGACTGAATTCTATTGGAAAATTGATCTTCACAATTTGTTTCACTTTTTGCGTCTGAGAATGAGTGATCATGCCCAACTCGAAATTGCCAACTTGGCCAAAAGTATTTATGATGTTATCAAACCAATAGTCCCGATGGCCTGTGAGGCGTTTGAGGATTATCGTCTAAACGCAGTGACTCTTACCGGACCAGAAATACTTGCCATTCGGTCCGGGGACTGCACAGCTCTATCAAAGAGGGAACAAGATGAATTTAAAATTAAGTGTCTCCAAATAGGTATAGAATGACGACTGTAACCAAAATATTGTGTGGGACAAGTGATCATAGGTATTATATTGGAATTAATGGAATCGAATACAAGGTTCCTTTTAGATACAACCGAATTATGTGTAAGGTTCCAAAGGGTCTAAAGACTCTTTGGGAACTCGAAGTTGGGGATCCGGTTTCAAACTTGGAGGTTCAAAAAATTGTATGGAATGAAAAGACATACTTGGTATTAAAATCAATCAACACTTGTAAGGAAGGATGACCGACTCAGTGAGTCGGGACTCAGTGAGTCGGGACTCAGTGAGTCGGGACTCGAGGAACCGGGACTTGAAATTAGCTCTGACCGTAAGAGCCGTTGAAAATGCAATGGGTCTCGGAAGACCAAAACCTTTCAAAGTTTATAGAGAACTTCCAAATAAAAAACTCATAATTCCTAGATTTTTTGATACATCATTGGTACCTCATAAAATAGCAGAAGGTCAAGATGTATCATTTTCTTTTAACTGCAAACTTCGTAAACATCAAGTAGACGCAATTGGGGCATTTAAAGGAAATGGCGTCCTTTGTCTCCCATGTGGGCAAGGTAAAACATTGACTGCAATTGCAATTGCTTCAAAATTGAAGAAGAAAACTTTAGTAATAGTTCACAAGGAATTTTTGGCGACTCAATGGATTGACCGAATCAAGCAATTTACATCATGCACAAAAATTGGAAGGATTCAAGGGTCTCTCTGGGACACTGATTCTGAATTTACAATTGCAATGATTCAGACTCTTTGTACCAGAGAGTTTAAGGAGGATGCTTTTGATATTTTCGGAACTGTTATTATTGATGAAGCGCACCACATTGGAGCGCCTGCGTTTTCCCAAGTGATGTTGAGAATGTCCCCAAAGTATACACTTGGTCTTTCCGCAACTCCTGAACGTAAAGATGGACTCACAAAGATACTTTACTGGTTCTTGGGTCCTGCATTTTACACCATGAGCACCGATTCTGAAATTGAGTTTTCAATAAATAAAGTGGAGTTTGATTATCCACCTTTATTTAGAGAAGGCCCGCACCTTACACGTTTTGGAAAGATTTGTATGAGTACTATGGTTACAGAACTTACTCTCATACCTGAAAGAAATGCACTTATCCTAGAACACATTCGAGACGCCCAAAAAAGAGGCAGAAAAAGCCTCGTTCTTAGTGACAGAAGAAGTCACTGTGAGTACCTGTATTCACAATTGGACCCAAATATTACTACAATTTACATGGGAGGTTACAAAGGGCACCCTGAAATTGGAGGTGGGACCCTCATATCAACATTCAGTTTGGCATACGAGGGTCTGGACATACCTGAACTGGATACATTGTTTTTGACTACTCCACACTCTGATGTAAAACAAGCGGTTGGAAGGATTACCAGATCGAAAGGCCTAACGCGTGAAATTTGGGACATTGTAGATAATTGGTCCCTCTTCAAACAAATGTGGTACAAGCGAAAAAAGATTTATGAACCGGACAACACCCCAGTGTTGGTGGATCAACCATGTCTCTTCTCTTGAATGAGACCCATAAGTATAAGTGCACCTATAAACATAAAAAGTATAATTGTGCATTCAGTTTCCTGTTGAATTGATTTTGGTACATGTTTTATAGGTGGAGGTGCCACGTCCTCCTCCAAAAAAGTGTACCCGATGCTCATTTACTGTAATACAAGTTCTTTTTTGGAACTCTTTCCACGTCTTCTCTTTCTGGGTTCACTGGACCCGGTGTCAACATCTTTAATACCACTTGATGCTATTGAGATTATGTCAGACATTTCCTCTTCACGTGCCTGAGATAGAGAACTCATCAAAGAGGTCAGATCCATCCCACCTCCTAGGCTCGAAAGGTCAATCCCTGGTCCACGCATCTCACGACGGTCTCCAGCGGTTGCACTTGGCATACCTGGTCCCCCAAACACATTCTCGGGCTTTTTGGGTGGTGCAAACTTCTTGAACATGGACTTGCTCAGGTGGAACATCATTGCCGAACCTCCCACCATAAACATGAGCTTAATCTCAGGAGCCACATTCACCTTTGAACGGTACTTGGCAAAGAGCTCCTCAAATACAGTGTCATAGTCCTCCTGGGACTCCATGATATTCTCAGACCATCCATCGAGTTCCAGGTCAAATGGATCAAACTTTTTATTCAGAAACTCGATACCCGATACACATGCAATGAGCATACGTCTCTGAAACTTTATGGACTGATCAACCTCAATGGAATATGACATGCGCTTAAACTCTGTGCGGATATCCTCAACATTTGAATAAATAGTCAAACGAGCACTTGACTGAATACCCTTTTTCATCAAACGAGCAATCTTATTCAGTAAATCCGCCTTTTCGTCATCAATAGTCTTGTAGCCTTCAGAGGGTCCACTCACATTTGGTCTTTGCTGATACTCTTCATTGGGATGATCACCTCCGTCCCACTCCTCAGCTGGTGGTGGACCGGCACCCTCCATCTTGGTATCATTTACAAAGGCGTCAATGTCATCCTCTTGATCGTCGCGAAATGCAACTTGTTTACGAAATGCACGTCCGGGCTGAGGGCGTCTTGGTGTCTGAGGTTCATTATTTGCCTGGACAACATTAATCTCATCCATAAGAGCTCTCTCATCCTCATCAAGGTCAAACTCCATCTTATTAGTGTTAATAAAGAAAATGTCTTTAAGACTAACGCAGTAAAATTAAATTGTAATCACATTATAAATGGCTCAGTATGAAATTATTATTTTGGTACTCATCAGTTTAATTTTTATAAAACTCTTTTTTCCATCTGTAATTTCTAGATACACCGGTGCTCCCATTAATATTTCAGGAACCGGTGCCGAACCAGGCGACTTTTTCAAACTGAAGGAGAGTCTTCAGTGTGCACCTGGTCCTGGGGCAAAGGCTGCTTACTATAGCCGTAGCGATAATGCAGGTGGTGTTTGTGGTGACCAACAGTTTGTGAATGATCAGATGAGAAAATTTAATATCATGGATTAAGAATGAGTACTACTACTTACTATGTTCACGTAAACTCAGCAAATAGAGATCAAATAAAGTATCCTTCAGGAAATACATATTCGATGTATCTTACAAATCCAGTAAAAAATGTAAAACAAGTTGAAGTTATTGTGGCTCGCATACCAAATACGCTTTATAATATAACATCAAGTGGTTCACCACAAATTATATTTAACGGTACTACAAATATTACAATTCCAGTTGGATTTTATTCTGATCCTACAACATTGGCGAATGTTATTCAAAACTATTTATTAAGTGGACCTTTTACATGGCTTCCAGCAGAAGGTAAATTTCTGTATTTATCTGAAAATCCAGATACTATTCAAGTTCTCACGGATGATGTTGCCACTATTCTTGGATTTGACTTGAATGTACAAACGGCTTCTTTAATAAGTAGTGATCCTTCAATTTATGCACCAGGATATACCTATTTTATTAAATCTCAATTTATTGGTGACATGACCAAAAACGATTTCATCTTTTTAGACATTCCCGAATTGAGTCACACAAAGTTTCAGGATGCAGTGTCAAACCCTCAAATGACAACGAGAACAATTGATCAAAATGGAAATGTTGTTAACATTTCTACAGGAAACGGTAAACCAAGTCTCACAGGTGTATTTACGGGTATAACAATGGATGTTGCTCCAAATACAGTAAAAATTTTCAAAAATAATGATTACCCAATTTCAATCAGTTATGATCCACCGCTTTCACAGGTTTCAATTTTGACGATGAATTGGTACGATAAAAATAGAAACTTGGTAAATTTCCAAGGACTTGAGGACAATGCTGTCATCTTGAGATTTACAGTAGACAAAGATCCACCAAAAGAACTTGATTGGATTGATGAAATAAAAGAGAAGCAAATTGAAACTTTGCCCGCTCCACCAATTCCAAAACCAATCAAGGAGAAGAAAGTCTGGGGAAGATGGTTTTTAATGCTCATATTTTTAGCATTTATAGGAGTGGTTGCTTTGAGACGCGTGAACGGGCCCGTTTAAATTTACAGGTGTCTTGTAAGATGGGGTCGCAGAACAACTGCTCGCAGTTGGACAACTGCTCGCAGTTGGACGTTATCTGGGCTCAGTTTGATGAACTAAAACAAAAAAATAATGAAGAAAAATACGAATGCGACTTTTTTTGTAGATGTGGTGGTTTAAAGACGTTCTCTTTGGAACTTCCCACATGTACAACTTGTGGACTTCAAGATTCAAGATTTATTTCAGATGAACCAGAGTGGGCAGGCGGACCAGAGGATGGTGGAGATGATCCATGCCGTGTAGGTATGGCTCAAAATACAGAATTGTATTCAGCCGCATGGGGAATGGGTACAATCATAAAGGGACGAAATTGCCAAAAGATGGCCAAGATTAATTTTCACTCTTCTATGAATCATCGAGACAGGGCTCTTTACCACGCATATGCTCAATTTGATTCTGTTTGCAAGAAACACTTGGGAATTCCTGAAAATATTATAGAAGATGCCAAGAAGATTTACAAAAAGTTTAATGAGGATAAATTAACACGTGGTGCAATTCGTCTTGGGATCAAAGCAAACTGTGTACTACAAGCGTGCAAAGAAAATGGAGTCACTCGTTCAACTGAGGAGATTGCAAATGCATTTGAAATCCCAGTGAAGGATATTTCAAGGACTCTTGATATGTTTAGAAACACAACTGGGGAGGATATCAAAGAGTCTGCGACTGCGTCCAATATTCTGTCTCGTATTTTTAATGATGTATCTTGTGTGCCAATTGATGACCGAGGGAAGGTTCGCATGAAACTCATATCAATTTGTAAAACTATCGAGAGCACTCCAGAACTTTTGGGAAAGACACCGAAAGGTATAGTATCAGCAATACTGTACACACAATTGGTAAAGATGGGCTACGAAGTTGATCGCGTGACCATTGCTACAATTTGTGGAGTGTCTATTCCGACGCTCATAAAGATTGAGGGGATCTTAAAGATTAGCACGTAAGTTTAAATAGGAATGAAGATTTTTTTGAGTACTCCTTGTTATGGCGGAGTTTGTCTAGCAAAGTATGCAGAGAGTATGATTGGTCTCCAGAAGTTGTGCCAAGAGAAGAATATAGAAATGATGTTGGACACTACTGAAAATGAGTCTTTGATAACTAGGGGACGTTGTATATCCGTAGCTCGTTTTTTATATAAAAGTGAGGCTGATTTTTTCATATTTATAGATGCCGATATCCATTTTGATCCAGGCTCTGTAATTCGTCTGATTGAAAGTGGTCACGATGTCGCCGTTGCATGTTACCCCAAAAAGGTTATTATGTGGGAGCGCGCCGAACAAGAGGTTCTAACCGGGGGCAAATATGATTTAGCCCGAGTCTCAAGTGCACTTGTAATGAATTTCAAACATGCACAATCTCGCATCGAAAATGGGTTTACAGAGGTACTTGACGGCCCCACAGGGTTTATGTGTATAAAGAGATCTGTTATCCAGAAAATGTATGATTCGTACCCAGAACTCATGTGTAAGAATGATCACCAGAATAAAGATCTGGATGATTATTGTGCAATTTTTGATTGTATGATTGATCCCGATAATAGACGATATTTGTCAGAGGATTATGCATTTTGCAGACGTTGGCAACTTATCGGGGGTCAAATTTTTGCAGATGTTACTACGGTACTGGGTCACATTGGTAATATTAGATTTAGTGGAAGGCTTAAAGTTTAAAACCGGAACCTAGCTATAATGGTTCTTCAAAAGATTATAATATGTGCAAAGACTTTGAACGAGTCAATTTATACAACTACTCTTCATACAATTCTCACCTTTGGGATGTTTTGCAAGGCGCTCAATATCCAGATGGATGTTCACCTTGAACCGGGTGACAAGACGACGATTACAAAATACCTAAAAACATGCGATAGATTGTTTTGGTTCGATTATGCAGTGTCAATTGATCAAAATACAGTTCGTAAATTCTTGGCTGATTTTCCAGAAAATATAAAAGTGATGGTTGTTCCAACAGTTCTTCCATCTATCAATTGGGAAAAGTTTAAGTTGAAGACTCAAATGGGATCAAATGAGCCAGTAAACCAAAGAGGTCTTGATTTTGATGTATCGATCATAGAATCTCGTGACTTGTTCCATGGAGTCTCCGAATTCAAAAAGGGAGAAGGACGCATAGTAGCATTTGAGTGTAAAGGGGTTCTAAAAAAAATGTCAGGTGGACTGGTCCTAAATAAACTCAAAGATGACGGTATCAAAATCGGAGTACTCACCGAAGACGCTGCTCTTTGTCATTTCACATACGAGTGTGTCGGTAACATATTAGAGACTTCGGGCATTAAGTTGTCAGCAAATGAACCTAAGTGAAAAGATTAAAAACTTTGTGGGGAAGGTTTGGGGATCTTCCAACCTTGATAGATTTCCTGGACCCCAACCAATTTCAATTGAAAGAAGACACTTCAATTATATAAAATCACATGAGTACCTAGTGTGCCAAAAAACTGATGGAGTTAGGCACATTTTAGTTTGCTTTGTTGACCCGGAGACCCAAACTAAAATATGCGCCCTCGTAAATAGATCTTTTCAATATAAATTATATTCTCTGACGGTGCACAAAAATACTTTACTTGATGGGGAGCTCATAGGTGACACTTTTATTGTTCATGATGCCGTCACAATAAATGGAAATGATATGAGGTCCCGGTCCCTTACCGAGCGGTTGGCTCACGTAAAAGCTCTTTGTAATGTAATTGTTCCTGGGGTGCCAAGAGTAGTTTGCAAAAAAATGGTGCCTTTAAAAAACATTGGAACAATTGATATCAGCGATCAGACTCTCGTAGATGGTCTCATATTTACTCCAGTGAATGAGCCGGTACGAATGGGCACTCACAGAACTATGTTTAAATGGAAAGAAATGAAAAAGAATACTGTTGATTTTATTCAAATTGGTGGGTGGCTTTGCATTCAAAATGATTCAAGATACAATCGGATCCAAAAATTTGAAGAGGGGGATGAAGGAAAAATTTATGAATGTGTGTACGAGTCCGAGATGTCAACTTGGAGACCAATCATAATACGAGTAGACAAGAGCCATCCAAATAATCTGAGAACCTTTGAAAGGACGAAGGTTAATATTTCAGAAAATATAATCTTTGATGAACTCAAAGATGAATTTGGAAAGGGCAATTGAGATGTATGTGGCATCTATGAAGAAGGCTCGCGACGAGAGACCAGCTATTGTGGTTTTAGATGCTCCTCCTAAACCAGAGGTTCAACAACATGCACCAAAGGCTATCTGTGAAGCTACAAATATGGATGGGAAGAGGTGCAAGTTGGCAGTAAATCCTACGTACAAGTGTTATTGCACTCGTCACGGGAAAAAAATGTGAGGGATTCTAATAGTTTTAGCTTAGTCTCTGGATGCTCTTGCTTCGTTATATTGTTATCAACACAGTATTTCATAAATTCAATCAACTTGTTCTTGTCTGGTTGTCCCCAAAACATATCCTCTGTGAATAAAAACTCAGCAGCGGCCCCAACCTGTACATATTTACATGGAATTGTAAATGGAGTCTTTACATACTCTTTAAGACCTCCAAAATCTGATATTATTACTGGTTTATTTCTAAGTGCAGCTTCTACTGCTCCCATTCCGACACCCTCTGAATGAGAACAGTTTATATAACAGTGACTCTTTGAGTGAACCCGGGCCTCAAGTTCCTCATCACTTAGGACCCCCTCATTTATAACCTCCACATTCTTGATTCCATGAACCTTGAATTCATCACGACAAGAAGCTTTCAAAAGTAACTTTGCCCGGTTTCCAAAATCACAACGAACAAATGCTTCCAATAAAAGATTTATATTTTTTCGAGGATCGGCCAAATTTCCAATTGTATAAAACGTATAAGGGCCCTCAATCGGTGGCTCCGTTTTAGGTGGATCTGGATTTTGGTACAATGGCACCACTTGCAAATTATCCACCCCAAATTGTTTATAAAAAATATCTTTGCAAAATTCACTTGGAGTAATGACATTTGGAAACTCTTTAAATAATTTTTCGTAAACCGCGTGAACCGGATATGTTTCACATATAGTCATTATATAAAATTTACGCTTTGCAAAATCTCTGTACTTTTTTCCAAGATTCATAAAATGATCAATGGGCAACATAAATGCAAGTATGTAATCCGGGTTCAGACCCTCCTCAATTTCTTGTCCAAATTCAAGATACCTCGAATTTGGAACATTCTTAGAATATTGTATCATAACTTGGCCGATACCAGCCAGTGGATTCGGTCCGATGAATAACCACATTTCATTTTTAATGAATAATTTCTTTAAGAAGTGTGAATAAGTTCATGAACAACATTCCAATGTTGGACAACATTCCAATGTTGGACCTCTCTTTTCCAGCCTTTCACCCTGACACCCGTGTCATTATGGAGAACAGTTCAATCATGCACATAAGTGACATCAAAAAAGGTGATGTTCTTTTGGGTCACGGAAAGGTTCTCCTCAATGTTCAATTTCATCTTGGGGGTCTCCATAAGCTTGATATGCAACATCTAGGACGTGATTGTTCAATGCTTCCGGCATCAAAGGATCCTAGACAAAATGTTCAAAGGGAAACTTTTTGTGTATTTCTCCCAGTTATGGAAGATCCTGATGATATCATTCCGGTGAGTGACTTGCACTTCAAAAATAAACAAGATATTCGAATTACAGACCCTTATTGGGGCGGAGAACCCTTCATACGGGATTTAAAGAGACACCCAGACTTCAATCGGGGGTATGTCCGTATACGGGATCTAAAGATTATCAAAAATGGAAGTCATGTGATCAGGCTCGAGTTTCTTGAACAGAGTGATTTCAACGATACTTGAACACAGTTGTTGCGTAGTCGGTCATGGACAACTGTGTACAGTTGGACTCCATCTGGGAGAATCTTCCATGTGCCTTGAGTGAACGAATCTGCAACACTCTTCCTCAAGTTCGCAAGGTTGATGAAAACTTGAAGAGGGACATTGAGGATTGGGGACAATTTTTGGAGATTAAGCGGAGAGCTGGCAACATTGACGTTTTCTTCATTCTTCTGAATGTGATGAATGAGGAAAATGGTCCAGTGTTTGTAAGGCCTAGGGTGGGGATCAATATGCTACTGTTGTACTCGCTGTGGTGTCAGTTGACGGAGGAGGAGCGTGCTCGGTGCCTAGAGATTTTTGAGGAGCAGTTTCCATAGTTTAGTAATAGGGTTGACATTCTCTTCGTAAAATACATCTTTACAATAATCTTGTCTTACATTCACTGCCAAAGGATGCACAATCGTCCCATCAACCTTGTTTACTGACCTGAAATATGTACAATCCCCATATCTCAGAGGTGAAAATATAATAGGTCGTTTAAAATACTTGCAATTCTTGCAAAACTTTGGAATTGCGTCGGTATGAATTTGACTAATATGGTGATTCATTTATTTTAAGAGACTTTTAATCTTTAATATAACTGTACTGTCCACACAGAATATCCAATGAAGAAGTTCTCCAATCAAGAAGAAGAGAAGAAGAGTAATCAAAAAGGGAGTCTTGAAATATTTTGAAAGTAAAAAAGCTCCAATAATTGTTAAAGTAGTGTCAACAACAGCAATATTACCAGGCCCCCTGAGCGAATGAACTCCAGTTCCTGGTTTTCCAAAAATGTCTTTGAAGGGACAACTATTTGTAGTTGGACTCATTTAAAAAAGCAATTTATAATAAATGAGTGCAGCTGGTCTACTAGCAATTTCTGTAGCTGAAATATTTGGGGACTTTAGCTACAAAGAATTTGCAAGAGGTGGAAACCCAGCAGACTTTATTAAAGGATCTGCTGGATACGTAGCTGTAATTTACTTTCTAATCAAGTTGCTCAAAAGTGGAAATGTTCTTTATGTAAATGGAATGTGGGATGGCGTCAGTGCACTTCTCGAAAGTGTAGCTGCTTATCTCATTCTTGGAGAAAAGTTGAATAGACCATCACAATACATTGGTCTTGGTGTAATTATTATAGGTATTTTCATTCTACATTCTGGAGGGATTTCAAAGTGAGGCGTACAAAGTTCCAAGCGGAAGTAAAGGTGGTACAGGTGAAGCAGGTGGAAAATGTTCAAAGGAATGGAAAAGTGAAGACTGTCCCATGACATCTGGATTTGCTGAAGATTCTATCATATAATTTGAAGTTGGACTTGGCGCAGATGTACCTGGTGGTAATAACAAGAATCGTTCCTTCCAAGAAAATCTTTCAACATAGGGCCTTGAATACATACCTTGAACTGTTGCGCTCATAAATTGTGCCGTTTGATTTGTATTTATATTATCATCTGTGGGATAAGACCAGTCTATACCAGTTGTATGAGTTGTGCCAGAAGTAATTTCTGGGTATTCATCATATCTGGAATATGAGGACATTGGTGTACAACATGTAGCATCCCAATCTGCACATGAATATTCTGTTACCCATATTTTCAAGTGATATTTATTCCATATAGGATCTATAGTATCATCTAGTAACCCATTTCTAGGTGTAGTTACTGGTTTACCATACCAATGAACGCATATAAAATCTGGAAATCTTAGCTTGTTTCCTGGTGATCTTGATTGATTTAATAAATGAATTTGATAAAGAAAATTGTCTAGCCATATACCCGTAATGTTATTATCGGCAGAGTCCCAATTACCTGGTATCAAATTTACTATATTAGGAGTTGAATTATTGCTGATATCTACAGGGAATACAGCAGGTGAACTTGAACTGGGGGTATACCCAGGATAAGGTGGTTTATTATTAGCACATTGTGAAGGAGTTATAATATTTCTATACATGACAGGACTTCCAATACGCCCTCTGTTCGTTGCACAAATAGAGGGCCAAAATTCAATCGCTTGCGAAACAAGCATATCACCTTGAGCAGCGTTATCTGTTCCATCTGGTTCGTTATAAGTAAGTAGTATGTTTTCTTGTGTTGGATCTGTAGGTGGACCCATCAATGTTGTTGTCAAAACCGGACAAGAAGTTGGTGAAGTACATGATGGAGTTTTTGATACATTCCAAAACATTGGAGTAAATTTTATACCAGTTGGAGCAGGACTCAAAGGCGCACTCCCCCAAGTATAGTACCATCCAACTTTAAGAGAATTTATTTTAGCTGCACCTGATGGATCTCCATTTCCACATACAAATCCTTTCTTATTTGGTAGTCTTGACCACGTGAATGTAGCGCCACCTTTTGTATAACTAATTGATGTATTTGTATAAGTTACAGTAATGCCATCCATACCTGTACTATCATTTAGAGTGTCAGATGTTAAACTTAAAGTACCTGAACTAGAATTTCCAAATGCTGTATAAGTATAAGATATTATACCATTTATGGATGAAGTTGAAAATCCACTGGACATAACTACAGCAGTTCCAGGTGATGTAAAATTTAAAGTACCTGAACCACTCGTTTGACTTAATGTAAAATAAGTATTAAATGGAATATATAAATTGTCAAGTACATAAGTAGTACCATTAGGGAAAATATAACTTCCAGTTGCAGTACTTGGGGACACTGCAGCAGTACTTGGGGACCCTGTAGCGGTACTTGTAGACCCTGAAGCAGTACTTGGGGAACCCGTGGTACTTGAGGAACCCGCAGCAGTACTGGGAGAACCCGCGGTACTTGGGGAACCAGTTGCTGTACTTGGGGACCCTGCAGCAGTACTGGGAGAACCCGCGGTACTTGGGGAACCAGTTGCTGTACTTGGGGATCTAGTTGAGGTACTTGGGGAACCTGCAGCGGTACTTGGGGACCCGGTAGCAGTACTTGTAGACCCTGAAGCAGTACTTGGGGAACCCGTGGTACTTGAGGAACCCGCAGCAGTACTGGGAGAACCCGCGGTACTTGGGGATCTAGTTGAGGTACTTGGGGATCTAGTTGAGGTGCTTGGGGACGAAGAAGTCCCAGTTGCAGAAGGTTCTTTTATTACAAAGAAATAAATCAACAAAGAACTTACTAATATAACAAAAACAGAAAATCCAATATAAAATAGCACTTCCTTCTTTTTATCTATTTTCATTAAAGTTAGTAAATATTAAAGTTCTTCAGAGTGACCAACTCTTCAGAGTTGTGCATAATGTTGTCCAAGTGCAGTGAGGCTTCCATCAAGTGCAAATAGTGCACCGTTACCCATATTTACATCTGTTGTTGGTCTAGTCTTCCAAGAAAAGCGTTCGATATAAGATCTTACATTCATACCAGCGATTGCCTGATCCATAAAAGTTTGAATTTGTGCAACTGTGTATTTATTTTGACCAGACCAATCAGCTGGGCACATTTCTGTCACCCATATTGGTTTGTTATATTTTGTATGAATATTGTCCAACCAGGCTAAAAAGTTATTTGCATTTGGTTCTGCGTACCAATGAAGAGCTATGAAATCAGGTTTATTACCTGCAGCACTCAAAGAATTCCACAATGTATCAAAATAAGAGCTCGTAAAAGGAACTGAACCATCGTGAGGTGTATAAGAAGTATCTAAAGGATTTTGGGAACAAGCAACTGAACCGATTCTGAGACCAGTTGCTTTGATTGCTGGCCATGCGTTAACTACATCGATGACTCGAATATTAGATTGAGCACCTGGATGGTTTCCATCTGGTTCATTGAACATAAGTATTTCTGTAGAACCTTTTGGAATTTGAGAAATTTTTTGAGCATCGGGAAGTCCCCATATCATTGGTGTAAATGGAATACCAGTGAGGGTACTTGATTTTTCAAGACCCCATGTGTAATACCATCCGATATGTAGAGATAACATCTGTGAATCAAACAGTGGGTTATTTGAAAGATCGTATACAAAACCCTTCTTCATTGTTATTGGTGCCAAAGAAGATAAACCAGGTGACGGAGAATTATTATTTGTCGGGAATGTAGCAACTATTAACATGATTAAGAGTATTACTGTCCCTATCAAGAACAAAGCAGCAACCAAAATTTCTTTATCCTCTTCTGACAACATTAAAGTTATAATTAGCAAAGAAATAAATGAAAAAGACGGCTATCATAACTGGGATCACTGGGCAAGATGGAAGTTATCTTGCTGAATTTTTGCTCGAAAAGGATTATGAGGTTGTGGGACTGAAACGTAGAACTTCAAATATAAAATCATGTCACTGGATCAAAAATCTAACTAATTTGACTATTTTGGAATCTGATTCTTGTGATCCAATGTCAAATAATGATATTTTGAACAAGTACAGGGATTCTGACATGATTGAAATTTACAATTTGGCGGCTCAATCCCATGTCCATACTTCATTTAGTCAACCTTCTTATACATTTCAAGTGAATACATTGAGTGTTATAAATTGGCTCGAGGTTATTCGTCAATGTGATTTTAATAAGAAGATTAAGTTTTATCAAGCTGGAACATCTGAAATGTTTGGAAAGGTACAAGAGGTTCCTCAAAATGAGGATACTCCATTTTGGCCCAGGAGTCCTTATGCGGTTTCAAAGGCTTCCGCATATTGGGCCTGTAAAAATTATAGGGAATCATATGGTCTTCAGATTTATAATGGAATCTTGTTCAATCATGAATCTCCAAGACGTGGTGAAAATTTTGTGACTCGAAAAATCACTCTTGGACTAAATAATCCACCTGTTATTCTAGGAAATTTGAATGCTAAAAGGGATTGGGGTCACGCAAAGGATTATGTAAGAGCTATGTGGCTTATTATGCAGCATCCTGAACCCCAAGATTTTGTAGTTTCGACAGGGGAAACCAGAAGTATTCGAGATTTTGTAGAAGAGGCTTGTAAGGCCCGTGGGACTCCAATTTTCAATTGGATCGGAAATGATGGTTACGACAAGGATGCAAATCTATTGGTGACCAGTTCACCAGAATTTCAAAGACCAGCTGAGGTGGATTTTTTGGTTGGCGATTCATCAAAGGCGCGCAGGCTCCTCAGTTGGGTCCCTCGAATTTCATTTCAAGAGATGGTAAAGGAAATGGTAGAGGCGGACTGTCCAACTGCGTGCAGTTGTCAAACCGAGACGTCTCCTCCATCAATTTAATTTGTTTTTCAACCCAATCAATATCTTCCTGAGTTTTCAAATACTTATCCATCCAAATTCCAATCAACATAATAATTACATACTTTTCATAAAGAGTTAGACCCCGAAGAGCTCGCAAGGCTTTTACGAGTTCTAACATTTATTAATAAGTGCAAATTTGTTTTAATTAAAGACTTGGTTCACTTATTAATAAATGGAAACTCCAATTCAGTTTAACAAGCTTCGTCCAGATGCCATGATTCCTACAAAGGGTACTCCTGGATCAATTGGCCTGGATCTCTGCTCTGTAGAGTCGTATGTAATTGCACCACTCCAGAGGGCCGTGATTTCAACTGGGCTCACAGTTCAAATCCCGGAAGGTGTTTATGGTCGTATTGCACCTCGTAGTGGCCTTGCTGTAAAGCATGGAATTGATGTCGGTGCCGGTGTAATTGATCCTGATTACACTGGTGAGATTCGCATCGTTCTTTTCAATCTGGATTCAAAGAATCCATATGTTATTCGGCCTGGATATCGTGTAGCCCAGCTTATCTTTGAGCAGGCACTCACCAACCTAAATGTGTATGAAGGAACATCTATTTATGTCGAGACGGGTGACTTCAACGCGTTGAAGGACGGAACCCGCGGAACTGGTGGGTTCGGTTCAACTGGCGTTTGAGTAATATAGCGCCTTTTTTACTCTTCAAAATATTTTTACTCAAAATAGCTCTCAAAAATTTATCTACAACTGGATTTTTAGCACCTTTATAATTTATTAAATTTTTTAGTCTTGATACATCTTTGAGACCCTTGGTCCTTTTTGAACCAACAAGTGGGTTTCTTAAAAATGTTTTGGGATCCAAAAAAGAAGCTGCGAGGGTATAAGCAACATCCCTGTATATACCCCTGTACCTTTGAACATTCATTCCGTAAAGCTTTGTCAATTTAACCTTTGGTTCATTTACAAGCGCCAAATCAATTAAATCTGTATTTTTGGAAGGTGTCTCCAATATAAATCGATAAACTTTGTAAACTTTACGAAATTTGTACCCCTGTCCAACCTTGTCAGTTGGAACTCCTTTAAGCTCCTTCATAAAAACTCTAGATTTGAACCCATGCTTTAAGTTTAAGTATTTTGAGAACCAATTTACATGTTGCCTCACAGTACTCGTCATGGTTTGGGTGTCCCGTTCCAGATCCCCGGAGTACACATAATGAAAATCAAAATCTTCTGTATTGTCTGTAATCTTTGAAATTTTTGCACTTTTTGATCGAAGGAAAAGTCTCACAGCCATTCCACCTGCAAGGTACAGACGCGGATCCTTGGAAAGACGAGTGGTACCCTTTGTAAATTCAACGAATAAATCATGAATGCTTTGGTGTCGGGCTCTTTTGATGGATCCGGTGTATCTTCGAAGGTACCCAGATGGTATACTGACGCGATTTCGAATTTTACGTACCCTGATACTCTTTAAAAGTTTGTATGGAACATCTTCTTTACTTGTTCTCTTCAGTGCAAAGGTACCACTTGTAGTCGCCCCGGTCCCACTCAATCGACTACTCGTAGTCGCCCCGGTCCTGTACACTATGAAATCCTTTGGTATTATTTCAAAGTTCATTTATTATAATCTACAACTATTTTAATGGATGAAGCCAACTCAAATCAGATGGATGTAAGTTTACAATTTGAAAGTCTAAAAATGTATGAAAATTATTTCGTATCAACGAGAGATATTTATATTGACTCAAGTAGAAGAAGTGAACCCTATGGAAATGTTTACACAATGTTTATCCAAAACCCAATGAAAAATGTAACGCAGGTTGATTTGGTTTCTGCTGTTGTTCCGAATACAATGTACAATATAACAAACAGTAGTGTATTTAGTATACACGACTTGACAACTTTGGTTGATACACAAGTTCAAGTTGATCCTGGATTTTACTCTGCTTGTTCTCTTGCAAATGCAATCAATAATAATCAATCTCTGATTTTAGCTGATATGCTTGATGGAGAAGGAAAGTTTATCTTTTCAAATATTGTTCCCTTTACAACTGGTTTTTCTATAAAAAATGCAACGAATGAATTTTCTTCAATAACTGGAATTGGTCAAAATGAAGTTTCAGTTTTTGGAAATACAATCAATATAAATTACGCAAATAATTGGAATCTAAAATCACTAAATGTAATCAATATGCATCCAACTGGAAACTTTGTATTTCTAGAAATTGATCAATTGAGACCTCCATATCCAATTGACGCAGTACAAGATCCAGTAAAATCAGAAAGCTTTTTGAAATTTGCAACAATTCCAATGGATACAATTAGTGGTACAACAAAGATATTTAAAGAAAATTCCGATTATAAAATTTCAGTCCATTATCCAACCCCTATTGATAAAGTGGATAGATTAACAATAAGGTGGCTTGATACAAATGGGAATGTACTCAACTTTAACGGGGTTGATCAAAATTCCTTGATATTGCGGTTTCACTTGTTGAATCCCCCCGAACTTTACTCAAAGCCCAAACTTATTGATAAAGTTTTTGAGAACAAATCAATTGTATTTTACTTTATAATAACATTTGTGATTATCATAATTATTTTGTTCATTTAGAGTAAGAATGTCCATTTATAATGGTTACAGCGGTGGATGTGGTAGGAATAATGGGGGCGGAGGTGGTGGAAATGTAGCATATGCAAATGTAGCAGGATACGCAATAACTGCTGGAAGTGCTGGAACTGCGTTATTTGCAAATTATGCAGGTGGATATGCTAGTTCAAATCTATATGGGAATATTTTTGCTTCAAATATCTATGGAGCATTTACAGGAAATCTTATTGGAAACACAAATGTATACGGAAATCTCAATGTACTCAACGGAGACCTCTTCACATCCAATGTGTTGGTAGGGGACCTTGAAGTCACTGGAAACCTCTTCAGTTCTAATGTCTTTGGAAGCCACACTGGGCCAATTGTGGGAAACTCCAATGTTTTTGGAAACTTTGGAGCCATCAATGGGGACCTTTTCACCTCAAATATCCTAGTAGGGGACCTTTCCCTCTACGGAAACCTTTATACCAATAACGTTTATGGAACCCTCACTGGTACGGTCCTAGGAACAGTTTCCAATGCATCTTCTTTAAGTGGAAACATTATCGGAAACTCTAATGTCATAGGTGGAAACTTTGGGGTCCTTGGAGGGGATCTATTCACATCCAATGTGTTGGTAGGAGATCTGGAAGTCTCTGGAAACCTCTTCAGTTCTAATGTCTTTGGAAGCCACACTGGGCCAATTGTTGGAAACTCCAATGTTTTTGGAAACTTTGGAGCCATCAATGGGGACCTATTCACCTCCAATGTACTGGTAGGGGACTTGTCCCTCTACGGAAACCTTTATACCAATAACGTTTATGGAACACTCACTGGTACGGTCCTAGGAACAGTTTCTAATGCAACCACCTTGACTGGAAACATCCTCGGAAACTCTAATGTCCTGGGTGGAAACTTTGGAGTCCTTGGAGGGGATCTCTTCACCTCCAATGTCCTGATAGGGGATCTGGAAGTCTCTGGAAACCTCTTCAGTTCTAACGTCTTTGGGAGTCACACTGGTCCAATTGTTGGAAACTCCAATGTTTTTGGAAACTTTGGAGCCATCAATGGGGACCTCTTCACCTCCAATATCCTGGTAGGGGACCTTTCCCTCTACGGAAACCTTTATACCAATAACGTTTATGGAACCCTCACTGGTACGGTCCTAGGAACAGTTTCCAATGCATCTTCTTTAAGTGGAAACATTATCGGAAACTCTAATGTACTGGGTGGAAACTTTGGGGTCCTTGGAGGGGACCTCTTCACCTCCAATGTGTTGGTAGGGGACCTGGAAGTCACTGGAAACCTCTTCAGTTCTAACGTCTTTGGGAGTCACACTGGTCCAATAGTGGGAAACTCCAATGTTTTTGGAAACTTTGGGGTCATCAATGGGGATCTATTCACCTCAAATATCCTAGTAGGGGACTTGTCCCTCTACGGAAATCTTTATACTAATAACGTTTATGGAACTCTGACCGGTACGGTCCTAGGAACAGTTTCTAATGCAATTTCAGCAACCACGTTGACTGGAAACATCCTCGGAAACTCTAATGTCATAGGTGGAAACTTTGGAGTCCTGGGAGGGGATCTCTTCACCTCCAATGTACTTGTAGGGGACCTGGAAGTCACCGGAAACCTCTTCAGTTCTAACGTCTTTGGGAGTCACACTGGTCCAATAGTGGGAAACTCCAATGTTTTTGGAAACTTTGGGGTCATCAATGGGGATCTATTCACCTCCAATGTACTGGTAGGGGACTTGTCCCTCTACGGAAATCTTTATACTAATAACGTTTATGGAACACTCACTGGTACGGTCCTAGGAACAGTTTCTAATGCAATCACGTTGACTGGAAACATCCTCGGAAACTCTAATGTCCTAGGTGGAAACTTTGGGGTTCTGGGAGGGGACCTTTTCACCTCCAATGTCCTGGTAGGGGACTTGGAAGTCTCTGGAAACCTCTTCAGTTCAAACGTATTCGGATCTCTAACGGGAAACATCGTTGGAAACTCTAATGTACTGGGTGGAAACTTTGGGGTTCTGGGAGGGGACCTTTTCACATCCAATGTCCTAGTAGGGGACCTAGAAGTCTCTGGAAACCTCTTCAGTTCAAACGTATTCGGATCTCTAACGGGAAACATAGTTGGAAACTCTAATGTACTGGGTGGAAACTTTGGGGTTCTGGGAGGGGATCTCTTCACCTCCAACGTTTTGGTAGGGGACCTCACAGTCTCTGGAAACATATTTACTTCTAATGTATTTGGAGCTCTTACCGGAAACATAATCGGAAACTCCAATGTTTTTGGAAACTTTGGAGTCATCAATGGGGACCTCTTCACTTCCAATGTTTTGACAGGAGACCTTGGAGTCTCTGGAAACATCTTCACATCCAATATCCTCGCCAGTCACACCGGAAACATCATTGGAAACTCCAATGTTTACGGAAACTTTGGAGCCATCAATGGGGACCTCTTCACTTCCAATGTTCTCGTTGGGGACCTCACAGTCTCTGGAAACATCTTCACATCCAACATCCTCGCCAGTCACACCGGAAACATAATCGGGAATTCTAATGTTTACGGAAACTTTGGAGCCATCAATGGGGACCTCTTCACATCCAATGTTTTGGTGGGGGACCTCACAGTCTCTGGAAACATATTCAGTTCTAATGTATTTGGGAGTCACACTGGACCAATTGTGGGTAATTCTAACATTTTTGGGAACTTTGGGGTCCTAGGAGGGGATCTCTTCACCTCTAATGTACTGGTGGGAGACTTGGCCCTAAATGGAAATCTTTACGCCTCGAATATTGTAAGTACATCCTTTAACAATGTAAGTTTTCCACAGGTTCTTGGGGGTGCATTATCAGATGAGTCTACAGTTTTGGTGGTGAGTACAGCAGTGAATGTTGGAGCGACGATGACTTTTAGGATGCCTTTTAATTGGAGGATAAGTTCAGCAAAGTTGCCTGTCTTTTCAGTTAATGCTGCACCTTCTACTACTTTGACACTTGCTATATATTATGGAAGTTCACCGACAACAATGACAAATTCATTATTCAGTACAAATCCAACAATAGCGGCAAGTGCATTTTTTTCAACTGGTGGGGTACTGACGACTACCACACTCACTGAAGGTACATTTGTGAGGGCTTATTTATCAGCTGGAGCTTCATCTGGGGCGTATGGCCTCAAAGTTTATATTTACAATAGTTAGATGTTCCTGTACTTTAATCCGTATGTATTTGGAACGACAGGACCTGGGCCGGTTATACCATCTGGGTACATAACATCAAATTTAGTTGGGTACTGGGATTTTGGGTTACTTTCAAGTTATTATGGAGCAAATGCTCTCGTGGTGAATGACCTTTCTGGTAATGGATACAACATGACATATTCTTTAGGAAGTGGATTTTACCCCCCACCTTATACATCAAATGGATATGGTGCAATTAATCAAACTGGAACTACGCCATTTTCATCATCACCTCAAAACGGATATCTTGCTAATGTTGCATATACACAAAATTTTACAGGTACTGGATTTACATTTGAATATTCTGGAATCCCTACAGTTATTTATGGAACAGGTGGATTTCCTAGTTTTACTGGAATTCTTATAGGTTCTACACCTTACTTTCTTGGTTATAATGCAGTTTCTGCAACCAATGGTCAAATAGGATTTTATGATAATGGTGTAAATAAGGTACAAACGGGTGCAAATACTCTGAGTATTGGAAATGAACAACATTATACTATAACATCTACATCTACAGGTTCTTTGAATATATATATAAATGGTACTTTAGTTACTTCAGGTACTACTACATTACCTTCTAATAGTGCTTGTACATTATTTATAGGATCTTTTTTTCCACTTGCTGGGTATGGTGGACAAGATATAACATCAATGGCTCGTTTTTACAATGCTCCTTTAAGTGCATCAAATGTTTGGACCAATTATGGGAATGTGTACCAGAATCTGACTTATAAAACGTACACACCGACAGTCCCATCATATAAAACGTACGTCATGACTGGTCTCTTGGGGTACTGGGATTTCGGGGATTCCGCATCTTACCCAGGATCTGGGTTGACTTTATATGACATTTCAGGTTTGGGAATTCTCAATAATGTAAACATAAACAATACAACTCCTTCCGTAACCACAACCGGTGCCAAAGCCATATCATTTGTACCAGGTTCAACCACAACGAGTAACGCAGCATCCACGTCGAGTGGTTTACCTTCAACTGTGTCCTCATTCACATTTGAAACTGTGTTTGCAGTCAATGTTCTAGACGGGACGGCGGCATCTACATATTGTTTGATGTGTTGGGGGTCGAATCCGACAGCCACCTCTGCAACCTCTTACCTATTTTATCAATGGAATACAGGAAATTCGACGTACCAGTTTACATTATGTAACAATACAGGTTATCTCGTGCCTTATACGGTGAATGTGGGTCAATTTTATCACGTGGCCATGGTGGTCACAAGTACAACATCGGTTTCATTTTACATAAACGGAGTTCCTCAAACGGTTGCAGCCGGTGGTACCATAGTCTATCCGAGTGTAGGGTACTTGGTTGACTTTGGTCTTTTTGGAGGGTACAATTATCAATTGAAAGGTAAAATTGCCATGGCACGTGTATATGGTACAGCCTTGACCGCCGCTCAAGTCCAACAGAATTACGTGAGCGCCTTTTCAAAACTCACTGGGACTGTCCCATACGTCATGACTGGTCTCTTGGGGTACTGGGATTTCGGGGATTCCACAAGTTTTAAAGGAAAAACATATCCACCGCAGCCTTTTACACAATCCGCAGGTGCTCCACCAGTAACACAATCGATGACAAACCCTGGTCCATATGCAGGTGAAACTGGATCATATATAGTAACAGTATCTACTTATTTAAACACTGTAACATCTGGTCAATATGCTTTTGATTTAGGAACGGTTAATAGTGGTACTACAAATGGTTGGTTTAGTTCGGGTGCTGCCGGTGTACAATATGTTTCTGGAAATTATATAGGTTCAACTAATACTACAGTTAATGGAACTACTAAACTTGGTGAATGGATTCAATTACAGGTTCCCATTGCTTTCATTTTGGGTTCTTATTCATTTCAGTCAAGATCTGATAATCAAAGTGTTCCAACCGGATGGGTACTCGCTGGTTCGAACGATGGATCTACGTGGTCATCAATTGATACTCAAACTGGTATATCATGGGCATCTGGTTCTTTAAATAAAACATTCACAGTAAGTTCTTCAACAGCATATTTATATTACAGAATGATTACGAATACTATTAATTACACAAGTTCATATCTTACACTTCAAAATCTTCGGTTTATATCAGGTTCTGGGTTTAATGTATTAGATTTCGGGCCAAACTCATATAATTTAAGTTTTAGTGGTATGCCTCCAAGTTATAATTCATCGGGTGCACTTTCATTTAATGGGAATGGGTCAAACATAGCTTCTACATCTTCTACTGTATCTTTAAATTTAACAGGTGGATTTACATTTGAGGCTTTGATAAATCTCACAGCAACTGGTTCAAATCAAGTAATATCATATGGAAATTCTTCAAGTTCTGTCAGTATACAAATGAATTCAACTACCGTTGCAGTTAATGCAATTGGTTATGGTGGATTTGCAGTAGCAAATTATACAGCTCCATTGGGTCAATGGATACATGTTGTTTGTGTTTTCAATACTCTTACATATACAACAGCTTCGGTTTATGTTAATGGTGTATCATATCCAATTACAAGTGGTATAAATTTTACAAGTTTTCCAAATAATCCATCTGGGTATTATCTTTCAGTTGGAAGTATATATGGGTATGGTTCAACAACAGGTATAAATGGTAAATTTGCCATGGGTCGCATCTATGGAATACCACTGAGTGCATCTCAAGTTCGACAAAATTATTCGGCAGTGTTTTCTAAGTTAAACTCAGATCCTTACGTCCTCCCCCCTCCTCTTAATTTGAATCTGGCGTTTCCGCCAATACCCTTAACATCTTCACCAATGTCTATGACTTCACAAACATATGGTAATGGTCAATATATAACAAATGCATCTAGTATATATAATAGCACTTTTGCATCATATGTTGTAACAAATACATCCGGTGTTTGGTGGGCTACTCCTGTAGGATTATATAATACAAGTTCACCATTTAATTGCACTTCCGGGAGATCACTTGGTGGAGTTTCTGGCGAGTGGGTAACTGTACAATTACCAGTTCCTTTACTATTAAATTCATATTCATTTGGTTGGCAAGCATCTTTATTAGAATCTCCCAATATTTGGTCTCTGTTAGGTTCCAATGATGGTTCTACTTGGACAATACTTGATAGTAATAGAAATTATACATTCACAACTTCACCTCAACAAGTTTTGTTTACACCTTCAACTATAATAACGTCTTATACAACTTTTGGTATAGTTGTAACAAATGTACAAGGTAATTCATCTGGACAATTAGGTTTTGCATTTCTTAAATTTTATGGAACCCCGGTAAGTTCTTTGGCAGTTCCACCTGGTCTCCCATATTGGACATCAAGTGCTCAGTACACAACAACAAATCTCACAGGGTACTGGGACTTTGCGTTGACTCCCAGTTCGTCTTTAAGTGGTGTTAATCTTTTTGATTTATCGGGACTGGGAAACAATATTTCATTCCCAAGTGCCCCCACATATGTAACGAGTCCGCCAAGTTATACAAGTACAACAACTTCTTATGCGAATAATTATTTGACTATCAATTATTCTGCAGGCGGTTTCACGTATGAGTGTTTATTTTATTTAACGTCTTTGCCTTCTGGAAATGGGTATCTATTAAATCATTGGACAAATGGATACAGTACAGGATCATTCGGGTTAGGTATTACATCCACGGGTGCAATTGGTATAATTACAAGTGGAAATGTAGGTGGTAATTATCAAACTGGAACCGGAATCATAACAACTGGTAAATGGTATCATGTTGTTGTAGTCAATAATGCTCAAGCCATTTACTTGAACGGAGTTTCACAAATTATAGGAACAAATGTTGCCCAATCTGGATTTCCAGGTGCTGCATATCAACCATTTTACATCGGAAATCAATATAATAATACATCTTTAGGAATTCAAGGAAATATTGCAATGGCTAGAGTTTATTCAAGCAGTTTAACATATCAACAGGCTTTTAGTAACTACTCTCATTGTGTGCTTAAAGCAGCTGGAACATATTTCCCAACAAGTGCACCAACTCCAGCTTCTGTTGGGTGGACAGCAACATCAGGTGGAGTTTCTGAACTCTTTCCATCTTCTACAATTCCCACATCATCTCCTTTGGTTTCACCCTCTGCTGGAACTATTCCAGTTTTTAACGCAACTTTAACAAATACAACTGTTGGATCGGTAACTTATGGAAGTGGTCTACATGTAGTAAGCGCATCTGATTCACAGGTTTATAATTCCGGTGGAGTCTTTTATTCACCAATTGCTGCATTTTTAGTTGGAGGAACTTCGAGTTATCCATCGGCATGTGAATGGGTAGTTTCTGGATCGGTTTACAGTTCATCTTCTCCGTATTTATATGCTTCAACATTTACAACTTTTTGTAAAACGAATACTATAGTTTATCCAGGGGCGTGGCTCCAGATTCAATTACCAGCAGGTGTAATCCTAACTTCATACAATCTTACAAGTCCAAATAACGCTGCAAGTTTAGGACCTAATACATGGGTCCTTCTTGGTTCAGTAGATGGTGTATCTTGGATACTTCTTGATTCTCAAAGCGGAATCACATGGGCCACTGCAAATTTACAAAAAACATTCACCCCTGCAACAATTTCAACAGCTTACAACTATTACAGAATTTCAATTCAAAATGCAAATCAGTTTGGATACACAGGTATTACACTCTGGCAAATTTATGCCAAATGGTAATTTTATTGTTGGTTAATACCAAATGCCCGTGACATATCTTGTGAATCGTAACATCGTGGGAAATCCAATCCTTGGGTCGAATGTCTCAGGAACAGTTTCAAGTAACATCTTCTCCATCGTAGCCGATCCAGTTGGAAATGTCTACGTCGGAGGAGCATACAATGGAACTACAAATTTTACAGCAAATGCAGCAGTTACTGGCCCCGGAAATGTTACATCCTTCACGCTCCCATCAACAACCGCAACTGCAACTGGTGGATTCTTTACCAAGTACCTGAGTACAGGCGCAGTTTCATTTTCCCTTGGCATAACTGCTGGCGCCAATGTTTCAGTAAACTCAGTGGTTCTCGATGCAACGAATTCAAACGTGTTTGTTGCATTCTCTTACCAGACTCTCCTCGGTACTACTATGACTGTAAATACACCCGGAACAACAAACGGTACAGGTACTTCACCTTCTTTAACATATCCTGCTTCAATGATCACAACCGCTGGCCCTCCCACTTGGGCCACCGGACTTCTTAAATTAACAGCTGGTGGTACCATCCTCTGGGGTGCTGCAGTAGATTCTTCACTTCAAGGTGACAATGATCAAGTGTTCGGACTTGTCGTAGATTCCCTTGGAAATTCATACTTGTCACTTTTGTTTAGTACTTTAAGTACTGGAGTAGGTGCTATTTATAACGGTCAAACTACATCAAATAATTCAGGTACTCTCTCATTATCAAATCCAGCACAAACAGTAACTTTGCCATCAACTACATCTGGTACAGCACTCATCAAGTTTGGACCAACTGGTATAGCACAGTGGTATTCAGCTGTGACAGCTACTACAACAACACCATCAAATACTTTAGCCATAGACCCCGCTGGAAACGTCATTTTGGCAGTACAGACAACTGGTGGTTCTGCTTCAGTGTACTCCGGACAACCCACAGCCACTCTTCCAGGCGCAATTACTGTAAATAATACATCTGGTGCTACAGCTTCAATTATTGTAAAATACAGTACAGCTGGTCTTACCACAGCTCCAGTTTTGTGGATCGCTCAGATGTATGGTGCAACTACTACACTTGCTCAAGTATACGGAATTACATGCGGACAATACAATTCAGTATACGTAACAGGTTCTACAACTTCAGCCACAACAATCAGTATTTACAATGGAGCCGGTGCAGGTGTAGCTCCATCAGGTTCAGCAAGTACTATAACTATACCAGGTAGCACAACTGCTGCCATACAGCAGGCATTCTTGGCAAAGTTTTCATCAAATACAGGCGCGGTCCAATATGTTTCATATTTACCATCTATATCAACAACAAACTCAAGTCTGTTTTACCTCGCGTACCCAAATCCATCCGATACCGATCTATATGTCGCCGGAAGATACTTTGATAACACGGTGAATGTTCAGACTATAATAAACGGCAACGGAACCACTTCAGCTACAACTTTACCATTCACAAGCGGAACAGTAACGTGGCCAATTCTCATCAGATACTTTTTGGGAAATGCAATTTCAGCACAGGTAATTCCGGCAACAGCTGGTACACAGCTCTACGATACATTTGTAGACCCATCGGCTACAAATATGTACGCAAGTGGAACATATACAAGTACATCAGCAATTACGCTCAATCAGGCGAATGCCGTAGGTGGTAATGGTCTACCAAGTACTGTTGTGCTCCCTATTACCCCATCAGCTGTACCATCAGGGTTCTGGGTAAAATATGCTTAGAGAGTCGTTTTAAGTATTTGAATTTGAACATCAGACAGCTTTTCGGGATAATCAGTCACCTGAAATTTCAAAATCAAGTTTCCATTGGGGGGCATACCAGCCCCTTTCATAACATATTTTTTACCATACTTTAAAAGCCCAATAGTATAATCCACTGACCCAGTAAACAATGGGATTGTAAATGTTTTTCCGATGAGAGACTCTAAAAATGTCAATTTTTGAACAAAGATGAGATCCTTTCCATCAATATCAAATGGATCCTCCTTGATGACATTTATAAGAAGGACAATGTTACCGGGTGGAACTGTTAACGCCTGTCCCGTAATGGAACCAGCTGGTATCTGAAAAATCTGGGACTTTTCTTGACTTGTCGATCCTGAACCGGAACAGGAACCACACCCTCGGCCCTTTCTTCCTTGACACTCTGGACACGGCATTTGAAACGGTCCAGCATTTACCGCACCTTGACCTCGACACGCGCGGCATACACAGCCTTTACATGGCATTTTTTCGACGGAATTAATTGTAATATTCTTTCCAAAAAATGCTTCTTTTAGTGACAGGTTCACTTGGACCTGTTGTTGGCCTCCCATCATTCCACCCCCAAACATATTTTTGAGAATATCCGCAAATCCACCCATCTGATCACCACCTGGAAATCCCTGTTGGGGCTCCTGATCAGGTTTCGTTAGTCGATCATACGCTCCTTGAATCTTTTTAAACTCTTCTGGGTCCCCTCCTTTATCGGGGTGATGTTTCATTGCTTTTTTCCTATAGGCCTTTTTGATTTCATCTTCAGAAGCACCAGGTTGGAGTCCAAGTATTTGGTAGTCCATTGTTTAAATGGTGTACTTAAGCTTTAATGTAATTTTTGTACTCATCCTCAAATATTGCCTGAATCTTTGCTCTATTCACATTCTTTGAGGCGTGCCATCCATACTCTTTGACCAAGCGATCCAAAATATGTTTCAGAGACAGTTTATTAATTGCGTTCGGGCTGTTCGCTTTCATTACAACATTTCGGAGGATTGATCTCACATCGCGGTTTAATTTGCTATTAATTTCACTAATCAAGATATCCTTCTTTTTGTACTTTTTGAGACCTCCAATCTTGTGCTTATTTCCATATGCAATAAGTTGATTCTTGGTGCGTTTCTGAAGAGGCACCCACATTTTAGACATTTTCAGCATCCATGCATTGCGGCCAACTGCTCGCAGTTGTCCTGCTCGCTTTTGCCCAGGTGAAGCAATTTCAACCGGACGATGCTTTGATGTTTTCGTGGCAGCCTTTTCGATGTTACGAAGGAGTTCTGCGCGAGTTCTTGGTTGAACATTTTTTACCGGACCTCCCAGTTTTGCGTATTGTCTAATAAAATCTGCAATTTGTTTTACTGACAAGTTGGGATCTACATCTATACCCTTTGATTTCAATTTTGCAATAAGAGTGGATTTTGGAGAGTATCCGGTGACCAACTTTCCATTGATACGCACTCGTTGTTGAGGAGTAGAAATGTAGATGCCTTTATTGGGGCTCGCTTTTGGAAAAATGCGTGGATGATGTACCACTGGTTTTGGGGGGCTCGCTTTTGGAGGAGTCTTTCTTACTGGCGCGACTCTCATGTAACCAATATTGGGTGGCTGAATTGCCTTGGTGGCTTTGGCAGGACCAAAATTGGTGTACACGGGGGCACGACCTTTATTAGGAGCCTGTAGACGCTTTGGAAGGGCTATATTTTTTGGGGCTCTTGGTTGGTTTGAGGGCGAGACGTATCCAGGTGCAAAATTTGCAGGGAACCAATTGTAAAGATACGCCTCTTTTTTACCAAGACCAGTCTTTTTACCGGCTCTTTTGTTGGCCGCACGTAGCTTTCGTATATTATTCAAAAAGTGTTTTCGATCCTCACTGTTCATTTATTATGATTAAAGATTTAATTTGCTGGTTATCAAAATGAAGATTTATACAGTAGATCCCCCATCGGTCCCTGAATCACTTGTGCATTTTTTCAAGACATTGATAGCACCTGCACTCCCAGAAGATTATGTTTCTTATTATTTGGATATTTGTCGTATATTCATGAATGCATGTGATGAGGATGATGAGTATTTCATTATAAAACACAAGGGAGTCCTGTTTCAACTTGATACAGACCCAGAAAGTCTCACTGGATCCATTTGGGTAGAGTCTTTGTCTGGGGAGGATATGTCTGCTGCAATTTATTCCAAGGAATTTGCACGCATGTATCTTGGAAATATTGATGTCAGGGCTCCACATCATGTTCTTGTAAAGGCGATGTATCCTGATTACAAGGTGACAAAGATGGCTCAGGATTATCTTCCATTGACGGGTGACATGAAATATCTAGGACCTCCGTGTAGCGAGTATACATTCACTCGTGGATACAAGGCTACAAATATGAAATTCAGTGATGTAATGAGTGATTATGAACAGATTTGTCGGATGAAGACGGCGGTTGAGAATGATTTTTTTATCAAGTACGGACTCCTCATAGATATCAAGGATTACAAGTACATTAAGAATACTTTTGAGAGTTTAAACAAATAGATCAAAATAATATAAAATGACTCAACGAGTTCTCATTACTGGGTCTGCTGGCTTTGTTGGAAGTTTTCTAGTGAAGAATCTAATTGTAAATACTGATTGGGACATAGTTGGTCTAGAACGTCTTTCTTATTCTGGTTCTTTGGATCGTCTAAAAGAAGTTGGACCACGATACAAGTCAGTTTTGCACAATCTACAAAACCCAATCAATGAGCATGTTGCTGATAATATTGGAAAGGTGGATTATATAATTCATGTGGCGGCAAATAGTCACGTGGATCGTAGCATTGAGTATCCGATGCAGTTTGTTATGGATAATGTAGTTGGTACCTGTAACATTCTTGATTTTGCCAGAACCTTTCCAACTCTTAAAAAGTTTATATATTTTTCAACTGATGAGGTGTTTGGGCCAGCGGAACCTGGTGTTTTTTATGATGAAAATGCCCGGTACAATTCTACAAACCCATATTCAGCAACCAAGGCGGGTGGAGAGGAGCTCGCAGTGGCCTATAGGAATACGTATAAGGTTCCAGTAGTAATCACACATACTATGAATATTTTCGGGGAGACTCAGCACCCTGAAAAGTTTATTCCAAAATGCATCAAAAAGATCAAAAATGGGGAGGTGATTCATATTCATTCTGATTCGACCAAGACAAAGGCTGGTTCCCGGTTTTACATTTACGCAGGTGATGTGGCGGATGCAATTTTGTTTTTACTCGGACCAGCTGGGAAACTTGAAAAATACAACATTGTAGGAAAACAAGAGATTGATAATTTTGAATTGGCATCTTTGATTGCGGAGGAGATTGGTTTGCCTCTAAAGTATGAGTTTATCGATTTCCATTCGAGCCGCCCGGGTCACGATCTACGGTATGCACTGTCCGGTGAAAAGATGAGGGCTCTCGGATGGGAACCAAAGTCGAATCTGCGGGACAAAATTAAAGAATTGATTTGAGGATAAGAAAATGAGTCTCCAAATATTTGTAATTTTTCATGAGAAAATTTATCCCGATATGTATTCTGAACTTGAACCAGATGAGTTTGAGTGCTTCAAATTTGTGGCTGTGAATGGAGCCACCTCAGAATTTTACAAGGACCATACAATTAACGAATGGGAGCTTGAAGTGTATGACCCATCGTGGCAAAAAAACAAATGGATGAATGGTGGGGTGAATCACCATATCGTATTAAACAAATTAATAACAGCAGAATATGCTGGTTTTGTTCAATATGATATGAAATTTAAAAAGGGATCCATCAGGCACATAAAATCTTTATTGAAACCGAGCATCGGTGTATCCATAAGAACAATGAATTTTGAAAATCTCATTGGAACAAGTACGTATGGTTTCAGTGAATACAATATGTATGATTGGGCACTTGAGATCCTCGGGACTCCTTTAAAATCTCAAAATTTTCCTTTGTACCACATGTGTATCATGAAGAGCTCATTTTGGTATGATATTATGCCAAAGGTTCTTGAAATTGATAGGGGACTTTTTGAACAAATGAGATCTTGTGATCCTTGGTACAGATTTGCGATTACAACAGAAAGGACTTTAGCTCTTGCTATCGGGTGTGCACTCGATGATGTGATTGATGTATCTGAATATTTGACCCATGAGCGTCTCGCTGGTCAAAATAATAAGTTGTGATTATAATATGAGTACCTTTTATTTGACAGGTGATTTAACAGGTACACAATATACAATTAGTGATAATAATGTTTTAGACAATGCATTAAATCCACCAAGTATATCCAGAACTAATACTGATCCACCAAATCCTGGCACCTTTTTAATAGGTGCACCAGATTCATCTCAAAATTCATTACATTACCAAAATTATATTATTAATAATTTTGAATTAATTCCAGCGTACGATACCAATTACACAAATGGATACCAAGACGGTACTTATGACGGTTACTACCAAGGATATGCCGAAGGATGGATTTATTGTAATATATTTCACAAAACTATAGATGATATAAATTTTTTTGCATTAAATAATACACCGTTACCGGCATTGACGAAAAATAATAATTTTGGCACCTTTTTAATAGGTGTACCAGATCCATCTCAAAATTCATTACATTACCAAAATTATATTAATAATAAGTTTGAGTTAATTCCAGCGTACGATACCAATTACACAAATGGATACCAAGACGGTACTTATGACGGTTACTACCAAGGATTATATGATGGGTTTGGACAATGTAATTCCCCAAGTCCCTTAGTGCCATCCCCAAGCCCATTGGCACCATCTCCAAGCTTAAAGCCATCTCCATCCCCAAGTCCACTTGCACCATCACCAAGCCCTCCGGTACCATCCCCAAGTCCCTTAGCACCTTCCCCAAGTCCAAGTCCCTTGGCACCTTCCCCAAGTCCCTTAGTACCATCTCCAATCCCCTCCCCAAGTCCTAGTTTTTCACCTATACCCTCACCATCTCCAAGCCCCTTAGCACCATCTCCAAGTCCCTTAGTACCTTCACCAAGCCCTCTGGTACCATCTCCAAGCCCCTTAGTACCTTCACAAAGTCCAAGCCCCTTAGCACCTTCACCAAGCCCCTTAGCACCTTCACCAAGTCCCTTAGCACCTTCCCCAAGTCCAAGCCCTCTGGTACCATCTCCAAGCCCCTTAGTACCTTCACCAAGTCCCTTAGCACCTTCCCCAAGTCCAAACCCCTTAGCACCTTCACCAAGTCCAAGCCCCTTAGCACCTTCACCAAGTCCCTTGGCCCCATCCCCAAGTCCCTTGGCACCATCTCCAATCCCCTCCCCAAGTCCCAGTTTTTCACCTATACCCTCACCATCTCCAAGTCCCTTAGTGCCATCCCCAAGCCCATTGGCACCATCTCCAATCCCCTCCCCAAGTCCCAGTTTTTCACCTATACCCTCACCATCTCCAAGTCCCTTAGTGCCATCCCCAAGCCCATTGGCACCATCTCCATCCCCAAGTCCTAGTTTTTCACCTATACCCTCACCATCTCCAAGTCCCTTAGCACCATCTCCATCCCCAAGCCCATTGGCACCATCTCCATCCCCAAGTCCTAGTTTTTCACCTATACCCTCACCATCTCCAAGCCCCTTAGCACCATCTCCATCCCCAAGTCCTAGTTTTTCACCTATACCCTCACCATCTCCAAGTCCCTTGGCACCATCTCCAAGTCCCTTAGCACCATCTCCAAGTCCCTTAGCACCATCTCCAAGTCCCTTGGCCCCATCCCCAAGTCCCTTGGCACCATCTCCAAGCCCAAGTCCCTTGGCACCATCTCCAAGCCCAAGTCCCTTAGCACCATCTCCAAGTCCCTTGGCACCATCTCCAAGCCCAAGTCCCTTAGTACCATCCCCAAGCCCAAGCCCATTGGCACCATCTCCAAGTCCAAGCCCCTTAGCACCTTCCCCAAGTCCCTTAGTACCATCCCCAAGCCCCTTAGCACCTTCCCCAAGTCCCTTAGTACCATCCCCAAGCCCAAGCCCATTGGCACCATCTCCATCTCCAAGTCCCTTAGCACCATCTCCAAGTCCCTTGGCCCCATCCCCAAGTCCCTTGGCACCATCTCCATCTCCAAGTCCCTTGGCACCATCTCCAAGTCCCTTGGCACCATCTCCAAGTCCCTTAGTGCCATCCCCAAGCCCATTGGCACCATCTCCATCCCCAAGTCCTAGTTTTTCACCTATACCCTCACCATCTCCAAGCCCCTTAGCACCATCTCCATCCCCAAGT
>Ga0209085_1000054_pt1 | contig 76227 bp, 70 predicted proteins | sample C_131016_EF_Meta_FD_187310 | JGI IMG/M metagenome (GOLD analysis project Ga0209085, IMG submission 187310) | Freshwater microbial communities from Lake Croche, Canada to study carbon cycling - C_131016_EF_MetaG (SPAdes) (version 2) | ecosystem: Environmental > Aquatic > Freshwater > Lake... | reverse complement strand
CGAGGGTGGCGGTGCGGGGTTCTTGGATGTCGAGGACTTTGATGAAGTAGAGTCCATCGCCGAGTTCGATGGGGCCGGCGGTGGCGCCTTTGGCGAGGCCGGTGAGGGCTTTGCGGATGGCGGGTTGGATGGATTCCTCCGGGAGGAGTCCGACTTCACCGCCGTTTGCGGCGCTGCGGGGTTCGTCGCTGTTGGTTTTGGCGAGAGCGGCGAAGTCGCCGGATTTCACCTGCTTGGCGAGGGCCTCGGCTTTGGCCTTGGCTTTGGCGGGGTCGGTGCCGTTGGCGATGAAGATTTGGGCGAGGCGGTATTGCTTGGGAAGGTTGAGTTCGGCCTTGCGGGCTTCGTAGACTTCCTTGAGTTCGGCATCCGAGGGGAAGTCGGTTGGGACTTTGGTGACAGATTCGAGGTAGCTCTCGGAGATGGCGGCGTCGCGCACGCGGGCGAGGAGGGCCTGGGTTTCGGGCTTGTCGTCCCAGTCGGCGGCGGTGGCCTCTTTGAGGAGGACTTGCTGGAGAATGAGGGTTCGAACCGCTTGGCTGAGGGCGGCGGGGTTCTGCTTAAGGGCGGCGCGGTCGGCTTCGCTGAGGCTGGCGAGATAGGGCTGGATTTGCGCAACGGTGATGTCGCGGTCACCTGCGCGGGCGATGACGGTGTCGGCGGCGTGGGCCGGGAGGGTGAGGGAGGCAGCGGCGAGGAGGGCGAGGGTGGTGGCTTTTAGGATCATTTTTTTGACAGAATTAACAGAATTAACAGAATTTAGGGAGTTTTGACAGGAGGACAGGATTTTCAGGATGGACAGGAGGGGGAAGGATTGTGTCTTTGGTTTCGCTTTTCTCGATTTAAAGCCTGTATCCCTCCTCCGTGTTCTCTGTGTCCTCGGTGGTTAATTTTTCTTTGGGGCGTCAGCAGGGATGCGGGCGTCGGTGAGTTTGTCGGAGAGGTCTTGGACGAGGTTTTGGAATTTCACGCGTTTGGCGGCGGTGAAGGGTTCGCGGGCGAGGATGGCGTCGCCGAGGCCGAATTTTTCGTAGCGGTCGAGGATTTCCATGCCGGCTTGATACATTTCGATGTTTTTGGCCTGTTCTTCTTGGACTTTGCGTTCGAGTTCGATGCGTTTGGTGTCGAGTTGGGCGCGTTGGCCTTCGCGTTTGGAGGCAAGTTTGGCGACTTCGCCGTAGGATTTTTTCCATTTGGCGAGGGCGGAATTGAGCTCGACGATCGAGTTGTCGCGGTCGGCGATCTTTTTATTGAGATCAGCGATCATGTTTGTGGAGGTGTTGCGCTCGTTGGCGAGTTCCTTGGTGAGGGAATCGGTTTTCGCGGTGAGTTCGGTCGCCTTGGCCTCAGCGGCGTATTGGGCGGATTGGGCGTTGGCGAGGTCGGTTTGGGCGGCGCGGAGCTTGAGCATGGAATCCTTGAGGGCTTCGCGGAACTTTGCCGTGGGGTCTTCCTCCGCTGCGCGGAGTGTGTGCCCGAGAAGAACGGCGGCTGCGGCCAGGAGTGCGTAGGTTTTGATTTTCATGTGGCGTTAGAATTTGGAGTTGAGCTCGAGGTAGAAGATATTGGTGTCGTATTGTGGGCCAGTGATGCTTTCGGAGCCCATCCAGCGGGCGCCGAGGTAGACATTTTCGGAGAGGGAGAGGAAGCCCGCAACGGTGAAGCCTTGCATGTTTGTGCCGCCGCCGCCGAAGTCGGAGTCGTTGAAGCCGTCCACCACGGAGTCGGAGCCGATCCAGCGGTAGCCAACGGAGAGAAGCCAATCCCAGCGTTTCGCGAGGGCCTGGGTGCCGACGCGAAGGTCAACGAACCAGCCGTAGGGGCTGCCATCGAAAGCGCCGATGTCGGTGAGGCCGTTCTGATCAAGTGCGCTACGGTTGTTGACGGCGATGGCATTGATATCGTCTTGGTTGAAGGCGAGGTTCTGAACATATTCGCCGACGAGGGAGACGCGGACGGGTTCGAAGCCGTCGTAGTCAATTTGTGAGGTGAGGGCGAGTTCGGTGAACTTGGTGGCGAGGCCGTAGTATTGCCATTGGTTGATCGCGCCGTAGTCGTTGCTGGCATCGGGCGTGATGTTGCGAATGGCCATGTAGGTATTTCCTTTTTGAGCGAAGGAGGGACGGCTGTTATCCGTGTTGCTGGCATCGTTGACGGTGAGGGGCGTGTAAGGATCGGAGAGTTGGCCCTCGATGTTGTGGAAGTAGTAGATGGCAGCTGCGGTTTTCCATTTGATATCGTCGCCGATTTTCCACTCAAAGCCGGCTTGTCCACCGAAGAGGTATTTGTCGTAGCTGGCAAATTTTGCTGGCTGGTTGGAGGAGAAGTTGAAGTCGGTGTTGTAAACAACGAAGGCGCCGCCGGTGCCGAAGAGGGCGAAGTCTTCGGTGATGTTAGCTTTGGAGGTGAGAGCGGCACCGTCGAAGCCGAGGTCGTCATCCCAGGTCAGGCGGGTGCTGAAGAATGGATTCTCGAAACGACCGGCCCATGCGCTGGATTTGATGGCTTCGGTGACAGCGAAGTCGTAGCGCATGAAAGCGCGGTCGAGCCAGATGGCGTATTTGCTGAAGTTGCCGCCTTGGCCTTGGGTGGCGGAGTTGGCGACGCCCATGCCTTGGTTGGTGGAGACGGGCGAGTTGTTGCTGCCGGTGGCTACGCGGAATCCGGAGGAGAAGTTTTCGCTCATGGCGAAGTCTATGCCGAAGCGGGCGCGAAGGAGATACTGGTTGCGGTTCTGGTCAACATTCAGCTGAGGTGCGAACTGGGTGCCAGTGGTATCGAAAGGAGCACCAGTGTTGATTGCGTTGAAATTTGGGAAGGCGCCGCTGGCGTCGTTGCCGGTCGGGAAGAAGGTGCCGACGTAGCGCACGCGAAGGTCATAGGCGGCTTTGCCGTTCTCAACCCACTTCGGAAGGCGTAGTGAGGCGCCGATTTCTTTGGAGGTGCGGTTGGTGGCGAGTTCGAGTTTGATCTCTTCTTTGATCTGATCCTTCACGGGCTGGGGGATGTGGGTCACGCGGATGTCATCCGGTGAGGCGGGAGGGAGGTCGGATCCTGCGGGGGCGGATGTGGTGACGACCTGCACGGCGGCGGCCTGGGCGATGGCGACCATATCGGTCTGGCTCTGGGCGCGGACGGCCTCGGCTTCGGCTTCCGACTGGCGGATCATTTCGTTGGCTTCCTCTTGGGTGAGGATGCCTCGTTTCACGAGTTTTTGAATGAGGTTGATGGTGACATTGCCGGTGGGGGTGGATGGAGTCGAGGGAAGCGGGGATTCGACAACGGGAAGTGGCGCGGCGTTCGATTGGGATTCTTGGACGTTGGTCTTGATCGGTTTGACTTCGGGAGTCGCGGCTGGAGTTGGCTTGGGAGTGGGTGCAGGATTTTCCGCTATCGGAGTCGGAGTCGGAGTCGGCTCTGGCGTTGTAGCTGGGGCTACATCCATCGGTCCTGATAAGGACAGGGCCACTGTTTGTTCGACCGTTTGAGCGGGTTTGAGGGATTCGATTTCGGGAGTTGGAGCCGGGGTTGGAGTGCTTGACGGAGTGGGAGCTGGAGTTGGCTCCGGAGTCGGAGTTGGGGCGGGTTTTTTATAAAGGGAATTCCACTGGCCGGGGTCGGAATTCGTATTCTGCGCATAGTCGATGACGACTTTGTTTTTTTCAGGCTTGCTGACTGTGTAGTCTTGTGCGCGGACTGGCTTGTTGGTTGCCAGCAGGGTGGCGATGGCGAGGAGTCTTAGGGTGGTGGGCAGGCTCATGGGATCAGTTGGGTCGAGTGGCTTTGAGTCGCATAACGATGGGCATCGGCATGCCTTCCGGCGGGGGTGCCTGCATTTGCAGACCGGTAAGAATTTCGTTGCGGAGGGCGGCGTCGGTGGCGGGGTCGCCCGAAGAACCAGAGATGGTGGCGCGCGTCACGCGGCCGGTGGCGTCGAGCCAGATGCGGGCGGTGATGTTGAGGGCGGCGGACTTGGTTTTTTTGTGGTTGCGGAGCGCTTGAACAACGGAGCCTTGGACTTGGGAGGCATAGCCGCCGTATTTTGAGCCCTTGCCGCCTTTTCCCGTGCCGGTGCCGCCGATCATGCCGCCGCCACCGCCTTTGGCGAGGCCGAAGGCATCGGGGCCATTACCCTCGATGTTCGTGCCCATGGGAGCGGGTTCTGGCGCCGACTGAGGTTCGGGCTCCGGAGCCTCCTCGGGTGTGAATTTTTCCTCCTTGGGAGTGTCGGGTTCGGGTGGTTGCTCTTTTGGGGGTGGTGGTGGCGGCGGTGGCGGGGGAGGTGGCGGCGGAGGAGGTGGCAGGGAAATCATGACGGGGCCCGAGGATTTTTTCTTCGGAGCCGACTTCGGTGCGCCAACAAAAAACACGCCCAATGCGACGAGGAGAACGCCACCAAGAATGATCTTGATTTTGTGCTTCGCAAAGAAACTTGGCTCGTCTTCTTCTTCGTCGGGCATGGTTCGTTGTTACTTGGGGCCTTGAGTGGCGAGGCCGATTTGCTTGATGTCGAGGCGTCCGAGCACATCAAGGACATCCATGACCATCATGTATTGCGTGGCACGGTCTCCGCGGACGACGACGGGAAACTCGGGCACCTTGGCTTTGTGCTCGCTAAGCTTGGCTTCGAGTTCGGCGATGGTCACCGGCACTGTGTCCAAGAAGAGCTTGCCTTCGTTGTTAACGGTGACGGATTTTCCCTTGGGTCCGCCGAGTGCCGGGGCTTTGCTTCCTTTGGGCAGATCGACTTTCACGCCTTGGACTCCGGCCGTGGTCATGATGATAAAAATCAGGAGCAGCACGAGGTAGAGGTCTACCATTGGGGTCACATTGATGTCGTCGTAGGATTTGTCGTCGCCGGCGTCCATAGTGGATTATTTGTGTTTGATGACGCTGTCCATGATGACAGCATTTTCGTCACCTTTAGTTTCCTCGTAGCGGGCGGCCTCTTCCGGAGTGCGGATTTGGCGGATCGGGACGGTGAGGGCAGATTCGCTTGGAGTCGGGTAAAATTCGGCGACTTTGGCGACAAACTCATCGATGAAGACCTGCATGGCTGAAACCGTGTTTTTAATGCTGGTATTCAAGAAGCTATACATAAACAGAGCAGGAATCGCAACGAGGAGACCGACCGTCGTGGCGAGGAGCGCGCTCGCGATACCGGGAGCGATCGAGTTCACATCCACTTCACCGGATTTGGCGATGATGGCGAAGGTGATCATAACTCCCACCACGGTTCCGAGCAGACCCACATAGGGGCCGCCGGCGATACTGACGGTGAGGTAAACCAGTCCATTGCCGAGGCGGTGCTGCTCGTGGACGAGTGCGGCATCCAGCGCGGCCCGGATGGCTTGAATCGAGCGGGCCGAGAGACCTTGGCCTTTGTTTTTGCCGAAGCCGAGACGATGGCGGATTTCCTCCGAACCGACATGGTAGATGTGGTAGAGCGGGGAGTCGGCAAGGAGTTTGAGAGCTTTCTTGGTGGTCTTGCCGCCGAAAGTTTTGGCGGACTCGGGATTGTCGAGGTCGAGCGCAGTGAGGTCGGTCGCGACGTCTTTCCAGAGGCGTTGAAACTCGTCGTTGCCCTTTTTGATCTTACCGAGGCTGATGAACTTCATTACGGCGACTGACCAACCGGCAACCATCATGATGACGCAAAGTCCAATGGCCATCCAGCCGTCGAACATCATGTTGTGCGCGATGTCGCCGAAAAGAGCCAGATGCTCCATGGCCCCGGAGTGTCCACCGCTGCCGCCACCTTCTCCCTCGCCGAGAGCAACGAGCTTGCTGCTGGAATCGTTGCCGGCTTGGCCGGTGTAGGCGAGCTTGACCCAGCCTGCGGGGCGGGCGGTTTTCGACAGGCTGAACTCGTCTATTTCGCCGATGAGGCCATTTTTGCCATCAGCATCGGATCCGAGGGTGGCATCGCCGACAATAGCAGGGAGACCTGCGGAGACTGAGGAGTATTCTTTGCCGTCGACGTAGAGTTTCGTGCTCGAGCCGTCGGAGACCACGGCGATGTGTTTCCAGACGTTCGGCGCGACTGGATCGGCGGGTGTGGATTTGGAAGTGCCTGAGGCGGACTTAATGATAACAACCGGGGCGCCGGCTTGGAAAACAACTTGGAAGCGGGCGGCTTCGTCACCCCAGTCAAAGAGGACGCCTTTTTCGTTGAGGGTGGATTGTTTCAACCATGTCGAGAGGGTGAAGGGTTGCCCCCCTTCGGCGCGGAGGGTTTCCGAGCCGGGAATCTTAGCGGCGGTATTGCCGAGGAGCCTCATGCCTGGGCCGATGAGAGCGCCTTCGGAGAGGGCGCCGCCCGAGGTGGCGTTATTCGCATTTTTTGTGACGTCCTTGGGAGTCGCGGCGGTGAAGTTGTAGGCGAGGATGGTGTCCGCATCGTGGGCGGCGAGGGGATTGGCAGCCTCCTCGGCGGTGATTTTCTCGTTCCCGCTGTAGAGCCAGATTTTGGTTTGGGCGCCGGGCTTGATGTCGGGGACTTTGACCCACACGAAGCCTTCGTTCATGAGGGGGTCCCATTTTTCGATGCGGGACTCGAGGGGTGTTTTGTCGTCCTCGGTTACAAAGCGAATGTCGGTGCCGTCCTCCTTGGCGGTGGAGAAATCGAAATTTCCTTGGTGGAGGCGCAGGAGGATGGTGGCGGTGCCGACCGGTTCGCTGATTTCAAATCCGGTCTTGGTGGTGTCGATCGTGACGGGTCTGCGGGCGTTCCAGTCTTTGTTCCACCAGGCGTGGGAGTTCGCTGTGACGGAAACGAGGGCCGTGGCGGCGAGAAGGGCTGTTCGGATGAATGCGTTTGTTTTCATATCGTGCGGTTAGAGTTCTGCGGAGATGCTGAAGGAAAAGAGGGGTTGGTAGGCTTCGGAGGGCGCTTGGGTGACCTGCGGAATGCCTATGAAGAAATCGCCATTGATGTGGTCCACGAGGCGGATGCTTGTGCCGACGCCATAGCTCCAGAGGTTGAAGGTCGAGGTCTGCTCGGGAAGGGGATCGTTAAGCACAGCATAGCCGGCGTCGATGAAGACGAAAAAGCGCCACTCGTTACCCTTCGGGAGCCTGCTGAGAAGGGACGGAGTGCGGAATTCCAGCGTTCCGGCGATGGCGTTATCACCCGTCACGACGGACTCGAGATAACCGCGCACGGAGGACTGTCCGCCAAGGCTGTATTGCTCGGTATCGACGAGAGGATTCGCCGTGGCTTGGCCTTGCACCTCGCCGAAGAGTTGGAAATCCCACGGCAGCTTCTGCGTGTGGGCCAAGTTGCCGCGCAGGTAGAAAAAGTTCGCGTTCGCATTGTAGCGGCGATTATCGAAATCAATCGCCTCTTGCGTGCCTGTTCCACGGAAGCAGAAGGTCACACCGGCTCCGAATTCGGTTTCATAGTGTTTGCCGATTGAGCTAGCGTTGTAGTTAATCGAGACTGGCCAATAGGTGAGGGGACTGGAGATCGTCTGGTTGCCCACGACGAGATCTTGGGCAAAATCCTTGTAATCCACTCCCATGCTGGCCGAGTGGTAGAAACCGGTTTTCGCTGGGAGGTTGAAAAGGAAGCGCCCCCCGTAGATTTCGCCGTTTCCGAGCGAGTCGGTGCCACCGAGTGTCGAGACCTCGCTGTTCTGGCGAGTGGCCTGAAGCATGAGCGCGAGCCAATCGATGGACGGAGTGCGCGCTATGTAGTAACCGGAGAAAATGAGGGCGTCACTCGGACGCTGCGGAGCGATTTGGAAGCCCGCGCCGATGGTGTGTCCCATCTGCCACAAATTGTCGTAGCGCGCAGAGGCGTCGAGGCGCAGAGGAGTCGTATTTGCACTGTAGCGGTTGTTCAGTTCCACGCTGCCGTGCAGCGGGAATTTGTCTTTCACCGTCAGCTCCACATCAACAGTCCCCGGTGTTTTTCCAACGGCAAGTGAGGGGGTGACCTGGAGGTCGGCAGTCTGGTTGAGAGCGATGATGTCTCGCTGCACCTCGTTGAAATTCGGCACGGTGCCCTCCGCAAGCGCTGGGGACATTTTTTTGATTCTCTCGATGTCGAAAAACCGGGAACCCTTCACGCGCAGACGACCCACGGTCGCCTCGGTGACTTGCAGCACAATGACGCCGGTATTCACGCCTTGGGGAGGCACGGAGACGGAAACGGTCTGGTAGCCTTCGGCGTGGTAGGCTTTCTCCAGCGACGCGCGTGCGTTTTCCACATCCTCCGGCGTGCGGCCCGGCCCGGTGTGGCTGTAGAGCGCTTTGTCCACCGCTCCGGTCGGAAGTGTCTTGGCGCCCACCACGCGGAATTCGCGGATGGAAAAGGTCTGCGGCGGCTCGGGATCCACGACCGGCGACGGTTCCTCATCGATGGAATGATTCGCATCCTGCGCGGCCAGGCGGCCGGACAGGACGACAAAAACACCCAATACCAAGTGAAGGATCGAGCGTCTGAAGCGGATGGTGTGAATACTCCGAATCATCGAGTGCGGTAGGTCATCAGTTGACCCCATATCGGACAACCTGGGTTGTGTTACGATATTGTTACAGACAATCCCAGCTTGATTTTTTGTTTTCAGGTCGTCCTTGCATTTTCAAATCCAACCCGAAAACGTTTTCGGGTTGAAGCCAACGAGCTGCCTCCGTTTGTCAACCGCACTGGGTGTCAAAACTTCCGAGTTAACAGGTCCATACGTATCTCAAGCGGATCTTGTGAGCAGAGGTCTTTATTCTTTGAGTGCACGGCTGAGGTCGTTGGGATGCCGATATCCGAGGTGGTAGGCGGCGGCTTTGACTTGCCAACCTTCTTTTTCAACGAGTCGGCGGGCTTCTTGCCATTTAAGTTTTCGAAAATACGCGCCGGGGGAGAGGGTGGCTTGTCTGCGAAAGAAGCGGTGCAGGGCGCTGGGAGACATTCCCAGGTAGTCGCAGAGGGCGGGCACAGGCGTGTGGATGGAAAGGTTGTTCATCATCCAGGAGTGGGCCAACTCCCACCGCAAGTCGCCGGTGGCTGCTGCCGTGCGCGAGGCGCGCAGGATTTCAACTTCCAGAAGTTGGCGAAGCGCATTGAGGGTAAAAGGCAGGGCACTGTCCGAGATGGCAATCTCCTTGCGGGAGCGGGAGTGGAGTTCCTTGAGCGTATCGAGAGACGAGTCGCGCAGTTCGAGGATGAGCGAGGCGCCCTCGGCGAGTTGGAGTTCGGGTAGTTGGGGACGATCCTTCCAAACCCAGACGAGGATGCTAACCGTCTCGCGTTTTCTTTGAGTGATGCCAAAGCGGCAGTCGGAATCGATCAAGATGGCGCTCGGTGCCTGAAGGACCTTTTGCTCGTTACCGACGGTTAGCACAATCTCGCCATTGACGAGGATGAAGTAGTTTGTGCCACGATCGTAGTGCACGGGTAGGGGAGTTTTGGCGAAATCCCGGCGCCCCCAGCCAAGGTAGATGAGCGGGAGATTCCCTTGTCCCCCCCAACTCGGACGCCCCGGCGGGGGATGGACGGTCACTTTGGAAACAGGTTTTGCCACAATAGCATTTTATGTCATCTATAGTGGAATGGCTACTGCTTTCATGTTTCTATGAAGCGAGTTTCGCATCAGGGTTTCGTTCTTATTCTCAACTCTTTTTCGCAGAACCTGACCCAAAAAATCCCGCGCATACTATGAAAAAACTCCCAAGACTCACCATCGGCATGGGTGATCGTTTTGCCCATCAGGGTGAAGCTCAACTTTCTGCAGTTCAATCTGCCGCAGAACGCGGCGTGCCGCTCCATCCGGTTTGGAACAAGTCGAACCGCGAGCACACGCTCATCGGCACAAAACCCGAGGGGCTCCGCGCCGAGGCAGATGCCGCAGTCCAGGCGCTGAATTGGACCGCACCTTACTTTGTGGATGCCGACCACATCAACCTGCATACGGTGGACGGATTTCTGGCGGCGAGTGATTTTTTTACGCTCGATGTGGCGGATTATTCCGGCAAACCCGCAAGCGCGGAGAGCATGGCGGTGTTTCTTGAAAAGCGCTCTGGTCTCGTTGGTTCGCATCGTCTCCCCTTGCTCGATGCGCCTCTGGAGATCACCCGCGCCGATCTCGAACGCACGGCGGGCAAATTTCTCTGGGCCATGCAGGAGGCGGGCCGCATCTACCGTCATATCGCAGTCGCGAAGCCGGCGGACTCTTTTGCTGTTGAGGTATCGGTGGACGAAACCGACACGCCACAGACTCCGGGCGAGTTGCTGATCATTCTAGCAATGATCGCCGACGAAGGAATTCCCGCCCAAACCATCGCGCCGAAGTTCACCGGACGCTTCAACAAGGGCGTGGACTATGTCGGTGACATCGTGGCTTTCGAGCGCGAGTTCGATGCCGATCTGGCCGTGTTGGCCTATGCGGTTCGTGAATTCGGCTTGCCCGACACGCTTAAAATCAGCGTCCACTCTGGCAGCGACAAATTTTCCCTCTACCCGATCATTCGTCGTCTGGTTACTCGTCACAACGCGGGACTGCATGTGAAAACCGCCGGCACGACCTGGCTCGAAGAGGTGGCGGGTTTGGCGGAATCCGGCGGCGAGGGATTGGAGATCGCGAAGGACATCTACGCTGCGGCGCTGCCTCACGCCGAGGAGCTCATCAAGCCCTATGCGCCGGTTGTGGACATTGAAATCCCAAAGCTTCCATCTATCGAAACCGTTCGCAGTTGGAGTTCCCAGGATTTTGTCGAAGCGCTCAACCACGATGCCTCTTGCCCGAAATACAACCTTCAGTTCCGGCAGTTCATCCATGTCTCGTTCAAAGTGGCTGCCGGTATGGGCATCCGCTACACCGATGCGTTGAAGCTCAACCGGGACATCGTCGCACGCAGGGTTCGCGAAAACCTACTCAAAAAGCACATCGAGCCTCTCTTTTGTTGATCTGTTATGAAATCACGCCCTTTCATCCACGAGGACTTTCTTCTCGACACACCCACCGCGCGCGAGCTTTACCACCGCCATGCGGCCGATCTGCCGATTATCGACTATCATTGCCATCTGCCGCCCAAGGAGATTGCGGACGATATTCGCTGGGACAATATGGCCACCCTTTGGCTTGGTGGCGACCACTACAAGTGGCGGGCGATGCGCACGGCAGGAGTCAACGAGCGTTTCTGCACCGGCGATGCGACGCCTTGGGAAAAGTTCGAGCAATACGCCGCTACCATGCCGAAGTTGCTGCGCAACCCGCTCTACCATTGGTCGCACATCGAGCTCGCGCGTTACTTTGGAGTCGATGGTCGCCTGCTCAATCCCGAAACCGCACGGGGCATTTACGACCACTGCAACACGCTTCTCGCGCAACCGGATTTCTCCTGCCGGGGTCTGATGAAAAAATCCAAGGTCGAGGTCGTCTGCACGACCGATGATCCGGTGGATTCGCTCGAACACCATGCGGCCATCGCCGCCGATGCGTCCTTTGATATTCAAGTGCGCCCGACTTGGCGTCCAGATAAAGCGCTTATCATTGATCAACCCACCGCTTTCACCTCATGGCTTCAAGCGCTGGAGAAAGCCTCGGGAATCAGCATCAGCACTCTCTCCGATTTCATGCAGGCCCTTCAAAATCGGCACGGTTTCTTCGCCTTGCGTGGTTGCCGTCTTTCCGACCGTGGCTTGGATACCGTCTGGGCCGAGGATTGCACGCAGAACGAAGCCTCAGCGATCTTCTCCAAGGCACGAGCTGGTGGTGCCGTGACTCCGGATGAAGCACTGCGTTACAAATCCTATCTTCTTCACGAACTGGCGGTGATGGATGCGGCGAAAGGATGGACCATGCAGATCCACTACGGAGCCATTCGAAACAACAACTCACGGATGAAAACACTCCTCGGCGCGGACTGTGGATTCGATTCCATCGGCGACCTGCCCGTGGCTGCGGCTTTGGCTAAATATCTCGACCGTCTCGACCTCGCAGGGAGTCTGCCCAAGACCATCATCTACAACCTCAACCCGCGCGACAACGAACTCGTCGCCACGATGCTCGGCAACTTCCAGGACGGCATCACGGCGGGCAAAATCCAGTTCGGTAGCGGATGGTGGTTCCTCGATCAACTCGATGGCATGACTCGTCAGATCGAAAGCCTCTCGCAACTTGGCCTTCTCAGCCAGTTTGTAGGGATGCTAACCGACAGCCGTTCGTTCCTGTCCTACACACGCCACGAATACTTCCGCCGTTTGCTTTGCAATATCCTTGGCGATGACATCGAGCGCGGCCGCCTGCCCAACGATCTTTTGCTCGTCGGAAAAATGGTGGAGGATATCAGCTACCACAACGCTCGTCGCTATTTCGGTTTCTACGAAAACCAATGATCGAGAAATATATAAGGAACAAAAATCGGCGCCGGCTTTGTGCATCGAAAAGCCTCTTGCCTCTGTTCTACAGCGCCCCGCTTCGCATCAGTTGCCTTTAGAGCGATTGCTTAGATTTTTTTGCGAGTTTCTGATTGATCATGCGAAACTTAGATTAAAAATCAGCTGGAGAGCGGGTGTTCGTAGTGGGGGCGCAGTAGGTCGTTTGGCATCTCACGGTTGGAAGCTGGTTTTGAATTCCAGCCGCTGCCAGTGTTCGCAAAGTTTCTCTTAAAGTCGGCCCAGTTTGCGTTTGCGGTGAACTCGGTGTATTCCAGAAGGACATCATACGGGCCTGGTCGGGACAGCATCTTTACCACGATGGGAATGAGATCGAGGAAGAAAAGTGTTCCAAAAATCACGAGAAATTGAAAAAGCGCGGCTGCCCAGCGGTATTTGAGGGCGGCGTCACCAACCATCTCGGGTGAAGGAACAAAAATGACTTTATAAAGGCCAATCGTTTCTTCCATAGGGTCGAACTTGCCGTGGATTTTCTGCTCGAGCCGCTGGATGGGTGCCAAAAATGTATCGTCATGACGCTGTTGGCTTCGTGCCTGCTCTTCCTCAAGTGCTCCGACATGTCCAGCAAGCTTCGCTATTTGCTGAAGTTGATTTGTATCCAATTCAGCGATTTTTGAGTTTATCTGATCAATTTTCGTTCGTCTAATACGCTCCCGTTCATTGGCCTCAAGCACAAACGATGCGCGTTTTGAGTTGAGGCTATCGAGATAGAAGTTGCGGTCGCTGAGGCGGGCTGACGCCAGGGAATTCTCCAATGAAGCGATTTCACTGCCAGTTGCGAGGATCGATGAGTCGAGTTGCTCGATCTCCTTGATGGCGCGGGAATCGCGCAGCTTCAAGTCGCTCAATCTCGGGCCTGAACCGGGTTTTTTGGTTTCAGGATAAAATTCGTTGCTCATTCCAAGCTCCTCCCGTGCGATGGCCTCGACAAGCCGACGGTGCATGGATTCCTCTTTCTCGCGTTTGGCTTGGAGGTTTTGAAGGTTCTGTTTTGAGGCCTCCCATTTGGCGATGATGTTGAGCGTTGAGCCGGAGGCTGGTGCGATGAACTCTGGTGCAGAGGCCCGCAGCCTTTCCGCCTCCATTTTTTCATCGGCATAGATTTCGGGATTGATTTGACCACGCTCGAGGGCGGGCAATTGAGAGATCAAGGATTCGCGGGAGGCCGTATACCCCGTCTCCATTTTACGCCTATCCGCTTCGGAACTATCTCTTATGCGTGTGAGGTTGTCTCGCAACTCCGCCCGCCCCTTGGCTTCCTTATTGCGAATTTCATTCAGTTTCCCTTGAAGCTCGGTTTGGTAGAGGAAGCGGATGGCTGGCCGGTATTGATCCAGACAAAACGGGAACGCAATCGCGAGGCTGATCAGACTGGCCAGAAGAAGTCGGAATGTGGCTTGTGTGGCCCTTTTCCACAAGGGCTGGAAAGGCCGATACATGGTAATCAAAATCCTGTCTGTCGTCATGATAACAAATGCCCAAAGCAACGAGACAACGAAGACAGGCAAAAACGGGGGATTTTCAAAACCGCTCTTTGCGAAAAAAAACATGCCAAGAAATGACATCACGGTCGGAACTAAAACAGTCGATCCAAGGATAGCCATGCGCTCTTGCTCGGAGGCGGGGCATTTTTGGAGTATTTCCCAGCGTGCTCCTGCGAGCCAGAGTAGGAATCCTTGCCATGGTGCCGGTTTTTTTGGGGAGTTGTTGCTAAAAGATTCGTTCGCTGCGGGGAATGGTGCGTCCATGTGCCTTCTTATTTATTGAATGTGATTTGGCTACAAGTTTTTTAAGGCTTTCAAAAACGTTTTCATATTGGAGCGCCCGAATGCAAAACAAAATGGGATAAACAGTCAGCCCTGAGGAAGCAGTTTTCTCCCTCGTCCGATGCAAGACAAGAGGGCAAAAAGCTCCACATTTCTTCCGAATCCGCCGCCTAGAGCGCCGGAGCGGATCTCAAACCACGCGTTTCTCGAACTCGTCGGGGAATTTGGCGAGGAAGCTTTGGGTCGGCCAGGAGCATGCTTCGCCGAACGCGCAGATGGTGCGGCCGGCGATATTGTCGGCGATGTTTTTGAGGTTCTTGGCATCGTCGGGGCGTGCGCCTTGGTCGATGATGCGAGTGGTGACCTTGGACATCCAGAGGCTGCCTTCGCGGCAGGGTGTGCACTGGCCGCAGCTCTCGTGGGCGTAGAATTGATTTAGGTTGTTCAGGGCCCAGACCATGTCGCGCGTGTCGTCCATGATCATAACGCCACCGCTGCCGACCATGGTTCCAGCGGCTTGGAGACTGGAGGCATCCATCGTCAAGTCGAGGAGTGGCGTATCCTTGTCAATCATTTGTCCATCCGGACCTTTGACCTTGAGTTTGAAAACCTCACCGGCGCGGAGAACCTTCGCGGAGCTGCCGCCAGGGATGACGGCCTTGAGGGTGCGTCCGGGTTTGAGTCCACCGCAAATGTCATTGATGAGTTCGCCGAGAGTCACGGCGCCGCAGGGGAGTTCGTAGAAGCCGGGACGCATGACATCGCCGCTCACGCACATGGTGCGCGTGCCGCCGTCGCCCGGGGTGCCCATTTTGGCATATTCCTCGGGGCCCATAGCGATGATGTGCTTCACATGGCAGATCGTTTCCACATTGTTCACGATGGTCGGCTTCATGTAGAGGCCGAGCACGGCTGGGAAATAAGGTGGCTTGATGCGGGGGTAGGGGCGTTTGCCTTCGAGGGATTCGAGAAGGCTGGTTTCTTCGCCGCAAATGTAGGCGCCAGCGCCTTGGTGGACATAGATGTCGAGGTCGAAGCCGGAGCCGAGAATATTTTTACCGAGGAAACCTTTTGCTCGTGCTTCCTTGATGGCGTTCCAAACGATCTTGGCCGCTTTGGGGAATTCGCAGCGGATGTAGATATAGGAGAGGTGGACATTCGTGGCGAAGGCGGCAATGGCGAGGCCTTCGATGAGTTGGTGCGGGTCCTCGTGGAGGATGTAGCGGTCCTTGAATGTGCCGGGCTCGGATTCGTCGCCGTTGACGACGATGTAGTGTTCCTTGCCGTCGTCGTATTTGATGAAGCTCCACTTGGCACCGGCGGGGAAGCCTGCACCGCCACGACCACGCAGGTTAGCGGCTTTCACCATGTCGATGATCTCGCCGGGCTTCATGGTGATGGCTTTTTTCAGGGACTCGTAGCCGCCGTGGGTGAGGTAGGTCTCAATGTCAGGAGCGTAGCCGGGTTTGCTGATGTTTCCGAAAATGATGCGGCGCTCTTTCGGGTGCGGAGGTTGGAGAAGGGAAGCCATATTATTTGTATTTCTCTACGATTGCCGACACGCCGGCGGGCGAAATCTTTTCGACGAGGTCGTCATTGATGAGCGCCACGGGGGCGCTTCCGCAGCTGGCGAGGCACTCGACAAACTCGACGCTGAATTTGCCGTCGGCCGTTGTTGGCGGCGCGCAGCCGAAACCATGGTGCTCATCGTGGGGATCGAGTCCCACGGCTTGGCAGAATTTGTCCTTTACCTCGTAGCTGCCGGCGAGGGCGCAGGCGAGCGTGCGGCAGACGCGGATGATTGTCTTGCCGGCCTGCTCGCGGCGGAACCACGGATAGAAGGTCACCAGTTCGAGAATGTTCACCGGCGTGAGATCGAGTTGCGCTGCGATCCATTCAATGCCGGTGTCGTCGATGAATCCAAAGTGGTTTTGCCAGAGATGCAGCAATGGAAGCGAGGCGCTGCGCTTAGAGACAGGATAGTGGGAAATGAGTTCCTGCGCCTCGGCGGCGAATTCTGGCGTGATGGCATCCGCCTGACGCGTGGTGGTGTCTATCATGGTTGCCATTTATCGGAGGTTGGGGGCTCCGCTTCAAGAAAAAGCATTCTCGCGGAGCAAGGAAACGGTGCGAGCTGTGGCGCCGCGGTGGATTTCGAGGCACTGGAGACCGCGCTCGACCATGGCTGCGCGGGTCTCGGGTGCTGAGAGAAGGGACTCCACGGCAGCTTGCAGAGACGATGCGTCGCGAATCTCCATGGCCGCTTGCGTGCGGAGGAGCGCTTGGACAAGCGAAGCGAAGTTCCGCATATGGGGGCCGAAAATCACAGGAACCCCAGCGGTGATCGGTTCGGCGGGGTTTTGTCCGCCGCGATCGCAAAGGCTTTTGCCAATGAAAACGACGGTCGCGCAGAGATACCAGCTTGTGAGCTCACCAGTTGTATCCACGAGGAGGACATCCGGTTTTAAGGATGTCTCCGTGCGAGTTCTCCTGGCGACAGTAAGGCCCAAAAGCTCCATCTGGTTGGCCACCGAGTCGCCGCGTTCCTGGTGTCTGGGGACGAGGATCAGAAATAGGTCGGGTCTGGATTTTCGGAGTTCCAAAAAGACACGCGCCAGAATTTCTTCCTCACCGTCAAAAGTGCTGCCGCCAAGCAAAACGGGTGCATCGGCTGCAACGCCGAGGGAATCCAGCACAGGGCGGAAATTACGCACAGGGCGGGGGGCGTTAGCTGATTCGTCGAATTTGATGCTGCCGGTGACATGGAGTTTTTCCCGCTTCACGCCGAGGGATGTCCATCGCGCGACATCTTCCGGCTCCTGCAAGCAGAGTGCGTCGAGTTGGTTGAAGAGTGGTGCGGCGATCATCCGTGCGGCACGGAAGCGTTTCTCCGAGCGCGGTGAGAGGCGGGCATTCACCAAGACGGCTTTTGCACCCAATCGGCGGGCCTCGCAAACGACATTCGGCCAGACTTCGGCTTCCACAAGAATGAGCGCTCTTGGTTTAATGAGACGCACCGCGCGGCGAGCGACCGGGAGAAAATCCAGGGGATTGTAGATCGGCTCCAACCATGTGGATTTGCGCGAGGCAGCAAGCTTGAAACCGGTGGAGGTGGTGGTGGAGAGGACGAATGACAGCGAGGCATCAGCGTCGCGCAGGGCTTGGATGAGCTTGAGGGCGATATTCACTTCCCCGACGCTTACGGCATGGACCCACACGCGACCGGTCCCTGCGATCTTTTCACGAACGCCAGGCGAGTAGATGCCGAACCGCTGGCCGAATTTGTGACGGTATTTTCCCCGGCGGATCATTCGCGCAAGGAAGCCTGGAAGCATCAACAGGACTGCAACGGGAAAAATGATGTTGTAGAGGAGGCGGACCGGACCAATCATTTTTTGGCGAGGTAGAGGACTTCGCTTCCTCCATAGCGTTTGCAGCGCAGAATTTCAAAAACGGACTCCGCAACGGCGGAGCCACCGGATTGCTTCTCCAGAACAAAAAGCCCGTCGGGCTTGAGCGCAGCGGCGAGTTTGAGAGAGGTTGCGAGCAACGTCGAGTGGTCGGTATCGCCTTGCCTCTTTGAATACGGAGGATCTGCAAAAATGAGATCGAACGAAGCTTCCTCGGCATACAGGTCGAGGAAACGGTAGGCATCCATCGTTTGCACTACGGCTTCGACTTGGGCCATGCGGAGATTCTCGTGAATGCACCGCACGCAAAGGTCGTTTTCATCAACAAAAACGGCGGACTCTGATCCCCTGCTCAGGGCTTCTATTCCCATGCCACCGGAGCCCGCAAAGAGGTCGAGCACGCGGGCGCCGGGAACGCGTTCGCCGAGGCTGGAAAAGATGGCTGCGCGGACGCGGTCCATCGTGGGACGGAGTCCATCGGGAGGGGCTTTGAGTGGACGGCCGCCTGCGCTGCCGGCAATGATTCTCATAGGGGTCTCAGTTCGTCGGCGCTGGGGTGGCGGCGGGTTTGTTTTCTTTTTTCTTTTTCTCCTTCTTTGGCATGCGGAGAAGGTTTTTTAAAAGTCCTCCCACATCATCGCCGAGGCGCACGCCGACTATTTTGTCGAGGAGGTCGCTCTTCGGACGCGACATGGTGCCGTTGATCGAGAACGGCATGTGAGCGTAACCTTCCCGGTCGGAGGGCTGGAATTTCGAGACCATGAATCCCAAAGAGTCCTTGAGAAGTTTCTGAGTCACATGAAAACGGGCGTTGAGATCGAGTGAGCCGTCGAAGCGTGCCTCGCCGCTGGCGTCCATGAGGAGGTTGGTGGATTCGAGTTCCAGGCGCTCGACGAGGATTTTTCCATCGCGGATGGTGAGTGCTGTCTGGGCGTTGCGGAGTTCGAGGACGCGAAGCTCATTGATGCGAAGGAGCTCTCCGAGTTGTCGCAGGGGATCGATCGGTTGCATGCGTGCCTCGGTGAGGTTGGCTGACGCCTCGCCAGTGAATGACTCAGGCTGGCCGGGAATGCCTTGGAGGCTGGTTTTTGCGAATAGAAATCCCTGCGTTCCCTCAGCGTTGAAGCCCGCGTCTTCGGCGAGTTTCTGGAGTGAGACATTTTCGGCTGCAAGTGAGGCGGCGAAAAATGGTCCCGGCGTTTTCGAAATCTCGAAAGATCCCCTGACCTTCCCTTGGGCCCAGACGGCCTGGATTTCCGTGATTTTGAGGCGACCATCGTGATATTCGAATTTTCCTGTGATGTCGCTGCAGCGTGCGAGTTCTGCAAATGCGGCAGTCTTGATGCGAAAGACTCCTGAGGTCGAACCATTCGGCGAGGCCTTGCCCTCAGCGGCACAGCCTTCCAAGCGGATCGGGCGTCCTTGCGCGGGGTAAAAGAAAGCCTGACCTTCTCGAATCCGGATATTTTCGACAAGCACCGGCGCCTCACGAACTGGCATTTCCTTTTCGGGTTGTGTGGAAGGGACTGCTGGTGGTGGAGCTTCTTGGGGAGTTGGTGTGGCGTCGGGAGTTGGCTTTTGCGCGGTTTTGGCATCCTTGGCTGGTTGGCGAATCACAGAAGGCTTTTTTTCCAAATCTTGGAATGGAAGGGCAGATCCGCCCGGCCACAGTCCGCTCTGGCCTTGAACAACCAAAAGCGATGGTTGCTCGAAAGTGATATCCTTGATCAACAGTCGCCCTTGCAAAAGGGCTGCGAGGCTCATTCGGCACTTCACGGAACGCATCGCAAGCAGCGGCTTTTTTGCATTGTCGGCTTGCGGGATTTTGATTCCCGACACGGTGAGGCCCGACCATGGGGTGTAATATGTCTGGCTGATTACTGGCTCGAACCCTGTTGCCCGGTAAACAGCTTGTCGCAATTTGAGCTGCACCCCCGCTGATTGGAGATAGATGTTCAGACAGAGGATCACCGTTGCGCAGAGGATAAAGATTATCCCGGCAATAATCAGAATTGGCTTGGCAATCGAATGCACACAATGAAGCTACCCCTCTTCCTTTGAAAGTGAAGTGTGAATAAGTCTCTTGTCATTCTCAATCCCGCCGCCCGCAGCGACAAGGCCAGTCGTCTGGAGGAGCGTATTTGCAGGCTTGCAGGGAGCGTGCCCGTGCGGCTCACTTCCGAGGCGGGTGATGCTCGGCGTATCGCTGCTGAAGCCGTTCAGGAGGGGGTTGAAGTCATTATCGCAGCGGGTGGTGATGGAACGCTAAACGAAGTCGTGAATGGCATTGGCACTGCGCCCGTGAGTCTTGGAATTCTTCCTGTCGGAACGATGAATGTCTTTGCCACCGAGTTAGCTATCCCGCACGGAAATCTGGAGCGTGCATGGGGCGTCATCGAAGCGGGGAAGATCGTTTTGGTTGATAAGCCCATAGCCAATGAAACCCGTTTTCTCCAACTCGCCGGGGTCGGGCTCGATGCAGAAGTCGTCCGAAAAACCACCGCCGATTCGAAAAAGGCTCTCGGACCGCTGAGTTACTTGCTCACACTCGTGCAAGTCGCAGCGCACAAACCCGCCCGCGTTGTGCTGGAGTCACAGGAAGGGCGCCTGCATGAGGGATCTTTTGTGCTTATCGGCAATGGACGCCTTTATGGTGGGCCTTTCCCTGTCTTCAAGCGTGCGAGCCTCTATGATGGTCTACTCGATGTGCTCGTTTTTCAAAACCAGAGCCACTGGGATGTCGTGCGCTATTTTCAGGCCATCGCTTTCGGCACGCATCCAGAGCTACCGGATGTGGAATATTTTCAAACAAGCAGACTCCAGATCACGAGCGCCGGCGACATACCAGTCGAACTCGATGGCGAAGTCGCGGGAGTGCTGCCGTGTTCGTTCTCTGTGGAATCCGAGAAATTGCGGGTCATCGCGCCGTGAGCGGTAAATCGACTTGCTTCCACGCCAATCCGTAAATAAATTGTCCTTCTGTCAGAGATTTTGGGAAATCAGATTTCTCTGCATACAATCCGCGCGATTAGCTCAGCGGTAGAGCGCTTGCTTCACACGCAAGAAGTCACAGGTTCGAACCCTGTATCGCGCACCATCCCCAAAACAGCCTCAATTTCTCTCTGAGGCAGATAAATAAAGGCTCTGCGGTCTTTTGCTCGCCTCCTCTCAACCTCGCGGATTTACGCAGTTCCCGCGAACTTTTTGTTACCTTTTGTTACCAATTCGGGACGCTCCTGCGCCCAACTTTGCTTCGGCACTGGCTGACGAAAATCTGAAAACATCCCCTTCGGTAAAGGCCCAGGCCTCGCTCCTTCATTTTTTTACTGAAAGAGCAGTCTCTTTCGGCCACTAAAAATGACCCTTACTCGTTGCCTCAATCAAAGGAGACACCGTAGTGAAGGTTTATTCACAAACGCGCGGAGGGCGAGGTAGCGGCAGGCCGAGCCCCGGAGGGAAAGCGCTCGGGCGCTGGCGCCAAGCCAGAGCTACCGATTTGTGAGTAAACCGGACGCGCGCTTTCAGGTCGCCCTTTTGCGTTCTCCAGCTTTTTGCAGTTTCCAGCTGGCGCGCAGTTTTTTTTCTTTCGATGTCCACGCGCGGTTTGAAGAGATCGAGTTTGGCGAGTTGCTCTTCCATGAAAAAGCCCCTGCCCGTTGCCGGACAGGGGCTCTTTTTAATCAGCTGAGCTTCACACCTGAGTTTTTGATGAAGTTCTTGGCTTGATTGACGATGACCTGCTCTTGGCGCTCAGGCTTCATGACCGGGCTGATCATGGAGCGGATCGCTTTGAGCACCTCGGCCTGCTCGGGCTTTTCAAGCCAGGTTTTCACCTTTGCTGTGTAGCCTTCTTTTTGTTGCTGATCCTGCATTTTGCGCAGGAGGAACTTCCTTTCCAGCTGTTCCCTCGGTATCTGCTTCACGAACTCCACGAGTCCGGGTTCAGACCGCATGAAGGTCTCGAGCTTCGCGTTGATCTCGGGGTTTATTTTGAACTGCTGGGCGAGTTCCTCTTTCTGTTTCGGTGATGTGATAGCCATTGTTATCTCATTTTGGCGCGCGGCGTTTTTGGTTTCCGTAGCCGCGCAGGGTTGACGGTTTTACTCAGGCCTTCCGCCCGGCGTTTCCCCACTCGGGGAAATCTTGATCTGCCGAACGACCGAACTGAGAAAACGCTGGGCGATCTTCCGGGGGTTCTGCCTCCGGATTTCGTCTTGGAGATAATGTTGAACCAGATGACCAACGGTGACCTTGGCTCCGGCACTTTCGGCCAGAGTCATGGCCTCCTTAAAAATGGCGTAGCTTTCAGGATCGAGAGTCACTGCGACGGTAGTGGGTTTGTTCATGGTGTGATGGTGTTGAGGAAGAAGTTGTCCACGAGAACGAGGTGTCGCCCTCCCTCCAGCGCGTCGAGGTCACAGCTCAACTCATGGTTGAGTTTCATCTCGGCAATCAGATCCCGCTGCGGGTCCTCCACCGTAAAACCAGCAGGTTTTTCCTCAACGGGCTGGCTCTTGGGAGCGGGAGTTTCCAGGGGCTCGGCCTCCAGTTGCTGTTTGAGTTGGTCGACCTGCTGCTGCAAGGCTGGCACCTTCCCGGCTTCCTGCTGAAGCGACTCGATTCGCTTTTTCATGGCGACATTCTGTTCCTCCAGTGCAGCCGCATAAGCCTTCTGCTGGGCATTGCGCTGATCCCCATCCGTCTTGACGTAGTAAGATGGTGTCGGATCCGACACCACGAGCGGGTAGGCGTAAGGCCCACCTGGGCGGTAATTCCAATCAGCCGACTGCTCCTTCCGATAGAGCGTGTGCCGCTCGTGCATAGCGTCGGGGAAATCGGGATCGGTGTAGCATCCCGTGGGATACGACTTCACCACTTCTGGATTACGAACTCGCTCGAGGTTGCGCTCTGGAATACTTGTTCCAGCTACGGCCGGATAGTTTTCAGTCTTTAGGGTCTTAGGGGTGGCGCATCCCGAGAGAAGGCCGAGTAGGAGAACTGGGATCAAGTGTTTCATTTGTTGGATGTGTTGGGTGTGAGTCCCCGAGCCGCCTTGTTCAGATCGACGGTCTTGGTGACGTAGAGGTAGAAGAGCGTCCCGGCGGGAACGCGGACGTAGTAGGGGTTCTTCTCCATCCCCTCCAAGAGCCTCTGAGCATAGAGCTGCCCACCGGCTTGGATGCCTGCAGACAGGGCCTGCGTCATTCCGCCTCCCTGAATCTGGGTGGCTCCCCCCGTCAGAGGGGAAATGATGTTGGTCACCTCAGGGAAAGCCCCCGCACCTGAGGAAACCATCGAGGCGAGGATCGCCTTGGCCTCGGCATACCTATCCGCCGCAATCTTGTAGCCCCTCAGTCCCGCTGAGCCATCAGTCTCTTGCCAGCGACCCGGCTCCTTCTCATCAGGAGCGTAGTCGAGCACTGTCCCTGCCAGCGGAAGCTGCTTCCCATTTTGGAGGACGAGCATCCATTCGTGTTCAGAGCCGACCCGATCTCTGGCAGCAGTATTTTTGGCCACTCCATGAACCTCGGTTCCTGCTGGAATGATCAGTCGCCCATCCCTCCAGACATCCTCGGTGACAAGCCCGATGATCGGAGTCTCCAGATTGATTGAGTCCACGGTATTCACGAGCTCGCACTTCAGAAGTCGCCCGTAAGGGAGATAGTTCTCACTCAGGGAGCTTTCTTTCATCGCAAAGATCGCTTGGGGGATGGGAGGGGGAGTCTTCACGGCCACGGGCCTTCCCTCAGGAATCATGGGAAGAGGTGTGGGTGTCGGAGTCGGCTTCATCGGTTTGATGTCAGGAATCCCCTCATCAATCATGTAGCTCTTGGCAGTAGTGGCCTGAGCTGGCACTGCCGGAGTGACCTTCGTGGTTTTGCCTGCGTCTCGATGCATCAGCACGAAGGCCAGGATCACTCCTCCCCCAAAGAGAAATAGGATGAGCCGCCCGGTCGGCTTGTTCAGGAGCTCTGTCTTGAAATCGCGAAGATTCATCGTGTGACTTTTTTGTTGGAGCTTGCAGAGGCATCCTTGGTTGCAGCGCGCGGCTCATCGCGAACCACCAGCACATTCCATTTATTGTCCGGTGCGAGGTGATTGCGTCCGCCTTGACCATTTCCCGTGATGGCAAAGAAAGCCGGGGTCACCGACTTCGGCGGCATGACTCCTGAGGCATCAGCCAGAGACTGCGTGTAAATCCGCTCGTCCAATCGGACGGCTAGATCCTGGGGCTTGTAGTAGATTGGCTGATCCGTCTCGTTGACCAATTCCAGACGAAAGATGAGCGTGTCCTCCTCCTCAAACCGCCAGACATCGAGGATACGGACGCTAAAGTCTTTGTAGTAATTAGTGATCGCGGGAGACGAGTGGGCCACACCTGCCAAGCCATCGGGCTCTGCTTTCAGCAGGAGCGGATAGGCCTTGGCTTTATCCATGAGCGAGAGGATTCGTTCCGGCAGGACTCCGATCCTCCCATCCTTCCCGTTTCGCTCCTCTTGATAGAATGTGACGTTGTAGAAGGGATTCTCGGAGGCCGTCATGTGCAGCACATAGGCCTTCCGATTGAAGATCACAGTCAGGTGATCCTCGGCATCCTTCTTGAGCGCTCGGATCGTGAAGTAAAAGTTTCCCGGCGTGAATGAGATCAGAAACCCTGCATTTTCCTGATCCTGCACGGCAACCGACTTGGCAAAGAGACCCGAGATCTCCGAGGGGAACATGACCGTCGTGGTTCCGGTCTTCAAAGCCACCGGGATGTCGTAGATAAGGAACTCATCGAGCCGCTTCTGGACGATGGATCCGGCGTGTGCAAGAGAGCCTGCGAGGATAATCGAGGCGAGGATTGGGAGCTTCATGCCCCCGAGAATTTCAGAAAAAAAGCTCCCTGGTGCTCCCGATCGGGAGCGACTTTTCCAGACGGCTTATCGTTTTAACCGCTCCGCTTCTGCCAACTCAGGAGACCAATCGACCGCCATTTCCGCGCCCACGAATTTCGTGAAGGGAATGATGTTGCGGGCGACCGAAGCTTCTTCGAGGGCATCCATGTAGGCTTGCCTCCGCGTGACCCGCAGAATCGTCCATGGATATCCACCGGAGGCCAGCATGGCATTCATGAGGAATCTTCCGATACGCCCATTCCCATCGGAAAAAGGATGGATGTAGACAAAAAGGAAATGTCCGAGGATCGCCCGAACGGAGGCTTCCGGCTCCGAGGCGAGTGCCTCATGAAAAGCCTCCATGCCATCAATAACACCAAGCCCCGGCGCAGGCGGCACATGGCTTGATCCCCTGATATAGACAGGCTTCTCGCGATACCCCGCCACATCGCCCATCGAGAGTCGCCCCACTTGCACGAAAGGCTTGTGGAGTTCCGAATACCAGTAGGGGAGATCCGACTCGACTGTCTTTCCAGGGAGATCTCCGTTGAAAATCTTGCCGATGCTTTGAAGCACGGCCTCATGGGCCATGCTGTATCCTTTGGCAGCGAGCCGGTTGTTTTCCTCCTGGATCGAGGGATTATCGGGGGCGTTACCGGCCGCAATACGAGCCACCAACTCCGGAGTGACCTGAAACCCCTCGATGGAGAGCGAGTGATAGGCGTCGTATTGATAGAGATGATGAGCCTTGTCCAGATAGCTCTTGGCATCGGCTTTTCCAGCCGCTGCAGGAAAGTGTTCCAGAACCATGGGACGCATTTGCTCCCAAAGAAGCCGGATCCGATCTGCATAAGGGCTCTTGGGAATGAGGCGGCTCGAGAGGAGCGGCGCGCCATCAGGAAAGGGATTGGTCGCCTTCTTCCAGCCCGTGAGAGCAATGAGTCCCCTGACTTGGTCCGCCTTTTCTTTGAAACCCAGCGCCTCCAGTCCGCCAAGGATTCTCATCGATCCCGCCTCGTTATCCGTCTCGATGATTCCGGAGGCGAGCTCTGCCGACGGAGTGGTGCGCAGCAGCACCTCGGCCTGCGGGCGGTTCGTCCGGAAATAAGTCGGAGAGACCCTCGCCAAGGCATAGCCCACAGGCATCAGATTCAGTCCCCGGTAGGTGGAGCGCTGAGCAGGAAGCTTCCCGGTGTAGGTCAGCAAGGAGCAGGAAATGTTGGTTTCCGCAAATTGCAGCGTGACGGTATTATTCCCTCCACGCGCCAGAAGGGCAGTTGCCTGGACCGGCGTTGCCGTCTCACCGCTCTGGAGATCCAGGGAGATTTCCGGGCTGAGGCAATAATCATTCCCCACCCGATCCTCAAGATAGAGACTGAGGAAAGCCCAAAAATTTCCATGCCACAGAGCCGTTTCGCCATGGGGTGCATGGGGAGGAATCAGAAAATACCATCCCTTCATGATCTCCAGCAGACACCCTTGTTGGATCAGAAAGGTCCTGACCCCAGCAGGCAAATCCCGGCCACGCACGACTTGCTCTCTTGCCACCTTGAGAGCGGTTTCCAAAGCTTTGGCCAATTTGGCGTGCGTCTTCATTTTTTATTGAATGCACGATGCATCTTTTTATTGAATCCGCAACGATATTCTTATTGTTTGCGCGTTTTATTCTTTCCGAAAGCGTGTTGCCAATCCAATTTCTACCCCTATAGCGGCTTCTCCTCGTATTTGAAGTCCTGAACGACGAGCGGGAGTCGCCCGTTCCCCATAAGGTCGGGATTCCTGACAAAGAAGAAGGTGATCTTGAACTTCGCCACTTCGCGGAACTCGATCTTGTTGAGAGTCCCAGTGCGGATGAGGTTTCCCTCAGCCTCAACATCGACGGCTTCATACGAAACTCCTGCCCCGTCCTTCATCTTCCGTGTATCGAGAATGTCGAGTTTCCCAACTTCCACCTTCTGGTGGATCTCCTTTTCTTTGAACTCCGGGTTCTGCTTCTTGTAGAGGGCTGCTGCTTTTTTACGCGCTGGCTCCTCCAGATACATCCGCTTGAGAAGATCGGGCAGGTCCGGCCCGATCGGGTTGCGCTGAAGCAGAGCCAGGCAGGCAAGGCGAACATGGTAGGCCTGAAGTCCCGCAGCCTCTTCAAAGCCCAGAAGAGGCGAATAGATCAGGGTCCCACCCTGATCGAGGATGACGACCTTTTCCTTCTGCTTCATCGCCTGGATGGTCAGGTAGGGAGAGGTGACGGCCAAGGCCCCGCAGATGAGGGCAATCGCCATCCAGAATCTCGCGGCGACGATGTTGTTAGTGATGGAGGTGACGGCGGTGAGTTTCATGGGTTGGTATTATCGGGTTTGGATGAGGAGGGCTTCGCCTTGGAGGGATGAGAGTTGAAAGCCGCCTGAGCGGCGTGAGGGGTTGAGAGGCTCCCCTTGTGATGAGAAACCGTTCCCTTGGATTGATCGGTTACTGAGAACGACTCAGGAGTGGTTTGCTGGGCCACCATGGCTGGATTCGCCGGATTAGTTATCACTCCTCCTTCTTCTCCGGGAGGAGGTGGCATGGATCCTCCAGGGCTTGAGGAAGCGGAACTTCCAGCAAGGCCATTGCTCATTCCTTTGCCAGAGCTTGCGGCACTTGCCGCACCTGCGACTGCTTGACCCGATGCCATGGCCGCCTGAGCGGCAGCCGAGCCCCCGAAAGTGGCTGCGGCCCCTGCAACTGTGGCTCCTGCTCCAGCTACAAATCCAACTGCCTGAAGTGTGTTGCTGATCCCGGCACTGAGAGCCGAGGTGGTGCCACTGGCCCCCTTCATGATGGCTCCGGCCACGAAGGGAACCGAGAGATAGAAAAAGAGCGTCACGATCGACGCGAAGGCCATGATGAAGGGAAAAAGCAGCCAGTTCTGAACGAGGATCGCATTCTGGGCCACTTGGACGATCCCACCAGCAGTGATCGGAGCGAAGAGCAGATCGCTGATCGCCACGATCACGATGTCCACCAAGCAGATTCCCAGATACCAGAGCATCACCGTGAAGGAGGTCACTGCGAACTGGATTCCGAAGGACTGGGTCGGTGAGAAAAACAGGAACCCCAGAAGCAAGGGTGACACTGCGATTAGTCCGGCAATGGCGAACTGCTGAAAGAAGTTCATCACAACCATCATGAAGCGCCCGATGCCCTGAAAGAAGTAGCCCACAGCGGCCGGAACGATTTTCCCGAGATCGGTCCAGGAATCCGAAGGTTGATTCTGTATCCTGGAAGTCAGGAGTTGGATGAACTTCGCATCCTGAGCATTGGTGAACTTCTGGCGCATCTCCTGAAACGCCTCCATCCCCTTGTTCATCATGGTCGGATACCCCGCAATCAGTGCGACGATGATCGTCACCTTCAGGATAACGCCGAGGATCGACTTGGCATCCGAACCGGCTTTCCACCCCATTTCGCCGATTCCCAAAATGCAAAGCACGAAGGCGAAGGGCATCATGTAGGAGCGGATCTGCCCCGCCGCGTCGAATAGATTGGAAAGGGCCGGCATCATGGATCAAAAGCCCGGAGGCAGGTCGCTTTGGGAGCTGGTTTTTGCGGCAGAGGCCTCCGCATCCGAGCCCATCTTGGCACTCTCCCGATTACGAGCCCGGGAAATTTCCTCGGCAGCGATCGCCTCGGTGGCAGCCCGGTTCTCATTGAGCATATGGAGCAACTTCACCTGGTGCTCTGCCCCATCCATGATCCCGTCGAGATCCTTGAGGGAGGTCTGAGCCGTGGTCAGCGATCCCTGAAGTTTCTGCACTTCGGCATCGTCCTGGGCACTCTTGAGCTGATCGTTCAGGGCGGCAATCTGAATATTGAGTTCCTTCCGCTTAGTCTGCGCCTGCTGGAGCATCTCTTGGAAATTCGAGTAGGCGTTTTCGACCGCTCGGAACCGTTTCAGCGGATCCTCCTCATCCCGGAAGGAAGCCGTTCCCTCAAATGGAGTCTCGATTCGCTTGTAGGCATTCAGGTCGATGGGTCGATACATCTGCTGGATCGCAGCGGACTGCCTCGCTCCCTGTTGGGTAATATTTGAAAGATCGCTGAGTGTGTCCGTGATTCCCGAGTTCCTCAGATAGGAGGAGAAGAGCCCGCTCTGGATCATCCCGGAAATCGCCGCCGGATTCCCGATGGCCTGTTTCACCTGCTGAGCCACCTCCAGCTCGCTCTTCACCGTATCGAGTGTCTGAGCGAGGCTGGAAAGCTGCTGCGCCCACTGCGTCTGCTCCCAGGCATACTTCAACTGGTCGAAGACATTCTTGGCCATTGTCGCCTGCTCCACCACGGGATCGGAGACAACCCACTGCGCCCTCGCAGGGGTCACCGCTGCCAACAAAACGAGAGGTAGATACTTCTTCATAGCCTCAATTCACGATGGGGATTCCGATTTCATAAGGAACCATCTTCACCTTCGCGTCGGGATCAGGTGGCACGGTCAGCTTATAGATTGAGATATGCTTTTCAGGAGTCCTGCCTGCCTTCTGGCGGTTCTGCTCGATCCAATACTGGCGCTTCACCGTGTCAGCGGCTCCACGCTCATAGCCTTTTTGGAACTGGGATCGTCCGGCACAGCCGGTCGCAAGTAAGCACAGGATTAGGAGAGGATGTTTCATTGGGATTGGTTGGTTTCTTGGAGGATTCCGGTCACGATGTTTTCGTGGCTGCGGAGCTTCCGGCTGCGTTCGTCGAAGTCCTGCCCCGTCGAGGAGGAGCAGAAGAGCATCTCAGGAGAGACCCGGTTGTGGATCGTCCCACACCGCGCCTGCCGCACATCGAGGTGGTAGTAGGTCAGGGCGGCGTATTTGTTGTGTTCGGGGAGATGCTCTGGCAGTGGATAGCGAGAGACCGCCTCCTTGGTGGCCTCCGAGAGATCGATGTCCCGTGCCACATCCTCAATGTCCCGCCGGTCATTCATGCGAGTGAAGAAGAATTGCTTGGCGTTACCGAAGACGATGGGACGGATGCCTAAGTTCTGAAACCGGCTGTATTGCTGGACGATCGAGATGATCCAGGTCGAGAACTTCGAGAGCTGAGCATAAAACTCACTCACGAGTTGCTCCCCTCCCGGCACGTCGAGCGTTCGGGCCACCTCTTCAAAGATGACCCGCTTTCTCGCTCCTCTGGGGAGCGTGATGATGTGCTGGCGTCCATAGTTGGCGATCAGGAACCCGGCCAGTTCCTTGAGCTGCTTGTTTGACTCAGGGATGTAAGTCAGGTCGAAATGCGCCACCCGCCCCGTCATCGACAAGGTCGAGTGTCCACAGAGGAGCCTCTGCTCATTCCAAGGGGCAAGAAGGGTCGCCAGATGGTTGATCTCATCCCGGTTGTGCTCCGCGAAGGGAGCCACCAGCATCATCTGCTGGAGCATGTCGTGGGTCGGATAGTCCGTTGGCTTAAAGAATGCGAAGGCCGTATTGCGGACATGGCGCTCCATGTCGTGCGATTTGATGAATCGCGAGACCTCCTCAGGTTTGGGAGAGCTCAGGAGCTCCTCCCGCTCCGCTTCCCCCGCCGTGTGCTTCAGTTCCGTCCAGGCTTCCAGGAAGGTTGCCGAGAGCGGCATGTGGCGGGATTTGTATTCCAAGACAGCCATGGCGTGTCGCGCCACCATGTCGAGCCGGGTTCCATCCTCAGCAATCCATTCCTCGAAGCGATCGGTATAAAGCTGCTCGATGTATTGCGAAATCTGGGCCAGCCGGAGGTTCCTTCGATCCTCATCGGCAGGATTACCCGCCATCTTTGCCACGAGAGCCGCCGCAGTCGTGATCTGCAGATTAGTCAGCGGTGCCCCTTGAGTATCGAGGTAGTTTAGACAGAGATCTCCATCGGGCTGGATGACGATCGGGGTGCTCCCCAGAGCCTGCGTCCAAATCCCGTAGGAGAGTCCCTCCTCTACGATCAGCGTGAAATCGTAGTAGGGATCGGTCTGGGACAAGAGATCGCACATGAATGCCGACTTCCCGGCCCGCGTCATCCCGAGCAGGACTGCCAACTGGGGAGTTTCCGAGAGGAAGTTTCGCACTCCGACAAGATTCCTATTCGATCCGTCGTAAAGAGCCTCTGCGTCCTCCAGATGCCCGGTGAAGGTCGAGGAAAACGGCAGCATATCGGCCAGCCATTCATCCAGCCCGCTATCGGCATGGTGGGTGTAGTTGCCCCAGAGCCATCCCGGCCAGGTCTGATACCAAATATTCTTAGTGGTGGCTGCCGAGGAGAGATTGCTCGTCCAGCACTGGGCATCCTCCATTTGACCGAAGGCCGTCTCGATCTGCCGAGTCTTGGAAACAAGCCCCTCTTCCCTCTCGTCCCAAACATGAACAACGTAGTCGTAGAGGAAGGGAACCGTATCCCCTTGGGCAAGATTGCGGATGCGCTCTTCCTTCACCTCCTTGGCTGTCAGGAGCGAATGCTTTCCCTCTGCCGCATAGTCACCCCGCACCCGTTTGAGGGACTTTTCCGCCTTGTCGATTTCCCGCCGGATATTCTGGGGGTAGAGATTGACCGTGATCGCGTAGTCCAAAAACGGAAGCGAAGTCAGCGCCCAGAAGATCCCTCGCCTCGTCCTCTGAGGACGCCGCTTGAGGATCACAAGGTTGTGGTAGAAGCCGTCCGAATAGAACCCAAAGTTTTTCCCCGCCTGCACCCCTTGGTGCCAGCAGTTCTGATGGATGGTTTCCTCCTCCCGGAACTGACCGATCGGGTCATAGCCATCCCGGCGCAGGTATGAGGGATTGAAGAAGGTTGCGTAGTGCCGGTAGAGATCCTCCGTGCCCATGGCTGTGACTCCACATCCATGGCCCTCGAAGAGAGAAGCAAGCACTCGTCCATGTTGGGCGAAGGCCTCGTTGTATTGGGAAAGGAGCCTCTGGTAGTGCTCCTCAAGACCTTTCCTTGAAGCTGATACTGGCGGGTCGGCATCGATTTTTTTCGATAGGAAGAGCAGGAGCTTTTCCCGTCGCAGTCCGCCGGACTGCATCGCCTGCCAGTAGCGATTGAATCGTTCATTACGGGTGATCGCCGACCATGAGGACGGATCACACCGCGTATCGGTCACCTCCTTGTAGGCGAGGAGTTCCTCCCGGTAATCAGAATCCACCGACCAGCGGATCTGACAGCGGGTCGATTCATCAAGCGAGTGGAGGAAATGACGGACTGACTCATAGAAGTCATCCAGCGTGTGATCGCTGGCCTGCCGCAGATCCGGAGCATCGATCACATACCCCTTTGAGACTGCCCCACGCCGATCCAGCTCGTTCCAGATCAGAAGGTCTTTCGAGATCCAGCCGTTAGGAGCCTTCATGGAGGAGCGGGTTACAGGGTTGTTTGACCGGAGCCATCCACCCGTTTCCAGAGAGGAGGGTTTCGAGCAGATCGGTATCGAATGACTTCGGCTTCCCCTGACGTAGGCCGAAGATGTAGAGCGCCGTCACCACAAAAGGCAGGGCACCGATTCCCACGCAGACCGCCGGTGAATGACGGTGTGAGAGCATGAGGGCCAGACCGAGACCGATCATCCCGCTCGCGAGCAGAAAAAGGATATTCATCCCCTCGATCCCCCAGATTTTGCCGTCACTGTCATCACCCGCATGAGTAGGAATCACGCTCCGGCTCATTGTCCCACGCTGATGGTTGGCATCCCACCGGCGCTGAAAAGCGCTTGGGCGATGAGGACTGAGAGTCCGAGGAGGAGCCCTCCCACAATGGACATCTTCCCCATGTCGGCATTACCGCTGCGGACCTGCCATCCGCCATGGGCGATGACGATGACAGCAATAATGTAGAGGAACTTCGCGATGATCCCGAGACCTTGGGACAACGCGCCGTCGAGTGAGCTTGCTTGAGCAATGATGAAGTGGTGCATAGGAGCCACACCATAGAATCGAAATCTCGTCTCCTTGCTCCCACTCGGGAGCAATCGTTCAAGCCATCCCGTAGCGCGATGCTTTCGCAGATCCGATGGCCTCGTGCAGACGGCGTGATTTCCGAATCATTTCGGGATAGAGATCGCCCACCTCGACCTTGAATGCCCGAGCCAGATAGATCATGTCCTCGTCAGAAACCCATACAAGACGGGCCTCGATCTTGGAAACACGGCATCGCGTCCCCTCGTCCATTCCGAGGATTTGGAGCCGTGTGGCTAGGTCATTCTGAGACCAACTGCGCTGATGACGGAGATGCCGAACTTTGGGACCAATCAGATTCAGGTTTTTCACCCGGGGGGAAACAGCCTCCCCCGCCTTACCTGTCACTTCCTCCGTGATACAACCATCAGCACCCTCTGTCGGAATGCGAGACGGATGACTGGCTCTTGGATGCACCCAGGCACTCTTGCCAGGACAACTTCAGCAAGTGCTCCCGACTGGGAGCAACATGTATGACTAACCCTAAATGGGGTTACTGATTTGGCATCGAAGAAGTCGAATCTTGAGCGAGCAACTGGAACGGGGACATGCAATCGTTGCCTCTTAACGTCCACCAATGCCTCGAAAATCTGTGAAATCGAATAGCGTCTATGGCTGATGGCTTTCGCCTAATACTGATCCTGCCAGTATGAAGATTCCGTTCATCTGTGCGAGACGCCGATCCGACATCGGAGGCCAAGGAGATCCAGAACCATCTCGGTCGGATCGATTACGCGGCAACTTCTGATAGCACGGGCTTGGCACATCGTGAAAGAGATCTGGAGAGCCCCCGAAATTTGCTCCAGTTCTTATGCTTCTGGGCCGAAAATGAAAACCCTCAGCGAAGTATCTGTTTCGCAACTGAGCAACGAAACCCTTAGCTGCCGTCTTGGTTCGGAACTTATTTCCGGCGTCGGTAAATGAAACGGCCACGCGCGTGTTGAGTTGGACTAACGACTCCAAGCTGAGCGACTGCAGAGCGCGGCGCGCTGGATGCATGGCGGCGGCAAAGCGGAGGCAGGAAGCCGCTAGCGTGACACGCGGAGCAGTTCGCTGAAGCGCCTTATTGGGCCTTATTGTTCTTTAAGTTTTTCGTCCGGAAAGTATAGGCAATCTAGTTCCTCCATGTCATTCAGCACTTCCTTCTGAGCCTCTGCGACGTCCGCAGCTGAATCCTTCAGTGAACGCCAGATTACAATCCCGACAACTAACGAGCCTACAGCAACAATCCAAAATGTCGGTTTAACCCACGAATCGACTGCTTGTGCTGACTGATACAGTGGAATCAGCGATAAAAGAGCAGATCCCGTAATACCCCAAGCAACTCCAGAAAAGAGCTCTCGATTTGCTAAAGATGCTTTTATTGATTTAATTTTTCGGTAAATGCGCCTCCAGTCTATTACGCGAAGTTGAATCTCTCGCGTATCGTGAGGGACAATCGAAGTAACGCTTCTTTGTGCTATTTGAATATTGTCACTTTGCATGGGATGCAGCCTCCTTGTGCTCTTCAGTTTTTGGCTGCTCAACTATATCGGCAACTAGCGCATTGATTAAAATGGTATTCCCACAGTTTGTGCAGGTAACAGGCGCTAAAGGGACGATTGGTCCACCAAGAGCAATACCACCCGGTGTGAATTGAATTATTTGAAAAACCTCATGAGCAATATCCCAATTGTTTTCTTTGCAACAATTACACTGAATTGGTGGTTTCCATTTTGCTTTCACAAAAGCAACGAGCTTTTCGCGCTGTTCGGTAGTTAGTGTCATAAAATTGATGTAAGTGCGGTGAAATAACCGGAATTTTCAGGGATGGATTTTATGGGGGTTACGCAATCGCTTTCTCCGCGTTCCTCCCTCGCTGAGGGATCGCAGCTGTTCCTCGTATTTTTCGTAGGGGCCGAGGTGTGCCCGCATGAGGCTCTTCCAGAGCTTGCCGTGATTGGGGACTGAGAAATGGAGCAGTTCGTGGACGATGACATAGTCGCCGAGGGCACGAGGCATGGAAATGAGTTCGTCGTTGAAGCTGAGGGTTCCGGCGGTTGAGCACGAGGCCCACTTTCGGCGCATCGGGCGGATATAAATCGCAGTCGCCTTCACCTCGAGCTTGGCGGCCCATTCCAGGATGCGGGCTCTGAATTTTTGCCGGGCTGCTTCGTTCATCAAATCCGGTTGGCTTTTTCGAGCAGGGTGAAGAGTTCGTCCACGATGCGAGTGACGACATCGAGGTCGTCGAGTTCGCCATAGACCGCGAAGGTGACTTTTTTCCGCAGTTCCCGGAGTGCCGCCTCGCTGCGCTTCCAATCGGGATACTCGACGAAAGCGGTTTTGATTTTCCGACTGACCTCCTCGGCGTTGCCGACCTTCGCATCGAGCAGCGTGCGGTAGACGAAGAATGTGAGACCGTCGAAGCCTTTCTCAGCTTGCTCCTTCTTCCGTGCCTCATTGCGTTCGACCTCCGTGAGGAGTTGTGCCAACGCATCGGTGGTCGCGGTCTGGCGGTGCTCGAAGCTTTCCTGCACGGCCAGGGCGCGTTCGGCCATCGCGATGAGGTAGGGGTCGTCGCTGTTCTCCTCGGCGGTCTTTTCGATGCTCTTCACGAGGTTGATCACCTTGGTGCCATCGCTGCCGCGCTTTCTTTTGATGAGGTCCAGCGTGTTGCCATCGATCTTCACAGGATCGAGGGGACCATTTCCCGTGTAGCCGCTCACATGCTCCTGCACGAGCGCATTGGTTTTGCGCTGGAAATCCCGGTCCACCATCACACGCTTGGTGTAGGCTTTGCGGACGATGTCATAAATCGCCGAAAGCGTCGTAAAATCATCGATGAACGGCCGCAGGAAGGCATCCGGGGAGATGATCTCGTAGAGCATCTCGATCTCCTTGTATTCCTTGAAAAATTCCTTCCGGCGCTCGGGATCGCGGAAATGCTCGACGAGGGTGTCGATGTCCTTGTCGGTGAAGTTCTGTTCGATGAGCCCAATGTAGCCCGGAGCCTTCGAGGTCATCTTGTTTTGGAAAAGAACCTTCAGGAGCTTGAGGTCTTTCACGATGGCGTTGATCTCGTCGCTATCGAAGGCGAGCGCCTTTTCGAGCTTGTCGAAGATGCCCACGAAATCGAGGACGAACCCATGGGGCTTCACCATTTCTTGCGCTTCGTTTTCGTAGGGGCGGTTCACCCGCGCGATGGCCTGAAGCAGCGTGTGGTCGCGCATCGGCTTGTCCAGATACATGGCATACAGCACTGGCGCGTCGAACCCGGTGAGCAGCTTCTCGGTAACGATGAGAATTTTGGGCTGCTGGTCGAGCTTGCAGAAGCTCTTCCGGATTTGCCGCTCCTTCTTCGGGTCGAGGTGGAATTCCTTGAGCAGCTCGGAGTCGTTGTTGTTGCTGATGTAAACCACCTCGGAATACTCCGGAGGCAGCACCTGATCGAGAGCGTGCTTGTAGAGGGCACAGGCCTCGCGATCCACGCCTACGAGGAACGCCTTGTAGCCGAGTGGTTCGACATTTTCCGTGTAGTGCCTCGCGACGAAGGCAGCGACCTGACGGATGCGCTCCTTGCCCTTGAGGAAATTTTTGAGGTTCACCGCCCGTTCGAGGATTTTGTTCAGCTCCTCGATGTCGGCCACGCCCTCGGCCTCGGCCAGCGAGAGGAACTCCTTGTCCAGCGTCTCGTGCGGAACGAGCATTTCGTTTGGAGCGAGTTGGTAGTAGAGGGGCAGTGTGGTGCCGTCCTCGATGCTGTGGGCGATGGAGTATTTGTGCAGGTAGCCCGCATCGTCCTCGCAGCCGAAGGTCTTGAAGGTGCCCTTGCCGTAAGCTGTCTTATCCACCGGCGTGCCCGTGAATCCAATGAATGTCGCGTTGGGCAGGCCAGCCATCAGATAGTTTCCCAGATCGCCCGCTGTGGTGCGGTGGGCCTCGTCGATCAGGACATAAATATTTTTCCGCAGATTCAGATTCGCGGGCATGTCGCGGAACTTGTGGATCATCGTCACGATGATGCCCCGGTAGTCGTCACGCAGGAGTTGGTTGAGTCGGGCGATGCTGCTGGCGTGCTCCAGATTGCCAAGACCCAGCGCAGCAAGATTTTTGAGCATCTGATCCTCCAGCTCGTTGCGGTCGATCATGAGCAGGACGGTGGGCTTGTCCGCCCCAGGCTCGCGGAAGAGCCTCTCCGCCGCTTTGATCATGGTGAAGGTCTTGCCGCTCCCCTGCGTGTGCCAGATGAGGCCGCGTGTGCGCTCGGAATCGAGGGCACGATGCACCGTTGCCTCCACCGCTCCGGTCTGGTGCTGGCGCAGGATGTATTTGTTCAGCTCCTCGTCCTTCTCGGCAAAGACGATGTAGTCCTTGAGGAAGGCCAACACCTGTGGGATCGCGCAGAAGCTCTTCACCTTGGCCTCGAGCTTCCCTACCTCCTCATGCTTCCAGTTGAAAATATTTCGCCGCACCGTGTTCCAGCTCACCCCGTAGGAAAAGCCGAGGGCGTCCGTCGCGGTAAAGACCTGTTGCGAGACGAACAGCTCGGGCGTCTCGCGGTGGTAACGCCGAATCTGGTCCACCCCAAGCGCGATCGCCTCGTCCTTGTTCGCGTTCTTGCACTCGATCACCAGCACGGGGATGCCATTGATGAGAAAAACCAAATCCTCCCGCGTGCCGAAGTGGCCGTTGTGGAAAGCCCACTCCTCGGTGACCTCGTAAACATTGTTCGCCGGGTTTTCGTAATCGATCAGGATCAGGTCGCGCTCGCGCTTCTCCTCGTGGTCAAAAAATTTCCCCCGGTTGCGCAGGTGCTCGACGAACTCTCGGTTGCCATAGATGTCCGAGTGGAGATGCCGGAACTGCCCGAGCAACGCTCCTTCCGCCTCGGCATAGCGTGGATTGAACTCCCGCACCTTGTCGTCGAGCAGATCGTCAAAGAAAAGCGAACGCCCCTTGGCCAGCTCGTCTGGAGGCAATGCCGGATCAAATCCACGCCGCCGCTCGGCCTCCTCGCGACTCACAATCGTCCAGCCGATGGCCTCGGCGTAAGCAAGGATGCGGGCTTGGACGGTTTTGTGTTCTCCGGGTGCGGGCATATTTACGGACTGGTCAACACGACATGAGCCACCCGCTGTTCATTCTGACTGATCGTGCGGTCAAAGCGAAATCTGGGTGCGGGAATCTCGTTGGAGTATTTTCGAAAAACAGTGTTGTAGAAGTTCCGCAGAATGAAGCCACCGAAAGCTAGGGGGCTTACAGGCGAGCAAACGGGGATTCTGCAGTTTTCGTATTGGCCCAACGATAAATGCGAATACGGATGATCCACATCAATGTAGCGTGCAGTGTCTGCATTAAAGTCAAAACGAATGGGGAACGGAACGATGTTTCGTGCCACGATGTCCGCGTAGATGTCATCCAACAAATAGACTTCCGGATCATTCTGAAAGTGCTCCAAGTCCGGTGAAGGGAAATAGCTGAGGCAATGTTCCACCACTTCTCCGCCTTCAAACCGGTATCGCAGACAGACCAAGGCTCCATCGAGCAATTTCATATTGAAGCACCCCGCTTCCGAAAGCGAATTGTAGATGTCTCTATAGGAGACATTTCGCAATGCCACGGACAGCGATGTAGCGTTCTTAACGGTGATCTCGAAACTCGCGTTCGTCGTGCCGTGCGTCGAAGGGAAGTTTTGCGCATTTGACAAACTCAGCCCAACCATGGCGGCGGTTAGTTCGTTGACCTCTCTAAGCGTGTCGTCAGACTTCATGGCATGCTCCTCACTTTCTCTTTCGGTTGAGGAATACCTCCAATTTCTTCACGACATCTTCGGGATAGTCCTCGATGAATGTCTCGCCGGACTCCAGAGACTCAAGCAGGTCAATCAGGGACTGTTGCTTCTGATTGAGACGCTCTTTCTCTGCCTTCGACATGTCGCGGTTGACGATTGTGATTTCCTTACGCTCCGCCTCCGTCGGATACCGGAACGCAAGTTCGAACCCCGATTCCTTGGTTCGCTCGAACTCCGCTTTCAACGCAGCCATCTGCGGACCTACCCCAAGGACTCGCACCCATGCTTTGCTGCGTGTGATTGCCGTGAACAGCCTGTTCCGAACTCGTGCAAGATCGCGGGGAAGAAACGCCGAAAAACAGTCTTGAGCATTGATGATATAGACCATTGCAGCCTCGTTGCCCTTTGCGCGAAAGATGCCAGTGAACGTCACAGTGCCGGGCTCCGAAAAGCTATCGGCAGAATTGGTAACTCCAGCCAAATTTGAATTCACCCCCCGTTGCATCAGTAAGCGCCGAGCGCTGCCAACCGCACCCTTCGTCGACAACGGATCTGGATTAATGACAATGATGTCGTCTGGCAGGAGCTCATCCGTCGTCAGATTCTCAACGATGCCTTCAATCAAACGGGCAGTTTGAGCTTCATCCGAATCGAACACCTCAAAGGAAATCAAATCGTCGATTGTGGAATGTCTCTCCAGCCACTCAGGACTGGATTTCGGAGTCCTTTGAAGTGCCACATCTCTCCCATCTTCGAGTTCACCTCGCGCCACCTTGTAGCCCACATCGAGCCAGAGGTGGCTATTCTCAAATATTTGCACCAGTCCCTTCTCTCGATAGATGCCAAAGCCCAGCGCGTGAGCGGTAGTGAGCACCGGACGCGAGTTTCGGTAGCAAGTGTCCAAAATGATGTCCTGCTTTGGCTTTCCTGGCTCCTCGGGGTGAAGAACGACCCGTGGTGATCCATCAGGGAGATTGCCAAAAATCTCCTCCATAGGGGGAAGCGAGCGCATTCCCAAGTTCTGGAGCTCGTCGTAGGCGTAAACCAAGCGCTTCGGCGCTTTCAGAAGCTCGTAGCACAGCAACAGGAAGTTAGGAGCGAAGTCCTGAGCTTCATCAACGAAGATCGCATCATACTTCGGTGTGAACTGCTTTGCCGAATCGAGTGCGATCTCGCATGCTCCTTCAAACTCCTTATTTCCGGCAAACTTTGCCCTCGCGCTTCGGTAGTCGAAATACTCAACCCCATGGTCCTTGCAGAACTCATAGTAAATTCCGGCTCTGTCCTGTCCTCCGGGTGCCCCCCATGCGTTTAGGATACGGACCCTCTCCCAATCAGGCTCTTCATTGGCCTGCTCAAGAACGAATGTCGTAATCAGGGTCTCAAACTGTTTCTTGAGTGAGCGGGTGTGGAATGTCACCGCGATATTCCAATCGGGGTGCCTTGCGTGCAGGTAGGCGACTTTCAGCGCCAAGACGATCGTTTTACCGGAACCCGCCAAACCGCGAATTCGTTGGACCCCTTCGAACGTTTCGACAACCGCCGCACTTTGCTGCATATCTAAATTCGCAATCGAATCCTCAAGGGCCTTAATCTTCGTGCCCTTGGAATTGGGATCCTTCAAGTCTCGCCTGCGGCGGCCCCGGCGCAGTGTCGAGATTGCTTGGATTACGGAGACCAACGAAGCGAAAACATCGCCGTCTTGATCGTCTAGTTCTTCAATGGTTAAGATTAGGTTTCCGGAATTACAAAGCGGGTAGTCCTCATCGGTGTGCGGGTCGAGGTTGACCACTGCTGGCGCAAATGTGACGGTGTGGATGTCCACGCGGAGCTTGCGTTTATGGATTAGAGACTGGTGCTGCAGGAGCTTGGCCTGCATTTTGTTAAATGCCTCGTCCTGTGCCTCTCCGTAATTACCAACTTCACGCCCCTCGATCAGATTGAACAGAATCAAGCCTTTCTGCGGCGATACCAAAAGGGCATCGATCGGAAACGAGCCTTCTGGCGTCCCGATGATCGGATACCCGATGTAAAGCGTGCCTTCAATGGCCTCATCGGCCGACAAGTTTTGTGCTAGTTGCTTGCTTGAAATCGGCTTTACGGTGCTACCCCAAACAGTGTTGATCATGGTTTATTCAATTGGTGCGCATGCGTGCTCTCGCGGTATTGTGGTTTCAATTTGCAGGAAGCCCAAGTTTGTCGAAAAACGCTCGGTTTCGCTCTTTCGCCATATTAACGAGGCGGTCAAAAGAGATCACTTCGACATAGGCGTTCACGTTGTCCTTGTAGCCAAAATACCCCTGACCGTCAGAGGTTCGCTTGAGATTGTGATGAATCCTGCATCGCTTCTCAAATGTGGGCGTAAGGTCTGCGAGGACATAGCAGAAGCCAGGAACGGCATCGTTCTGGAGTGACGGAATTGGCCGCCCTGTTGATGTATTCACGCCGCCCAGTCGGATTCGCTCAAGGTAGTCGATGGCCTGTTCGATGGGGTCGTGGTGTTCGCCCGCTTTTGTATCATTCCGCATTGGCCGCTTTATCTCGACAATCTCGATGCTGGCAGGCGGAAGCTTGGTTCCTTCGGAAACGAGAATCGGTTGATCGAAGACATTCAGGACGCAGATGTCGGGTTCCTTCCCGTCGCGAGATGCGCTGATTGGGATTGACTTGAGCGGCTTGTCCGAAGCCAAGTAGTCATGAAAAGCGAGGCGCTCGTCGATCAGCCACAGATTGCAGCTCTCCAGAGGGAGTTCCGAACTGTCCTTCCGCATCTGAATAATCAGGCTGTGAATCAAATCCTCTCTCACATAGTTACCGTGCTCGTCCTTCTCGATGGCCTTTTCGAACAGGTCGATGATCACCCGACGGTGCGAGACGTAGCTTGCAAGGTCTGATTTCTTGATGTCCTCTGCCTTCGCCAAATAGGAATCCAGCTTTTGCCGATATTGTTCGTCTGGAGGCGCTTGCGTTTGACTGAGAATGTCATGACCCTCGCTGATGAGTTCCCGCTCGAGATTGGCGAATTGCTTATGAAGTGCGAGTTCAAGATCCTTGTCTGAAATGTCAGGATCGACATTCAGATCAGTCTCCGGAATTCGGGAAAGGATCGGCCGATAGCGCGGGGCTTTCGTCGCGACAAACTTGGTTACCTTCTCCTTCGATCGTTTCAGGTTCTCCTCAAGATGTTCGGCCAACTGTGCCCTTGCGTGCTCGACCACCGCCTCCCGAATGTCGTTGAGGCCAATCTCCGTGTCCGCAAGCAAGCCTTCGACACTGTCAACGATTTCAAAACCTGTTCTCTCGGGTCGGGCGCATTCATCTAGGAACGCTGAACTCACGTAACAAGAGTAAACGAATTCGCCATCTGCATCCGTGAGCTTTCCGTGCAGGCCCGGCAATTTACCGGACAGCTTTTCTTCTGTGACGAGCCGATTATCGGCGCAGAATGCGATGGCATGTGCGGACAATGAGTTTGACCTGAGCCGGACGTGAATGAGGTCAAACGACTGTTCCTTGATCAAAATCGTCTCGGAAACCGCCGACGAGTGCATGTGAGCGTCGCAGACATCGTTCAGTGAAATCACATCTCCGTCATCGAAGAGTTCGATCAGCGGTGCGCCACCCTCTCGGATAAAATACCAAAGACAGTGCTCAAAGATGCTGTCGGCAATCGCCTTGGGCGTCTTTCGCGCATAGGTGCGATACCGGGGATTGAATTCATCCAAGTGAATGAATGTGTTGACCGTGGCTCCTTCCGGAGCCAGCTCATCCTTCTCATTCGCAACGCCGCCGAGCGCAGTGAAGGAACACGAGCGTCGGCGTAATGTTTCCTCAGCACGATAAACGCTCTCAACGCGCACTTGCTTGAACGCTTTGAGCCAAAGGAGCCGACCGATTCCGCGACAACCTTTTTGGACTTTGTGTTCCGAGTCCAGGGTTCGGAATGAAGCCATGTTTTCGTCGGTAAATCCGATTCCGTTGTCCTCAATCCTGAATCCAATAATGTCTTCAAGCGCGTCGGGACCCTTCTTCTTCGAATCGCTCAGATCCAATGATCCCTGTTTCGCCTTGCGAAGAATCGTGATGGCGATTCGGCCATCGACGTTGGAAATCCCCGCTTCCTCCAACGCGTGAATCGAATTTACAACGGCCTCGAAGAGCGGGAGAAGCCCGCTTGTAAAGGGGAGCGGCGTGTTTCGTAGACGGCCACCTAGATTGGTCGGCATTGTGTTCGTCGATTTTGGCGGAGTGCTCATACGGTAAGCTCCAGTTCGTAAATGCGGGTCTTAGCGGTCATCAGTTCGTGGAGGAGGGTGCGGAAGAGGTCTTGGAGTTGGGTCTGCTTCTGTTCATGAAGCTCCTTTTTCCGTTCCAGTTTTTGAATCGCGGAAGCGATCTCTTCCTGGGTCTGCAAATCGGGCAGTGGGATTTTGAATGCCGCAACCTCGTCCCCCATCAAGGTGCATGTTCCGTGACCCGAGCGCCCGACCTTCTTGAAAAGGTTTTCGCGTAGCGTCTCCAAGGCGTAGAGAAGAAAGTCGGACCGAAGTTTTGGACCGGGGACGATGGCTTTCATGTCTTGGTTGATGGCCATGGGAATTTCCGCGAGTGCGACCGGAACCGTCTTCGCCAAGATCATGCCGCGAACGACGACAAAGACCGAACCTGCCGGGGCAAGTTTACTCCCGCTTTCGAGTGCTTCCTGGGAGATGTGGTCTGGCACATCATTAAGTCGGGGATGCTTCATGTCTTTCGGCGACACCCATGGAATCGAACCCTGCCAGAATTCAGGGTTCTGCTTGGATGGGGTGCCTCCGCTTTGGAATCGACAGACACTGGAAAGCGGCACCACCTCCCAGCTTTCGGGGACGGGGCCGATTTCGGTTTGTTTTTGGGGTTCGTTGCGGAGGCCTTCGGTGAAGAGCTTTTGCATGAGGGCCTTTTTCAGCTCGGTGGTGGTCGCAATGATCCGCTCCTGCGCTTCGATCGCCCGCTGCACCGTCGAAAGGATGTGCGCGATCTTCCTCTGCTCGAGGAGTGGAGGGAGCGGCAGACTTCGTTCCTTGAGAAACTTGAAATGCCGATTATAGCCTCGGCTTGGAATATCAAGAGATTTGAGTGCGAAGTAGTAAAACTTCGGATCGTAGAGTTTCTTATTTGGGAATAAGACCTTCGTCCCGTCCGCACCCAAAACGAACGGAAAATCGACGAATTTGAAGCAGCGTGTGTGGTCACCGAAAATGATGAGTGGCAAATCGAAATCGATCACTTTCTCTGGATCGTCGCAGTAACCAGAGATGAAGTCCTGTCCTTGATCAACGACTGGGAATGCTCCGATTGGAGCGATTTCCTTGGATGGAATCTGATGTTGCCGTCCAACCTTTGTTTTCAGGAAGGAGCGAGATACATCGCATTCGGTCCAGTCGTTCATAGCCCAATCCCTTCTTGAATCACCATCAAGCCGCTCTCTGTCTCCCTTTCCAGAAAGTTTTTCAACCTCAGATGACGCAGATGGGCGCAGATAGGAAAATGCAGAAAGACATCTGCGTTCCTCTGCGAAATCTTCGGTTTCTTTTCTTCCGTCATCACTCCGCGATTCCTTCCTGTCTCTCCAAACGGGCCCGCGACATTTCGATGGCGGCGTGGAGTTGTTGTTGGAGCAATTCGCGGGACGGAAGCGCGGTGAGGTATTCGGCTACATGGATGCCGCTTTGGTCGAGTTCGAGCAGTTCAATCTGCTCTGTTTTTTTCCCGGCGCAGAGGATGATGCCCAGCGGGGATTCCTCGCTGGGTTGCTGCTCGTTTTTGGCGAGCCAGCGGAGGTAGAGCTCCATCTGGCCTTTGTATTCGGCTTTGAAGTCGCCGAGTTTGAGATCGATGGCGATGAGGCGCTTGAGTCGGCGATGGTAGAAGAGGAGGTCGAGATAGAAGTCGTCGGAGTCAATCTGGATGCGGGTCTGGCGTCCAAGGAAAGCGAAGCCGTTGCCGAGTTCGAGGAGGAAGGTTTCAAGTTCGCGCAGGATGGCGTCTTCGAGGTCTTTTTCGAGGAAGCGGTCTTTGAGGCCAAGGAAGTCGAGGATGTAAGGATCGCGAAAAACGAGATCGGGAGTGAGCAGGTCCTCGCTACGGAGAGCAGCGAGTTCGGCCTTGGCAACTTCTTCGGGCTTTTTCGAGATGGCGGTGCGCTCGAAGAGCATGGAGTCAATCTTGGCCCTCAGGGTGCGAACGCTCCAGCGTTCGACCCGGCACATCTCGGCGTAGAAGTCGCGCTGGAGGTCATTTTCGAGGTAAATAATCTCCTTGAAATGCGACCAGCCCAATTGTTGCGACAGTGTAGAGACAATTTCAGCATTGGAGAATGCCCCCGCGAATTTCATCATGTGCCGAAGGTTCTTGGCCGAGAATCCCGATCCATAATCATCGACCAATTGTCTCGACAGCGTAGAGACAATCTTCATCCCGTATTCGGCTCGTTCATTTCCCAGGACTTCCGTCTGAATCCGCATGCCAATACGCCAGTAGAGGAGAGTCATTCCGGCATTGACGACGCGAGCAACTTGGGAGCGGGTCTGCTCAATCATGCTGCGCACATCGGCAGCGATGCCCTTGCCGCTCTGAATGATTTCGAGGGTTTCGTCGCTCATAAACCGATCCCTTCTTGAATCCCCATCAAGCTATTGTCTGTCTCCATTCCCGGAAAGTTTTTGAACCACAGATGACGCAGATGGGCGCAGATAGAGAATTGCAGAAAGCCATCTGCGTTCCTCTGCGAAATCTGCGGTTTCTTTTCTTCCGTCTTCATGGTTTGCCTCCTGCGGAATTGAGTTCTTCCAGCAAGCGTCGGCCTTTTTCCGTGAGGCGGTATTTCTGGAGGGGACTGTTGGGTTTGTTGGGAATAGTTGGCTCAATGTAGTCGGCATCTACCAATCGTTTGATTTGCTTGTGGAGTTCCCCCGAAACGGTCTTGTGACCAAGGATCGGGGCGATGGAAGCCTTGCCGAGAGGGTGTTCGCGGATGGCCAGCACAACTTTAGCCGCCAGAGCCGAACCCAGCCGTGACTCTAGCCGTGACTCTAGCCGTCCGCCGACTTGTTTGGTTACTTGCCCTTGTTCCAGCTGGGGCGCTCGTGTTGGCGTTTTCCTCCGGATCGTCAGGACGAAGGAACCCGCATCCATGCGAATCTCAGGTTCGGGGAGTCCGGCATTTTTGCACCGTCGGATCATGTCGCGGATGCCAGTGCCCATGCGTTCGATGTATTTGGTGAGATACATCGGCTCGGCGAGGAGAGGGTTGTGAGGGACGGAAGCGTGCGGGCCGCATTTCTTTTTCTTTCTTGCCGACCAGCAGGACAGCCTAACCGGAGGCCTGCTTTTTACCCAACCCATCTGACGATGTGAAAATTTCATCGGACGACTCCTGACGATTTGGACGGTGCATCGGACGATTCCCCTCGAAAAATCGGTCGATTAGCGGTTGATCCGGACTGGGTGCGAAAGCGTGCGCTGGCCCAAATCGGATGATTCAGACCGGAAAATCGGATCATTATCGGATGATTGCTTTTCACGGAATTCTGGGGCCGGGCGATTGCCAGTGCATTGTAGCGATAATTCGAAGCGGTCTGGATATTTTTTTTGAATCTGCGTTCATCTGCGAAATCTGCGGTTAAATTCCAAGTTGCTTGAGGATTTCCCGCAGGGCTTTGTCCGTCTCTTTGGCCTCGGCCTCGATGGCATCGAGTTCCTCGACGATCTCGGCGATGGGGCGGTAGGTCTCGGCATCGCTGGTGTGGATGTAGCGGCTGGGAGAGATGTTGTAGTCGTTCTTTTTCAGCTCGGCGTAATCGACGATGCGGCTGAGCTTTTCCTCTTCCTTCCAAGCAAGGAGGGTCTCGGCAATGCGCTGGATTCCGGCATCGGGGATGAAGTTTTTCGGGTCGCCTTTCTCAAAAATCTGGCTGGCATTGACGAGGAAGACCCTGCCTTTGCGCGGTGTCGGCTTGGCCTTGTTGAGGAAGAGAACGATGCCGGGGGCGGAGGTGTTGTAGAAAAGATTCTCGGGCAGGTAGAGGACGCTCTCAATGAGGTCACAGTCCACGAACCACTGGCGGACGGTTTTTTCCTTGTTGGCACCGGCATTGCCAGAGCCACGGGAGACAGCTCCGGTGTCGAGGATGACGGCAGCGCGACCGTGGTCATTGAGGCTCGCGAGCATGTGTTGGACCCAGCCCCAATCGGCAGAGGATTTGCCGGGGAAACCAGCACCAGACGGGAAACGCCCGAGTTCGTCGGCATCGTAGTCGGCCTCGGTGAACCAGTCCTGGTTCCACATGGGATTGGCAACCACGCGGTCGAAGGTGCGGAGCTTGCCTCGCTTGTCGCGGAACTTGGGATTTTTGAATGTGTCGCCGATTTCGATCTGACCCTCCATGTCGTGGATGATCATGTTCATGTTGGCCATGGCCCAGGTCTCGGGGACATATTCCTGGCCGAAGAGTTTCAGAGGCGCATAAGTCGCTTGCCCGGCGGCTTTCATCTTCGCCTCCATGGCGAGTTCGCATTTGATGAGGAGGCCGCCTGATCCGCTGGCGGGATCGTAGATTTCCATGCCCGGCTCCGGATCGAGAACGCGGGCCATGATTTCGCCGACCTCGCCGGGAGTATAAAATTCGCCTGCGCTCTGGCCACCGCCCTCGGCGAACTTTCGGATGAGATATTCGTAGCTTTTGCCGATGATGTCGGCCTCCACATCCTCGAGCCCAAGGCGCTTCGTGCTGATGGCCTCGATGAGATTGGAGAGGCGATCGTCGTCGAGGTCTCGCTGGCCGTGAGTGGTGGCGTTGAAATCCACACGGTCGATGATGCCTTGGAGAAGCTGGTTCTCCCTGGCGATGGCCCGCATGTAAGTGGTGACGCCCTCACCGATCCTGTCGGAGAGCTTGCGGATGACCGACCAAACCGGCTGATCGGGATCGTCGGGAATCAAGGGGAGGTATAAGCGAACGAGCTTGTGGTCGGCCTTCACAAGCTGGAACGCCTTTTTGCGCGATCCCACCTCCTTGGCGATGCGGTTCAGCTCGTCGTCGAAAACATCGCAGAGGCGCTTGGTGAAAATGAGTGGAAGGATGTAGTCCTTGTATTTCGGAGCATCCTTCGCCCCCCGAATCGAGCAGGCCCCGTCCCAGATCCAGGACTCGAGGGATTTATTCTTTTCAGGGGTATTCGAGGCGCGCATGGGACGGAGAATCTTATATCAAGCCAAAGCAATTTCGTCACTACGGAAGCACGGGAGCAAATGCCCGAGGCAAGCACCGCAGCTCAAGCCATGGCAGTTGGAATCTCGTCCCAGCGGGTGGTGAATCGCCCGGATCGGTTCTCCTGCCTCATAGCCCACGATGGATTCAGCCCCATGGCAGCATAGCGAACCACATTCCTTCCGAGCTTGCGATTCAGTGTATCCACGATCTGGTCGATTTCGCGACCTCGCTCAGTGATTATTGAAGCAGGCTCGAAGAAATCGGGCTGCACAGATTCCTCTGCAACCAACTCAGTCAAAAAAATCCCAGTCTTCTTGTATTGGTGGCCGGGTTGGTAAATCGCACGCAGCAGTCTCAGAGCCGCAGAGATCAAATCTGGTGTGTGGTTGCTCGGGTGCGGAAGGGGTGCATCAGTTCCAGCACTGTATTGCGGCTGTTTGATTGAGAAAGGGTTCGTGGCTACGAAAACATGAATTTGTTTTGCCACAAGCCCCCCGGAGCGGAGTTTCTCTGCTGCTCTGGCTGTATAGGTGGCCAGCGCTTCCTCCAATTCTTCTAACTTTTCCACGGGCCTACCGAACGACTTCGCCGAGGCGATGCCCTTTTTAGGTGCGGGCATTTCCTCCAACTCCAAGCACGGGATGCCCTGCAACTCGCGCTGGATGCGTTCGCCCACAACCCCCAGCGTTTTTCTGATCCATGCCGAGTCACCATGTTTCATCTCGCAGGCATTCCTGATTCCTCCAGCGGCCAAGCGAACGGCCAGACGCTTGCCGATCCCCCAGATGTCATCGCAGGCAATCTTTGAGAGGATTTCATCGATGTCTCTAACCAATGCCAAATCCAGCACGCCTCCGAGTTCCGGAGTCTTTTTTGTGATCCGGTTGGCGATCTTCGCTAGCGTCTTCGTTGGCCCGATGCCTATGGAGACAGGAATCCCTGTCCATTGCCTCACACGCGCTCGGAGCCAACGGGCAAAGTCCACTCCCTGCCATTCCTCCAGCGCCAGAAATGCCTCATCGATGGAGTAAACCTCCATTGCCCGGGCGTTGGGGCGCAGCGTTTCCATTACACGGGCCGACATATCGCCGTAGAGCGAGTAATTGGAACTCATCACCACCACGCCGTTTTTGCGGAAGGTTTCCTTGTGCTCGTGCGCGGGCGCTCCCATGGGCACCCCGAGTTGCTTCACCTCCTCGCTCCGGGCGATCACGCACCCATCGTTGTTGCTCAGGATGGCGACTGGTCTGCCAATCAAGCGAGGGTTGAAAACTCGCTCGCACGAGGCATAGAAATTGTTGCAATCGACCAGCGCAAAACGAGTGCTCATCAGGCTTGGTGGATGACGAAGGTCACAACGCCCCAGATCACGAGTTCCTGATTCTTGGCGACCTCGATGGGCTTGAAGGCGCTATTTTCCGCTTCGAGGAAAACCTTCCCCTCCCGCTTGCAAAGCCGCTTCACGGTGAATTCTCCTTCGGGCATCGCCACGACGATCTGGCGGTCCTTGGGTTCGACTGAGCGGTCCACGATCAGGATGTCCCCGCTGGCGATGCCCGCATCCCTCATCGAGTCGCCTTGGACACGCACGAAAAAAGTCGCAGCGGGATTGGCCACCAGATGCTCGTTGAGGTCGAGCGAGCGCTCCATGTGGTCATCCGCTGGCGAGGGAAAGCCTGCCTGCACCTTTGCGGAAACCAGGGGAATCCGCAGCTTGGAGCGGGCTTCAAAGGGGATGGGATTTTCGGCGATCATGGCAGTGATTCATGGAAAATATCGCGTGAGCCCGGCCATGAAAATGCCCTCGGAAAGTTTTTTCAGGAAAGTTTTGGCCCCCCAGTAAATGTCCTACCAATTGAGCGATTAGGAGATTGGTTTAATTTGGTTACCAGCCATTGCGTGTGTCAGTCCTTTTCCGATGATGAGGTCAGTAGGTCCCAGCATCCATGGAAACTGTCTCAGTCGGCTGGCATCGATTGCCCCGTTTTCAAGATGCTCAAACATCGCGTTGTGGAGGTGTAGCTGTTGCTAACAACCAAGCTCAACCGCGCCGATAGGCATTGGCTGCAGCGCCTTGTTAGGCGTTTAGTTGGCGTTCAAAATCGAGCCTTCCGAGAAAGAGTATCTCAGTTGCGCGATCCTGTGTCCACGGCTTGTCGCACGAGCAAAGCTGAGCGTCCTGAACGCTCCGGCCTAACCAATAAGCATTCGTGCATTTGTTGATGTCTTCTTGAGACATCATGTGTGGCAGTCTGAGGAAGTTTACCCAAGCGGAATCATGCTGCGAGAAACAATAGGCTCCGTTCGTAGTGCCTCGCGTTAGAGTGCGTCCTTCGACGTGCTTTGGGTTCTTGGACTGGTAGATGAGACCGTCGTCCTCAGACTCGAGAAGAAAAATTGCTTGGAGGCGACACGGGTAATGAGGGAAGCGGTCACGCCGGGCTAACTCGAGATTGTAGTCAGCGGCGTAGTTCCGCATCAGGTTGCTCTGGAAGGGGCTGATGATGCCCTGAAAGGTCGGATTGGGGATAAACATAAGATTCTCGGATGAAGCGCTCTGAGAAGTGGAGCAGAACGATCCGACAATGTTCTTATTGTGATGGGTCACCATATCGGAAGGGTCCACCCATAACCAAAAGTGACGTGCTGCTGAATCAGTAAAAAGATTGGCAGGCAGATTCATGGAGCGTGCACGAGCAACGCCGAATATCCCAAAGGGAAAGGGATTAGGTGAACTGGCTCGTTAGCCATTTTGTTTTTGGTTCATCAAGCTGAGAATACGAAATACCAGAAATAGCGCAATCCCTGCTCCGGCAATGACCCAAGCGGATGATGAAACGCCTCTCTCGATTACGGCTACAGAGGGAAGAAATGGGATGTAGTAAACTGGAAGGGTGCCCGATCTCCGCTTGTCTTTGATATATTCTTCCGCGTTTGGTTCATATGTGAAACTGAGTCCACCCACTCGGGTCAAGCCGCCGAAATAGGTTTTTCCGTCAACGGTGTATTCATATGTGAGATCAGGTGAGAATGAATGGGGGGCTTTCGTAGATATAGAACGATTCACGGAAGCACCCAAAAGCTTTCCGCTTGTCGTCGGCCAAGATGCAGTAGTCAAACCGGCCACAAGCAGTGTGAGGCCAGTGATCGCAATAATCAGACCGAAACCACAGAGAGCAAAATACAAGAAGTTCTGGCGTGGACTCGGAAGAAGGCTCATATCTCTCAACATCCGCGATCACCCGATGGCTGCCCGTGGCGCAATTCGTGCCAGTGGAGCGAAGCGGATCCAGCACGAGGCGTGAAGTGGGTAGTCATTCGGTGGATCACATTGTTGGGCTTATTTGTTTTCAAGATCCCGCAGGTATTGTGAAAATGGGGTTGGTCGAGGCCACTGTCCCATTGCCTCGATTAGTTTCGTAAGGTAGGCATACATTCCAGTTAAGGTCGCCTCCGGCTGTGAGTTGGAAGAATAAAAAACCCTCGAATTCTCAACTTTCGAAAAATGCCACCCATTGTTCTGAACAAGATAGTAATCTTTTGACAAAACTGTAATCATATCAGGCATTAAATCGATCGGCAATTGGTGGTGTAATCGATAGTCGTGAATCTTCGCTTCGAGGGTCTCTTGCGTTGGGCCGTCGAATGCAAATATAAGAAAGGGGGTTGTCTTTAGCTCAGAGTTGCCTTTAATCGGGTGCAAACGCTTGAGGCGCTTAACTGCAACACACGAATCAAGGGCAGACCACAAGTGACAAGAAACTCCAAGGCTTGCTGTGGTAAGTGTGGATTTTACTTCGATTGCAGCAATTACTGAATCGGATAAAACAAGATTTATCACTCCATGCAGATTCAGACGCGGCGATGTCTTTGGATATATTATAAGGTCTATTTGGCCTGATCTCTCATCATTCGAATCGAAGACTTCACCTGTTACAAAATCAACCGACGCCGGCAGATTCTGGGAAAGAAAGAAACTAGCAACTCCTTCTCTTGCCCCGCCAATGTTATCTCCGTGATTTGCAAGGCCCGCCTGCGCCGCATACTCCCGAAGGGTAGATGCTATGTTACGAAGGTGCTGGACGATTAGTCTCATCGATTTATTGCCCAATGTCAAAAGTGAGCCATGGAGGTAAATGGCGCGGGGCGTGCGTAAGCACGACCCGTGACATTTACCGGAATTGGCTCCACTGCCTTGTTAGGCTTATTTCTCTTTCTTATTAAATGCATCACGATGCTCTCGGAATGCAGAAAGAACTATTTCCTCTATTTCAGTTCCAAGGGCTTCTGTTCCGTGCCGGTAGCCTGGCTCCATGATGTTCGAAAAATCCGCGTTGATTTGGAACTCAGGATCTCGCCGATAAGCAAAATTCAGGGTGTGAATTACCTTCCGCGCTGTCTCAACATATAGGTCGTTAAAATCCTGAGTCCATTTATTTGCGTGGTTCTGTTCGCGAACCACATCCAATGTTTGGAGCCAAGACGCGCATAGTAATTTGATTTGTTGTTTCATGGTTTGTTTTTCTGCCTAACGTCAAAGTGCATACACCGCTACCAGCCTCGGCCAGCGATGAAACGGAGGTGAAGCCGTGAAGCCACGCAAAGACTCCGGCGACAAGGAGGCTGGTAGCGGTTGTATGGCAAGACTTGTTCGTTGCTCTTTCATTTTGTTTAGAGTCGTGTCCTGCCTTTGAGTGAATACTGGTCGGTGGCCGCTAAAACAACATGAAAAAGATACTAAAGGCTGAAACTGTAATCAAACTGAATGGAATACCGGTGAGTCTGTGCTCCGATGTAGAGGTGGAAACCCATGACGGAAATGCCACTTTGCTATGGGGTGAATCAGGGCAAATCATTCGGGGTGCCGTTGGTGTTGCAGGTCGCCCAATCGGTAACATCAGTCACGAAAAGCCCGTCGTCCGCATCGACAAACTTCTTGAAGTGATTGCGCTGGAGTGCCCCCGAAATTTGATCCAATTGTTATGAGAGGATTTGTTCGTGTTTCGGGTTGGTTTCGCTGTCTTGAGGAGCGTAGGCCGTAGGCCGAAGCGTAGCAAGACAGCGTGCCGCAAACTCCCCAGGGGTCATCCCCTCCAGCGAAGAATGCGGTCTGTGGTGGTTGTATTTTTCGCGGTGTTCCGCGCTCAGGACCTTCGCCTCCAGTTTGCTGGAAAAGAGTTCCACATTGAGGAACTCGTCCCTGAACCTGGCGTTGAAGCTCTCCGTATAGGAGTTTTGCCATGGCGCTCCGGGTTCGATATAGAGCGTCTTGAACCCCTGTGATTGTATCCATTCCCTGACCTCCCGAGCGACGAATTCCGGGCCGTTGTCGCTACGGATGAATTCCGGCGCTCCACGCTCCGCGACTAACTTTTCTAGGATGCCAACCACTTCCCGTGCCCCCATGGCGTGTTCCACCTCCAAGCCAAGGCACTCGCGTGTGTATTCGTCGAGAACCACCAGCCATTTCAATCGCCGACCTCCTTCGGTTTGGTCGAAAACAAAATCGTAGCTCCATACATGATTCCTGCGACCAGCTCCCAACCGCTGGGTTCCTTGCTCGGTGCCTCCAAGCCGTCGCCGCTTGTGCGATTTGAGTGGCAGCCGCAAACCCTCCCTCTTCCAAATCCGGTGCACCCGCTTGTGATTGACCTCCCAACCATTGCGGCGCAAATGGCACCAGACCGTGCGGCAACCAGCGCGCTTTTCCTTGGCAGACAACCTCAGGATTTCCTCCACTAGCGCCTTGTCTTTGTCCAAGCGCTTCAGATGGTAGCGTTGAGTGCTTCGGGGTTGTCTGGTCGCTCGGCAGGCCCATCACCACTGCAACCCGCAATGTGTCATCTTTAAGGAATCGGAGCAGGGATTCTTTGATAGCGTCCATTTCTTTGCCGAACGTCTAGTCCTCCTACGCCCGACCGGGAGCGAGGCTTCGACTGCGGGTTGAGGTTGTAGCGGTCATGAAGGCTGGAACTGGAGGAGGGTCAGGCGTTAGGAGGGACGTCTTGTTCGGCTTCTTGGATTTCATTGAATCGGTCTCCAATCTTGGGCAAGAAACCAATCTACTGCTTGATGCGAGTAATCAAGTTCGATTCTCTGCATCATCAGCTTCAGGTATCTATTGGCCGATGGCGTGTATTTGAGGCATTCCACCGAAGTCACTTCTGACGCAGTGAAACCACTCTGGCTAAGCTTGATCTGAATCTGTGGTAGATATTCAGGCATAAATTGTATTACGAGCTTACCGTTGTTGTGGAAAGCTTCGATGTCGTAGTATGATGCTTTTGATGTCTGCATAACTGTATTTAGTCTAACGAGTCGATTTTTTAGATTTCTTACTTTATTGCCGAACGTCCGCGATCACCTGCCTCGGAAAGCAGGCACGCCCGATGCCAATGGAAAGGGGAACCAATGAAGTCGGAGCCCGCTTCGCATCGAAAGTGCTAGCTTGTAGGGGTAGGAGCATCGGCCCGTTCGGTATTTTTATTGGTTTGCTTTGTTGTCTATGGGTCTCAACCATAACCACCAGATGAAAGAGAAGGGCCATCCAGTAATTAAAATAAACAACACTGCAAGAAATCCATTCTTTCCTCGCTTCGTTGCATCTCGGAAAAGCCAAACAAATGACCAGACTGAAATTCCAATAATTGCGATAGTTGCCGGGAGAACCAGAACCGCAGGACCTGATATCTGAAAGTCCTCATGCTTGAATGATGCTGGACTCAACAAGATTCTCGCCGCGTCTGTGAAAAACTGAGTTATTTGATCGAGCGTCATGGTAGCGATTATTTTTGTGCCGAACATCCTCGATCACCGGCGCGGGATCAATGGCGTGACAGCGGGCAGCCATTCGGTGCATCGCATTGTTCGCACATTTCATTTTGGTAAAATAGAATAGCAATCTTTCTTCGATATCTCCTCTTGGACCATTGCGTTAAACAATGCCTTGATTTCTGGATTACTCAGTTGCCCACCACGATATTCATATTGTCCATCTACAGTTTTCAATAACGATGCGATGCGAATCACAGAGGTATCTCCACCAGATAGTCGATAAAAGAAATAGAAGGTTTCTTCGGAGTCCACCTCAATCAAAAGCAACGGCTGAAACTCCGTGACTTTCTTAAGAAACTCTTGTTTTCTGACCAAAAAGTCATCGGAGGTCATTAAAATGAAGTCTTTTTCTGAAATACCGGCTGGCTTTCCAAGATGGCTCCGATACCCGGAGAAGTCTCCATTTCTCTGGAGCCATGTTCCCCTCGCTACAAGCTTTTCTGGAGAGTTAAATGGAGGAGAAAAATCTTTTGCGTTGTCGATAGGAAATGAAAGATCGGAGACTTGTGCCTCGACGACAAACTCGTGCGGCACTCCTTCGTCTAAACCGGCAACTGTATCCGAAAGAGTGACCTTCATCGGAATAAACCCGGCAAAAACCGAAGCAGGGAGTAGAAAAAATAGAGCTATAAAAAATGACATTTTCATATTTTATTGCGAATGTCCCCAGACACCTTTCTCGCTTGCTTCTGGCATACGAGCCTGCTCCGCGGGCGGCATGACAGAAGTGGCCAAGGTATAGGGATTAAGTCCATTGCACATTAGCTTTTTTGTTGTTCGCAGAGCGTTCCCGTTTGCGCAGGCATGGAATCTTGTTCAAGTTTGCGCTTGTGCCCCTCGATTCTTTGACTGATCTCAAAACATGAATCAGACTCACAATTCTCTGCGATAAACATTTCCCAATGGGAAATGGCATTATCAAGTTGGTTTTTTATCGTTGAGAAGTCTTCACCCGTCTCCTTGCATTGAAGTTCAAAAAAATGTTTTAGACTTTTGCACTCGCTTGATATTGCTTCCGGGATCAGTGGATCAATCTTTGAGCATGATGCTTTCTGGTTCGTTCTCATTCGAGAAACTATATGAGCGATTGTAATGAGTTGTTTACAGGCACCCTCAGCGGCGGGAAGCCATTTAGATGAGGCTTCCTTTCTTGCCTTCTCGGTGTTCTGCTCATTTGCAAACCACAAAGCTGCACCAAAAAGGAGAATGTTGAACAGGATTTGCGCAGTGACATTGTAGTAACTGGGATGTTTTATTAACAGGTAGCTTGGAACCGCAATGAGTGCCAGCGCTGTAAGGAATGAAATCGCTTTTTTCATAATTCTAAATGGTTTCTGGATAATAAAATATAGGAGTTCGAAGGAAAGAACAGTAGATGTCACCAAGGCCAAATAGCTCCAAAGCAACAACTTATTCTTGGGAAAGCCTCCGAGTCCAATCTCAAGCAACATTAGACGCCCAGTAAACCTTTCAGTGAAGGGGGCGGAACTGACAGGGCATATATCGCATCGAGAATACTTCGGAAGCGGTGCAAGACCCATCCATATTAAATCGAGTGAGACTCTCACTGTGAATATTTGTTGCTAACGTTGTTTGTTCATACAAAATTCCAGTTTAATCATTGGGGTGAGAAAAAAGTGGACAATTGAGGGGTATTTTGAAAGAGGGTGTGGATGGATCATGGAAAAGAGACGGTGAGTCCCCAGCATCCGAGGGCATGGGAGGTGCGAATAGTGGAGGGGCGTGGAATGCGGGTGGCAGATAAGACGCTGTCTTGGTGGAGGGCGCATCTGGAAATGTTCCTGAAGTGTTGTCAGGAGGCAGGGCTCGAGGCAAGCGAAATCTGGGCAGCGTGCACACAAGATAGGTGCCTTGATTGCTTCGACCTCGATGCCGCCAAAAAAAATTCGTCAATCCAGTTCTTCTCGCCAATCTCACCGCCCAAGGAACTCAGCAACCTTTTTGGGCTCCCCTTTCGGGTAAAGCGACCGCACATGAACGAATCCTATCCGCCCTTCGCGAATTCAAAAAGGGGTTCAGCTCTTCTTTAACCTCTCCTTGACCACATCCCCCAGATACTTCTGAACCGTCCGCTTCATGGGACGTGCTCCGAGAGCCTTGTTGATTCCCTTACGGATGAGCATCTCAACGGTTTCCTCATCCACAATCAGTTCGATCCCCATCTTCCGATAACGCTCGATCTCTTCCCTAATCACGATCAAGGCAATCTCCCTTTGGGTATCTGGAGTCAGAGGCCGGAAGACGAGCTTCTCATCGAACCTCCCGATCAATTCGGGCCTGAAGTGCCGGTGTAGCTCCGCAAGAACAGCCCGCTCCAGTGTCGCAAAGGGTAACCGAGTGGGTCTCATCAGCTGGTGAGAGCCGATGTTGCTTGTGCAAACCACATAAAAACCGCTCAGGTCATAGGTGCTGTAATCAGCCAAGGTGATCCGTGCGGCATCGAGCATCTGGAGGAATAAATCCCAGATCAGCCGGTGGGCCTTCTCCACCTCGTCGAAGAGCAGGATACCCCGGGTATGGGACTCCAAGACCTTCCCAAGCCGTCCGGGCATCCCGGTTTCATCCCCAAGGAAGAGCTTCACGCTGTCCAGATGCTGAAATTCCGACATGTCGAAGCGATGGAGCGCCCCGTCACCAAAAAGATACCTGCAGCATTCCAGGGTCAGTTCGGTCTTTCCCACGCCGGTCGGTCCAAGAAACAAAAATGACCCCAAGGGCTTATCCGGAGGCTGAAGCCCAAGCTCCCCACGCTCCAGAACGGAGCAGACTCTCGGGATGACATGACTCTGTCCTCGTATCTTTGATGCAAGGTATCCCTCCAGACCGGAGAGTTTTTGTATGAGGGCGGGATCGGGATTCATAAATGGGATGGAGCTTTGGGTTTTCCACGCCACCATTGGCGCAGGGCATAGTCGGGGCGAAGGCTCGTGAACCATTCGGGGTAATACCCCTCAGGTGTGATGGGAGGTAGGAGCCGCTTCCGAAAGGGTTTCTCGCAGTGGCAAACGATCGCTTTGAAGCGTGGGAGCTTCCTCAGTAGGTAGGGCTCGAACCACGGCTTGATCCGGGTCTGGTAGTTGTAGGAACGCTTCCCGGAGGCCCATCCCCACGATTTCTCGGTGACTTCGTGCTCCCCGATATTCTTCGCCGCAATCACGGCGGAATCATGGTTGGCCACGGTGAAGATCAGTTCGTTACTGAGATTGAGCATCAGGACATCGGCATAGCGCTTGTCCAGTGATCCCAACAGCGAGGTGTATGCCTGCGTGGCCAGAACGATCGTCGCTTTGGCCTCACGAATAACTCCAGCTGCCCGATGATCCGCAAAGGCCGACTCAGCCCCGGTGATGATCTCCTGTCCCTCGTCGGCAAAGAGGATCAGCAGGTTGTCCTTTTTCCGTTCCTCGGCAGGTTTGTCGAACCGGCTCAGGGCATGGAAATAGTAGGAGAGCTTCAAGATTGTATTGATGTAAAGGCGCTCACTCTGGAACTTCTGCGGCATCGCGAGGCAAACGATCTTACCCCGGTCGATTTCTCCAACCGAGAAGGTCGGCTCATCTGCACAAAACACCTCGGCGATCTCGGGATTCAGAAAAAACTCCAGATATGTGCTGAGAGTGCCCTGAACACCTCCCAGCTGCTCGGGAGGTTGCTCAAGGTATGATTGCAGAGTTGAGAGTAATTCTTTGGATCGTTGGTCGACTTGTTTCTCGAGCATTCGAAGAGTCTCGGTGGTATCGGCAGGACTCAGCAGAAGCCGATGGATATTCGGAATGGTGACGAAACATTCCAGATGCCGGAGGATTTCAAAGGCCATCTGGATGGCCAACTGGGCCTTGATCGGAAAGAAGGGATTCCCGCCACGACCTCCGGTCAGCGAGACTGCAGTATCCACAATCACCTTGGCATAGGTGGATGCGGGAACCTTGGGATTACCAGTCAGATTGATGGAATGGGGAGGCCTCCAGAGCAGGCTTTCACCCTCGGGACGGGTTTGCAAAAGCACGAGATCTCCACTTCTTCCAAAGTGGGCGGCCATCCGAACCAGAATCTCCCAGTAGAGCCCTTTCTGATCGAGGCAGATGCCACCCCAGCCCTTCACATTCTGGAAGATTTGGTAGGTGATGGAATTGATACCGGACTGTGTTTTGCCGGAGCCGGTCCTCCCCGTGATGAGCCATCCCCGGACAAAATCTTCCATCGACCAAGAAAGTCCTCCCAAGCGAACCACGACATTCCCGGCATGGGCCTCACCAAAGAGGCTCCATGCCCCGAAGAGTGCACATAGGGTTACCACACCCCACGAGTAAGGTGGAACAAGCAGAAAGTGCCCGGCGATTGCTCCGGCAATACTGCCAAAAAAGATGATCAGATCAGCAAGCCTCATCCGGGGTTATCGGGTGAAATCTTTTCATCAGAAAGTCGAAGAGCTTGCGCTTGGGATCCGCGATCTCCTGCTTGAAGGATCGGAGGTTCACAACGGTCACTCCATCCCGCTCGTCCGTGGGCTCATGGTAGAACGATTCGACTTGGTTGAGCTTGAAGGCGAATCCCTCGCAATAAATGAACTCAGAATAGTTGGCTTTGTCCTTGTCGTCTCGATTGGGTCCGGTGATGGGCATAATCGTTTTGGGTGGTTTGGAAGCCATAACGCTGGCTGTAAATGCGGTGATCTTCCCTGTAGGTTTGCTTCATCCGGTAAAGGAGGGACTGCATCTCCCGGATGGAGAATTTCTCAACTTCTCCGGCGACTTTTTCGACCGTCCGGATATGGGCTGGCTTGCGCCATCCAAAAAAGCGCGGGATGCGTCGCATCACACGAACGGCGCGCTGAGCCTGACGCTTCTGCTGCAATTCCCGCTCCAGTTTTTGGATGGCTTGGTAGCTATTTCGGAGGCGACTGGCATGGAGAGATTCATCTTCCCGGAGGACCTGCAACTGCTTGGCCGAGATCTTCGGAGTGATCGCTATTTTATCGCTGTCCAGATGCATTTCTAAAGCCTTCCGGAGTTTATCGGGGCTGGAGAGAAGCTTGTCCCATTTGCGGTTTTCCCGATCAAAAGCACGCATCAGATAAGTCATCTGGTTCTTGTTTCCCGACTCCCGAGTGCGCGACATACTGAGTCCCACATAATTCCCTTTGGCCGTTCTTGGGCAGATGGCCACATGGGCATGAAGATTGTCTGTGTCGTGATGCAGTCCGTAGGCGTAGCCGATGGAATCCTTGGGATGAAACCGCTGCTGGAAGCGGTTCAAAACGGTCTTCAGGGAACTCCTCAAAACGCTGTCGGGATTGATCCCAGCTCCGATCAATTTGTCGTGAAAAGCCGTCGACATCGTGAAGACCAAGCGGTGCTGGATCACGGGATTAGACGATGAGGTTTTGATCTCCCGCATGTGCTTCATCCAGGCATCGCAGATTCTTTTTTTACTCTCGGAATTGCTCAGAGCCATTGGCGAAGTCCGGCTCCCGTCTGGATTCAAAACGATCCGATGATGGAGAAATCCTCCGGCGTGAACTTGGCCCAGAGTTTCCTTGGAGGCGTAGTCCGCAAACTGGCGAAGCTTCTTGCCGATATCGTTCGGATTCGCGCCATCTTCGAGACGGGATTGGTCCAGCCTTGCTGCGACTTTTCGTCCGGAAGTCTCGTCCAGATACTCCAAATCCAGACGCGATCTCCACGTCTTCTTGAACGGGAAAATCATTCCGTCTTTCATGTCATCATCTCGATTCGCTCGATGAGATAGTCGATTTTTTGTTCGAGCCGGTCGCTCACATCGGGATCGATTTTGTGATCCACTGAGGCTTCAAAAAGCAGGGCCTCCATGACCTCGGAGTGCTTGGAAACCCCGAGCGTTTTCTTGAGAGCTTGAAGTCGCTTCATGCTCTCCGAAGAGAGCTTCATTTCGACTCGACGGAAGCTTGGTGCATCAACGGACTGCATTGTCATTTTTGCGAAATTGCCGGGTGGATTCTGGAGCGTGCCTGACACGCGCAGGAACAAGTTCTTTGCGTAGCAAAGGCGGAGCTGTGATTTTTTCCGGAAAAATCACTTTGCTCTGTTACATACAGAGCCCGAATTTCCGGGTTCTTCTTAGCCCAACCACCGGTTTTTCTGGGTGCCAAGTCGACGGGTCTGGTGAGGGATAAGGAGCCGATTGCCGGGATGCCGAAAGCGCAGCTGAGGCTTCTCGGTAATGGGCGAGATGAAAGCTGGTCCTTTAGCAGGGTGAGCTGATTGGACGGAGGAGGCTGGTAAAGGGTGAAAGCTTTAGCGAAACCCAGTGCCAAAAGCGTAGCGGCTGACTCCGGCCAATGAGCGTGCCAAGCGTGAGGATTCACGGATTGTGGTGTCATAGATGGATGCCCTTCGTTTGGGGTCTTTGAGAGGGGATTTTCCGGGCAAGGACTGGCTCCTCGGTCGGGGTGGGCAAACCTGCCGGAGATTGGGATTCCGCAAGGGACTCCTTTTGTTCCATCCCCAGAATGAAGTCGGTGCTTCTTTGGGCTTGGGAGGATGCGCTGAAGATCATCTTGGGATCGTTCTGGAACTTCTCGATCCACGAGCCGAGATAAGCGGCAGAGTTGTCGAACTGGACCTGGTTCAGAATTCCAGCCTCGTTGGACAGGAACGAGGCTCCGAGCTCCGCGATCAACTCCTCTTTGGAGTATCGCTCGGAACCGAACTTGACCGGCAACGTGACTCCCTCCCGATCGAGACGGGAGGCGTGCCCCGTCGAATGGGTCATCTCGTGAAAGAGGGTTTGGTAATAGGACTCGGGGCTCCGGAACGTTTTCTGAGCTGGCATCCGAATCACGTCCTCTCCGGGCGAATAGACCGCTGCAAATCCCGTGTGGTAGATCGGGCAGGTCTTGGCTTCTTCGACGATCTTGGCGGCCTTTTCGAGAGGCTGGAGGGGATTCTGAACAACCGCCTGAGTCTGGGCAGGCGGCGCGATCCCCTCGGTCTGGTCGAGGTTGAAGGCGTTGCTCCAGCGGATGAAGGGAATCCGGGTGGGGCGTCCGTTACTTCCGAGGAGGAGGTTCCCTTGGTCATCCCGCTTTTCGAAGAGCTTGTAGTAGATGACCGGGGTGGCCGTCTCACCCTTCTTGACCTTGCCGCCGAGGTCGTGGGCCTGCTTGAAGGTAAGCCAGTAGGGGGATTCAAATTCACTCCCGCCCAAGATGAGTGCATTGATTCCTCGGTAGGGTTTCTTGGAAACGATATTCTGGACTCCCATCCAAGGCTTCTGCCAAGGCACGGTCCCGCGCTTGAGCTGTTCGATGAAGCGAGCCGTGATGAGCTCGTAGATGTCCTTGCTCACAGGTCCACCTCCCCTCGAGCGTGAACCAGGTGGAGGAGAGCTTCCTGATCGGAGAGGCCGAACCGGCGCCCCACAGCAGAGGAGAGGTCTTCTCCCTCAAGGTTGCCAGTGAAGAGCGGCGTCTCATCGGCGGAAATCCCTCGATCCACCAAGCTGAAGAAGTAATCTTCAAGGATCAGTTCATAGATCTGCTCGGGAGCCGGGTGAACCATGGTGCTCGATTGCAATTCTTGGGTATCCGGTTACCGCCAGTTGATCGCGTGGCAGAAGTTTTCAACGAGATTCTCGACCTCGCTCTCGGTGTAATGGAGCGAGAAGGCGAGGTCTTCAAGACTCTCCCTCCCGATGAGGTCGGAACGGACGCAGTAGAGAACCACGGCGGCGCGGAGGCCCTTCTCGGAAGGCTCGTCCGCTTCGGCGACCCACTCGAAGGTTCTGCCGAGGACTTGGCAGATGCGCTCAATACTATCGTCCCCATCTTTTGGAAGAGGTTCGATGTGTTCGACAGGGTGCTGCGTGTCGGCGTAGTGGATATCATTTTCGGGGTTTTGAGGTGTGTTCATCCCGCACACCATGAAAGAAAAAAAGACCCCGAATGCTCCCGATAGGGAGCAACTTTTCGGAGGGGGTAGATTTGCAGGACAAATGAATCGCAAGAAATGCAGAGATCTGCGGAAACCAAACGGACGAGCCTACGGCCGGCGGAGCCAGTATTTAAGGCCTTCTGGAGGGATTGCGACGAATCGCGTTGTGCAAACAACCTCCGGCGTAAACTTGGACAATTGATTCCCCAGATGAATGAGCCGATTGCAGTGAAGCCGTGGGGATAGGGCTGATTCGCTGCAATGGGCGAGGGACGAGAGGATCGTCTGTCAAGGTGAGCTGATGGGGGGAGGAAGCAGGAACAAGCGGAGCCCAACCAGAGCTCCCAGTGACATCAGCGCGGCGGGCGACGACACCCCATGAGCGTCCCCGAGATAGCAGATGCGAGGAGATTCCATCGAGAGGGCTTCGGACAGGTCTGAATTAGGGCGCGAGCGGATTCCACTTCATCCATTCTTTCCCGAAAAAACCAATGATCTGACCAAGATGAAAACCTGGTTGGAGAAGCCTGAGCAGGCCGAGATCCTCGGCTATCTCCGTGAGATGAGCCGCCTCGACGCTACGGCCTGAGCTGATCTCTATGTTGCTTTTGCCATGAAATGCTTCGAGGATGATTCGTGCCCTGTCTGCGTGGCGTCTTTGAGTTCAAATGCCGCGAATGACTTAAACTCGGCCTCTTTGGCCGGCGAGAGACCAACCGTAGCGCATGAACGACTCGTGGACTCCTATTCGCTCATTTGGTAAGTTAGATATTAGGCAGGCCCGTAGCGCTAAAAAGCCCCCACTGCGACAACCAGGGCATGAATCAGTTTTCTTGAAGTTGCCTCGAAAATTCGCTATTGACACAGTTTTATGTCGGAACACCAGCCAATCGAGCCCGGAGAAAAACCGATTCTTTCCCCATTTTCTGATTCGGAGAGCCCCGTTTTGCAGAAGCGGCGGAAGAGCCGTCTTGCGCTCTGGATTTCTCTCGGTGCTGTTCTCTGTATGCTTTTGGTAATCGGAGGTTTTTTCTTGACTCGATACCTGAACGATCCGCTTCGCACGCTTGAGCCATTCCCCGTTGGGAAATATCTGGAGAGCTACAAGGCGCTGGCTGGTTCGAAATTCCGGAGCAATCTCAGGGTGGAAAACGACCTTGGCTGGAAAGAAGGGGCGGGGCGTCTCATGGTGTTTTCTCTCCATGACAATCCCCATCCCATCGTAGTGATGATCCCCCCAAGTCTTGCACAGATTTATTTCACCAAGGGCCAAACCTACGAGGGTGAGCTTGAAGTCAAAGAAGGAGGGTTGATTTATGCGAATTCCATTCGGAAAAACTAGCGCGGCGATCATCGTAGCCAGTTCCATTGCGCTGGCACAGGAACCACCGAAACCGCCTATCGAGGGAGGAGCTTCCGACACTCCCACTGTTCCATCAAAATCTGAGAATGCGGCAATTCCCGCGAATTCTTCATCTCCTGCTAAAGGCTACGGAAGTGACACGTCTGCTGCTCTCGACTACCTGATGAATCGTAAACCTCAGGATGGTTCTATGGGTAAGCAGGCTTTAGATTCTGGCAAACGCGGCGAATCCAAGGTCATCGCAGACGATGCTGTGGGAATCCACCGAAACGAGGATCAGGAGATGAGATCGCGCTTCGAGCGTTACCTTGGCATGGCTCCAGTTCCTCAAGAAACGCTTGACGAGTATTTTTTGAAAATGAAGCAGGTCTCCACTCTGCTTCGCGACAAACAGATTTTTCTCGCATGGAAACAGCTCCACGACTTGGGCGACTATACCATGATTGATGCTGGCATCAGCAGAGAGCTTGCCAATCGCATTGAATCCATTTGGAACACCGACAAGGCATCCGCCCATATTGATAAGAAGAACGCCGCGATCCGCAAGGACGTAAAAACATCGACTTGGAACGCCGATATAATGTCAGCGAAAATCATGGATGATGAGATCAAGTATCAGCGAAAATTAAATCAGGACAACAAACAGAAGCAACAAGGGCAGCAGCCAGCACAACCTAATGGAGGCGTTCCTATGATGCCCTCCCAAGATGTGGGAGGAAACGCTGCACAACCCAGCGTGGCAGGATTGGAGGGCAAGCTACAGCTCACAGAGGAATATCTCCGCTCATTGGAACTCAAGGCCAAGATCAAGCTTAATGAGCTGGAGCAGCAAAAATTGCTTGAGCAGGCGAAAGCAAATTTCTGTGAATACATTTCAGCCCTCTATAACAGCGGTCGCCTGAACCACGTTGTTCTTGCTGCAGATTTTTACCGGAAAATTTTTGAGGAAGCGGAATATCCGGTCGATATGGCCAAGCAAGTCAATGCTGCTCTTGAAATCCAGCGAGACGTTCAGAGCGCCATAGAAGTCTTCCGATACAAAGTGGCTCGCGGGCAATTGTCGGGTGCCAGCGATAGCCTGCAAACTGCATTCATGACGAATGAACTCAATTCGGCGGTCCTTGGTTTGGAACGCCCATTGAAAGAGAAGGTGGCCGATTTCAACGCCAGCCTCGACCAGATGCGGAACCTCATTGAGGCGCGGGATTTTGGGAATTTAGAAATCCTGCTTCAAAAGATGAAGTCAACAGCCACGGATTTCGACACGACGAAACCGATGGCGATTGTCAATGGGGTGAAGCTGGAGAGTAAAATGCGCTTGGGGAAGGCGAAACTGGCCGCCCAGCAAGGCGACTTGAAACTTGCAATGGAAGAATTTCAGGCGGCGGCGGAGGCGTGGCCGGGCAATCCCGATTTACAGGACAAGGCCCTGACATTCTTCGACACCCAGGATGTGAAGTCCCAAGCTCTTGTGGAATTTGACAGGCTGGTTGAAGAGCAGAACTACCGGGCGATATTTGACAAGCAACTCGGGTTTGCCCCTGCCATCAAGGGAGACGCCAAGCGCGAGGAGGCCCTGAAAACCGCCTTGCTTGCTATCAAGGATGCCGAAACGGCCTCCGAGAAGGCCAATGTCCTCATCCGCAATGGAGACTACTTCGGTGCGTGGGAAGCTATCGAGCTCGCCAGCACCAAACTACCGGATGACAAGAAGTTGAACAAACTCCGCGCCGATCTTTCCGGGCGCAGCGCAGAGTTTGTTGCTGCCATCAACAAGGCTAGGGACGCAGAGGAACGGGATGAGGTCGGATTCAGTTTGACTTGGTTCGTGAATGCCCAGCGGCAATACCCTGCCAGCCAGATCGCTAACGCAGGTATTGAACGGCTGAGCAAAAAGTTACTAGAAGCGAGAATGTGACGCTGTGCCCCTAGCTGCGCCTGCCTTAATTTCCCAATTGGATGCGTTTACAGAATCGACTTCTTGTCATGGTTTTCTGCTCTCTCTCCATCACTTAACAGAGAGACTACTTGGGGTCTATGATTGCGCGAATTTCGTCTCGATTCTTCTCAAATAGCTTGTTGGTCTCCAAAGAAGATATAAACTTTTCTAACTCTTCTGAAATAAAGTAATTCTTCATATATTTTTTGACAAAAACGCCAAGACTTGAAACTTCCTCTCGAACTGCCACCTGCTGATCAACTAGAGTGGCGTAGGTCTGATTAGCTTTTAATGCGGCTATGTATTCTTCCCTCCATGCAGGATTCGCTATCGCACTTGGGCAAACGCCAGCTGGCATTCCCGCGGCTTTCGGAGGAGGAACATTTGCCATCGGGCCTCGCGAAATATCGACACTCTTATCAATCTTCGAGCTTAGTGCGTTAAGTGCGACAGCCATGGCATATGCCTTTTCAAGCTTGTGAGATCCCCACTTTTCTGACTGAGGGTCATCTGGAAGTTGCTTAATATTGTTGGCCAGTGTCAACAACGATTCAATACTCATTGTGGAGGGATCCTTTTCGGCCATACGAAAGCTGTCAGAAGCATAAACATCGTTTGCAAGAGACTGGCCTGCCCCATTCGAGGCGAGTGCCATGCTTACTATCCATAGTAGTATAAAATGTTTTAGATATGGAGGCATCATAAGTCAATCCATTAAGGTTCGGACACAGAAGCCGAGAGCTGCCGCTTATTAAGGCTCAAAGTCCACTTTGCCGTGGGCTGGCCCATCTCCATGTGGTGATCAACGGTGGCAAACTGCTTGCTAAAAGTGCCAATTTGATATGACCAAGGAATTGACCAATTGAACGTTCCGCTAGAATAAGAAGGACCACAAGTGCCGGTAGTGACATTGTCTATACCCGTGCATTTCCATCCCTTTCCTGACACAAGCGTATTACTTACCCCTAAAGGGGAGCCGGGTTTATGCCGCAGGCCTGACCAGAAGTTGAAATACCCTTGGGTTGAAGCCCAAGTTATTCCCTCGGCGATTTTAGTTTGTGAGAAATTAACATCAGTCGGCCCTATATACCACTCCGCAGCGGCATTAATAGCCATGTATGGAGAGTTCGTGCTAGGCGCTGATGTTTTGTTTATATAAACCACAGAGGGTTCAATAACCGAAAAGTGTAAGGATTTTGTTATTCCTGCAAATGTTGCTGTTACCTCGGGATTTGCAGCTTCGTTGCTTGCTCTATATGTGGCTAGGCTCCCCGTAGCTGGAGCCACGCTTCCTGCTGCGCCGGCGACGGCCCAATTGACCGTAACTGAGGAAGGCGAGAATGAAAGGGTGACTTTTTCGCCGACACCGAGTTTGGTCCGCTTTGTATCAGATGGTATAGTAGCTACAGTTTCTGTTTCCACTTTATAAATGAGCAGTGTAATCTCATCACTTGCCTGATTATTGCTTTTTGAGGCAACGCCGCCCGTCCAGCCTTGAGAGCAAGCTTTATACTTTTGCTCAATTTTGGTGACTTGGAATTTGTATTCACCCGGGGCAGTAGATTGGGTGACGTCGACTTTTACGGTCGGTCCATCCGGGGGATCCTGAGTGCCTAAAGTCTTGGTAAGTGTAAACTTTGGGTCACCATCGGTATCTGGAGTCACCTTGTCTGAATTGTATTGACAGGTGCATTTCTCACCATCCGTCGGGCAGGGAGTTTGCCCGCTTGCTGTTATGGTAACTGTTGTTGGCCCTTGAGCCGGAATCTCAACCACATAATAGTTCTGGTCACTTCCTGCTTGTGCGCCGGATACTGAAATTGTTGGCTTCGCCGGACTATCTTCGCAAGCCCAGATCTCCAATTGAACGAACGTCCCGATGCACAGAATCACCAGAAGGGCAAAACAGGTCTTTGGCTTTGTTTTCATGTTATTGATCTATTTCAAAAGTGTGGCGACGCGTTTGCCTTCTTTGCCGTCAGCATACATTATAGTTCCCTGCTGGGAGTCAATTTGCTTCTCCAATTGCCCAAGAGAGTCGTAAAAATAGCGCTTACTGATTTGTGGATAGCTTTTGTTGTGCTCGGTAATTTTATCGAGGGCCACCCTCCCCAGAGCATCAAACTCTCGATAAAATGTCCGGCTGGGCGAGGTGCTTCCTTCATCAAAAACGACTTCCTTTTCCCACGAGCCATCGGGAGAATATTCCTTTTTCGATTGAATACGCCCGTTGATTAATAATTTTTCTTCGCGCCCTTTTTCATCGTAAAAGTATTCAACAGTTCTTCCATCAGCGGATTTGAATGTGGAGATCCTGCCTTCCGTGTATTCAGCAGTATATACTGGCTTTCCATCTCGAATTCTAGTTGATCTTTTTTTTCGATCACTATCAGAGTAGTCGAAAGTGTTTATTTCGCCGTTCTCAAGAACTTCCCTAAATAAATGCCCTGCTTCATCGTAAGACGCTTGGTAAATTGTCTTTGTTTTTCCGGCAACAGTTTCCTCACGCTTTCGTAGTGCTCCAGCCATTTTTCCAGAAGTAAACCAACTCGATACGGTCTTTGTGCCATCCTGCTTTTGTATAGTTTCCATTCCTTTTCCCCCATCATAATGCCAGAACTCGCTCTGGTTCCTGGCGTTTTCTCGACCGATCGCAGCATTGTCAAAAGGGCCCGCTCCGGGCTTGATGTCGTAGGACCATTCGCCGTCCTTGATTATCTTTTTGCTGGCCGGATTCCAGGCGATCAGCTGGTCTCCGAGCTTGATCGTGGGGTTTAACTCGCCGTTTACGGCCTGCTCGAAGGTTACCTTGGCACCGCCGCTGGCTGGGGTGACTTCGCCCAAGGTCTTCTCGACACGACTCACCACATTCTTACCGCCGATTGATTCAACAACCGGGCGCTCTGCCGTCGCAGCGAGGCCAATCGTTTCCCAAGTGCCTGGGAGGGCGAGCCCGGTTACCTCCCCGGTCATCGCGTCGCGCTTGATCTCAAGGACCGATCTCCCGTTCTTCTCCACACTGGCCACCCGTCCATCCCGGTAATTGTAGCTGTAGAGATCTTCTTTGATCTTCATCGAGGCGATTCGGCCCGTTTTGAAAGTGATCTTGTCCCCGCACGGGGCCCATGCGGTGATCGTGTCGTCCTTGATCACGCCCTTCCACCCCGCGTTGCCTTCCAGAACTGTGGGGTCTTTTGTCCTTTGGAAAATCCACAACCACCCGGTGGGCATCTTCGCCTGAAAACGCCCCTCGTCCACCTGCCACATCCGCGCCTCAAGGAAGGGGAGTTCGAACCCGGAGCCGACGTAGGGGGAATTGCCAAAGGTGGAGTTGAAGATCAGATAAAGCGGGAGTTTTTCCACCTCGCCGATTTTGCGCACGATGTGGACATTGCCCTGATAGTCCACATTCTCGAAGTGTGAGACCGGGGGGCTCCAATCCAAGCCGCAGGCCATCGCCTTGAGGGGCAAGAGCAGGGCGAGGATAGGCTGGAAAATCTTCATGAGTGTGTGACTACTCGGGAGGCGGTGTCGGTGTTGTCGTCGGAGTGCAGCCTGCGGCATTGCGGGGCTGGGCATGGAGCCCCTTGCTTTGAGAGGCCGCATTTGCTGCCTGCGCCGATGTTGATGAAACCCAGGCGAGAAGGCCGACAATGGCACATGCGACCAGAATGACCGTAGATGAGGTTCTCATAATGAGGGATGGAGGCAAGCAGGCGCATGAGAGAACGTCAAGCGCTATTTGTATGACATATTCGTAACAAATAGAGATCGCCGATTCCTCTTGAGAATAGGGCATAAGAATGATGACCTAATAGGCTACATGGCCACCGCAATCAGCGTCCACAATCTTTCAGTGACCGTCCGGGAAAAGCATCATGTTAAGACGCTTCTTTCAAATGTCAATTTTGAAGTTGAACGAGGCCGGTTTATTGCGGTCATCGGAGCGTCGGGCTGCGGGAAAAGCACCCTAATCAAAACGATGGCAGGTTTGGTTGAGCCATCTGACGGCCAAATTCGCTTTGCCGGCCAATCGGTGCAGGATTTGAATGAGCATCTTCCACTTGCCGTGGGGTATCTCCCTCAATTTGGGGCGTTCCATGAGAAACTGACAGTAGGAGAAAATCTTTCCACTGCATCCGCCTTGCGCCTCCCGAGAAAAGTCACGGGCGAGCGGCGGCAGGCATGGATGCACCACATTACAAAGCTGGCCCGCATTGATCCTATGCTTCCCCAAGAATACCGGACCCTCTCCGGCGGACAGATGCGCCGGATGGCCCTTGCGGAGGAGTTGATTGGTGATCCCGCGTTCCTTCTACTCGATGAACTCACCAGCGGGCTCGATCCTTTTTCGGAATGGGAAATGATGGCATGGTTGCGGGATCTGGCACACGATATGGCCAAAACGGTTGTTCTTGTCACCCATGCGACGAACAACCTCCATTATTGCGATGCGATCCTCTTCCTTCACAAAGGACGGTTGATTCATTTCGGGGATTACCAATCTTTGCTGGACGCGCATGGAGTTGGTTCCATTCCCGAGCTTTTCGGTATCTACCAGACACAGGATTTTGACCTTTCGGCGTTTGATGCACCTGTTGAGGAAACAGCCACACAAGCAACAGATGAGTCTCTCACGATTAAATCCATGCCGCCTCCCGGCGGATGGGTGCAGATTCCAACCCTTTTGGCCAGGCAGGCAAAACTATTCTGGCGCGACCGTGGCCAGATCATCCTGCATATTGCGCTGATTCTCACTTTCCCGATGCTGGTAGCGGTTTTTGCCACGAGCGGCCTGCCACAAGTCCGAAGCCAGACGCTCTCCCTTGAATCCAACATCCTCCGCACTCTCCAGGACCAGCTTTTCTATCTCAAAGAATCCTTTCAGGCAGCCTCGCTGATTTCGGGGTTGGCGATGTTTCAGGTGATTCTTTTGACGCTGATTGGCGCGAACAACGGGGCCAGAGAGATCGCCAAGGAACGGGGTATCCTTGCCAAAGAGCTTCGGGCCGGACTCTCTCCGGCCGCCTATGTCATCGTAAAATTCCTGCAAATCGCGCTTCTGTGCGCCGTGCAAGCACTCTGGATGGGTTGGTTTGTAAAAACCGTCTGCGGTTTTCCGGGGAACCTCTGGGATCAATTCATGATCCTCTTTGCAACCACCCTTGCCATGAGCACGACTTGCTTAGCCATCTCTGCGGCCTCGCCGTCTCCAGAGCGGGCATCCTTGCTTGCCATCTACCTTGTGGGATTCCAACTGCCTCTTTCCGGCGCAGCGCTTGCGCTTCCCGATTGGCTCAGCACACTTTGCCGTCCCTTCATCGCTGCCTACTGGGGCTGGAGCGGGTATCTGCAAACTTTTCGCGATACCCGATATTTTGATATTGTTCGCCAATCCAGCGAAACATGGGTGGCTCCCTACTCGCTGGGGATGGCTGTTTTGGGACTACACATCCTTGTTGCTCTGGTGGCCACAGTTTTTCTTACGGGCAGAGTCAGAAGAAATGGAGCAGAGTGAGCCACTAAAAAGCACGCAAAACCACAAAAATATGCCATCGAAGAATATCAATCAGATTTGTGATTTCGTTCGGGAAACGAGCTTTTCCATTCATCGTTACGCTCCTTCACCATGAAGTTCTTCCCTTTTTGTGTCTTGTCGTGCCTTTTTGTGGCCCTGATCCCTTGTCTTCCTGCCGACGAAATCAAGACATTGAGGCTCACTCCTGCCGCAAATATGTCGCGGGCCGAGCTTCATCATGTCGCAACGGTTCCCAATCCCAAGGCCGTGCTGGTTTTGTGTCCAGGGTGCAACGGAAGCGGGGAGGGCTTAATTCGCTCGCCCAAATGGATTGCTTTCGCAAAACAGAATCGACTTGGCCTGGTTGGTCTTTCTTTCGCCTCGCCCATGCCTGCGATTCACGATGGAAGCGGCTATTATTACGCATCCAAGGGAGCTGGGGAGAAATTACTTGAGGGAATCCGCAAAATTTACGGCAGTGATCTCCCATTGCTCCTTTATGGATTTTCCGGTGGAGCTCACTTCACAAGTCGTTTTGAAGAATGGAACCCTGCTCGCGTCCTAGCTTGGTGCGCGTATTCGGCGGGATGGTGGGATGAACCGCAACAAAATCCCATTTCGCCGCCGGGAATCGTGGCGTGTGGCGATGAAGATCCACGCTACGGTGCCAGCCTCATCTATTTCAAGCAGGGCAGGGCGGTAGGTAAACCTTGGCAGTGGGTGAGCCTCGCCAAGACCGGCCACCAAGGAAGCCAGGAACTGGATGCATTTGTGAGAGAATACTTTTCAGAGATTTTATCCCAGTCCAAAGCCATGCCGATCTGGACAGATATTGATCGCGAGGAAAAAGTGTTGGCTTCCAAGCAAGCGGCCCATCCAGCACTGACTGGATGGTTGCCGTCTGAAACTCTTTTCACCGAGTGGAGGAAACTCAATGAACCGTGAACTTGCCGTTTGGTCGGCCAATAAGAAAATGTGAACAACCGGAGAATTTTCGCCTTAGATTGAGCGGATATTATGATCCAAATATCTTCCATTTCTTGCGTCCTCGCTACTTCGCATGAACATATTGATTTTACGCAATAAGGTTGGCCAAGGGTTTGCTCAGCTATGTGTTGTCGCGGTCTTATTTGCTACCTATCCCACCGCGATTGCCCAGTCTGCTCAGGATAAACAACAGAATCTCAGCGCAGAACCTTCCATCGCCAAAGCGGCCACGCCTTACCCTCGAGCGGTAGCAACCCAAACGCCATACGCGCCAATATCAGATTTTTTCAAAATCGAATCGGTGAATTTAGTCCGCAAGCCTCCGAAAGACAAATTTGCTGTTTGGAAAACCCCTGTGATCGCAGGAAAGCGTGGAACCTCGATTTTCCGTCCATGTTTGGAAGTGAAAGTTTCCGTTAACGCAAACATCCGTTCAGACAAAACATTCGCCAAAGCCTATTTCTATGGAGAAAACGATAAATTGCTTGTCTCCATAGATAAACCTTCGGAATCCGGCATTATCGGGACTCCCATGTATTCGGTGCCTGTCCTGTTCTACAAGGACAAGCCGAATCGTTTCTTTTTTGAAATTCCAGAAAAAATTGAAAAAACAAACTGGAAAGCCTTGGTCGTCTTTGGTGATCAGAATGAGGCGAAAGTTATAGCCTACCCGCCTACAGCCTCTGCATTTTTCCTCGAATACCCAGAAAAAAAACTTGTTAGTGATCAATCGATAAGACGAGTTGCCCGTAAACCAGACATGGACCCGCTCATTGAACATGTCGTGCGAACAAAAAATCCGCGCATGCCTCAGATGACGCTCTTTCTACGCCCGCCCAAAGGAATCTCCAATGCCTCAGAAGTCGAGGGGGTGATGGCCATCTGTGTTCTTGCTAACGGTCTGGAGGATATGAAGCGGGAACTCAGGAAAGAGGAAATGTCCGGCGACTATGCCGGTCTATTCAGTTTCGCCAACAAGCACAAACTCGCAATTCTCGCTTGGGGATCTCGGGGGCTTTGGGATCCAGGGCGGAACTACGACGATCTTTCGAGGGAGAAAGCCAAAGAAATTGATGAGTCGTTCGACATTGTGGCAAATGCATGGGCACGCGGCGTCAAGGAGTTGGGAGACAAGTATGGAATCCCACAGAAAAACTTTCTCCTTTGGGGAAATTGCGGGTCCGCTCAATTCGCCGCACGTCTCTGCTTGCGGAAACCGGAATACTTTCTTGCTGTCCACGTCCACATGCCAGGCAGTTACGACAAACCGACTCCAGAAGCAGCAAGGGTTCTGTGGTGTCTGACAATAGGTGAATTGGAGTGGGATATGAACGTTCAAAACGCTGGGTAAAGACAGTTCGAGAATTGGGGTATCCCATCGTTTACAAGGCTATTCCAGGCCTCGGCCATGCTGGTCACCCAGATGCCGCTGCTCTAGGATTTGAATTTTTCAATTTCGCGCTCTTACAAAAAGAGAAACGGGATGTTCTTGATGCTGAACTGGCAAAACGGTCGAACTTAACGACCTCGAATGAGAATCCACCAAAGCCCTGGCTGGAGGAGTTCAAGTCACCAGCGTTTTATGGGGATATGGTTAACCAAGAAATGTATCCAGCAGATCAGGTTGATTTGATACCAAATGGATTTCGCATTGGGCTACCGACGAAAGAAATTGCACTTATCTGGAAGAGAAGGTAAAGCGACTTACATCTACAAGATGCTAATTAAATCGAACTCAGCGAAAATTGTAGTATTGATTGCTCCAGAAAGATTGATTGGGATTCGATATATGTGCCTCGAAGGTCTTTTGCTATTATCACTGCTTTGAATTTTGATAAGGCCGATTTCTGTAAATGAACCAAATCTGACGGGATGATTTTTATCTATAGAAATGTTTTCGCTAATGATATTTGAAACAGGTTCCACTTGAACGCTAACATTCCCAGCTACGGATGTTGGGCAATACAATTTAAATAATACCGGCTCCGCCCTGCCCTCCGTCCGGTCGAGAGAATTGACCGATACTATATTTGTCGGAAGTAGAAATGCACGGAGATTACTAGCCGCATCGAACTTGGCAGAAAAATCAATCACATTTAATAAAGGCTTATTGTCAATAACACCTTGAATCGCAACTTTAGATTTCCAAGATAATTCGTTTTTGAAATTGGAAAGATCAAATGTTAAAATAATTTCTGATGTAGATTTAGGCTTAACTTTACTTGCGCCAGCAAACCCTTTATAGCATGAGCAGGATCCTTTAACGCTTTGTATCTCAAACACGTTCGTAGCATCAACATTCTCGATCACTATAGTTACCTTTACAGTGTTGATATCACCACGAAGGAGGCCTAAATCGATTTTCTCTGGAACTACAATTTCAGCGTTGACCTGCAAGCAGACAAAGCCAGCTACTAAAACTAGCATGTGCGTGCATTTCCAAGCAACTCGCTTCAATCGTTTGAGCATATGATGAGCTAAAGAAAGGCTTATTTTGTCAGAAAGCTAAATCCAAATCGGTCATCAGTAACGATTGACCTCGATGGAATAGGGACATCATAGTTCACATTGGATTCCGCCATAGTTCCAGCGGTGATTTTGTATGTTCGTTTAACTTTGATATTAGAATCAACGTATTGAACTATTTCAGCTTCGACAGGAAGCCAACATCCATCAATCTTCTCATTTTTGGTTACAGTCAGGCGACTTTCAGCTTTTGGGCTTTTGGAGTCTGGAGCAGAAAATCGGGTTACGCGAGATATTAGCGCAAATCCTTTCGTGATATCGAACTTTAAAATATCGATGCAAGGATCTTGTCGAATCGTTAGGGACAATATATTTCCCTCTCTTGCAATTTGACATAAATTTGCAACTTTTGTAGGATCGCTCAATAGTTCCGGCAGCGATGTAATTTCGTGACCAATCTGAATCTTTAGCAAGTTTGCAAACAAAGGAAACGCTAAATGTGACATCTCGCTTGACAAAAAAAGTGGCGGGCTTGAGGACACTCTAGTGACCGACGAAACTTCTGGAGTCACATTTTTCGCGACTTGCCTAACATACACCCACTTTGTGCCATCGAAGGCAATCTGCCCGGTAGAGTCTATGTAAGAGTCTGGATTATCTGCTTCTCGTTCACGAAAGCTAGATATCCCGAATTTTAATTTTCCTGTTGCCAAGTCTAATGTTCCGGAGCTGGCAAAAGCCACCTGATCTTTAAGGGGGGCTTCAGCTGCTCCTGCAAAATCAAGAACAGATTGCGATTTATAGTCAATCGATATTGAAATAACTGGCAAGTTTGCTTTCGACAATAACGCAGTGCAGAGTTCCTTAATAGCGGGAGACACTTCAGCTTCTTCAGCTTTTATTGGGCGAGCAAAAATAATTAGGACAATTAATATTTTAACAGGAAGATAATTCATCTGCAAATAGTGCGAATTGGGGATATGTGGCCTCACCAAGCCTATGCACAACCGCAATTTGATTTTGCGACATTGTGCATAAGCTCAGATCAAATGAATTTAATGAAGCTTTTTGATTTACTCCTGGTGCGGATCAGGAGTGGGGCTTGGAGTAGGATCGCAGTTCGAATCCGCAGAAGTCGCCGCAGCTTCACCGCCATTGACCGGCGAGTTATCTGGTGCAACACTGTTTTTCACACATGCTGTATAAAAGTCCATTGTAACAGGAGGCTTGATCTGCACGCCTTCTGGAGAAAGTTCGGCTGCTACTGTGCATGTAGTGTGACCCGCAGGAACACAACCTCCTGTGCTTTTGTATCCGCAAACATCAGCAGATTCCACACACTGCACCCCAACTCTTTCCGGCGTGCATTTCCATTGGTTTTGGTTATGATACTCCGTGTATGTAGGGTTACATACGTGCTCTAAGCGTGCGCCCAAAATACAGGGAATACTGACAGTTCTTACTTCACAGCCATTCGTAGACACGCTACCACAATTGTTATCAGGGTTTTTAGATCCACATATGGCCATTGCTGATGGCACAAATATGGCAAAACCAACAATCATGCAGACAGTTATGAACACGCCAAGCAAAATAGCGAAGCGTGAAGTATGGTGGATTTTGTTGCTTTTGGGGTTGGTATTCATATATAGTGGGCGGTTTGAAAAATAGCAACATGTTTTCCCTCATGTAAATGGCACGCTTATTGCTGTGTCTCTTTTTGATGAAATCATACCAAGTTTCCTTTTTCGATGAAAGTCAGCGCCTTGCCGCATTGAGT
>Ga0209085_1000053_pt1 | contig 77364 bp, 52 predicted proteins | sample C_131016_EF_Meta_FD_187310 | JGI IMG/M metagenome (GOLD analysis project Ga0209085, IMG submission 187310) | Freshwater microbial communities from Lake Croche, Canada to study carbon cycling - C_131016_EF_MetaG (SPAdes) (version 2) | ecosystem: Environmental > Aquatic > Freshwater > Lake... | reverse complement strand
CCCTCAGCGACGAGTGCATCATTGGTGAGGTTTCGACGGCGAATGACGACCTGAATGACAACTTCTTTGTGAACCCCGACATCGGCCGTTATCCACACCTCGAAGAGGACGAGCCTGCCATTCTCCGCCTTCTGAGCGACAAGACCGCATGAGTGCCCGCAAAGGAATCCTCGCTGGCGGCAACTGGATTGTCGACAAACTGAAGTTCATCGACACCTACCCGCAACAGGATGCGCTCGCCAACATCCTAACCGAAACGACCGGCAACGGCGGCGGCACCTTCAACATGCTCCTCGACCTCGCCCGATTGGGCTCCCCCTTTCCGCTTGCAGGCATCGGTCTGATTGGCGCGGATGCCTATGGGGACTGGATTCACGGACAATGTGATGCGCACGGCGTCGATCGCACACGCATTCTCCGACACGCATCGGCACCGACCTCCTACACCGATGTGATGACCGTTCAATCCAGCGGGCGACGAACATTCTTCCATCAGCGTGGAGCCAACGCCTTCCTCGCACCCGAACATTTTTTGTTCACCGAATCGGATGCCAAATTTTTCCACCTTGGCTACCTCCTGCTCCTCGATTTACTCGATCAACCCGATGCGGAATTCGGCACCGCCGCCGCCCGTGTGCTGCACGCGGCGCGGGATGCCGGATTCAAAACCAGCATTGATGTTGTGAGCGAGGACAGCCAGCGCTTCGCGGAGATCGTTCTTCCAGCCCTCCGCCACACCGATTATTGCATCATGAACGAGTTCGAAATCGAGCGGACGACCGGCATCCCTACCAAGCCCGACGGCCTCCTTTCCCTGTCAGCGATAGAGTCCGCCTCCCGCCAACTCCTCGCCTCTGGCGTCGGCGAGTGGGTCATCGTTCACTTCCCTGAAGGTGCCTGCGCGCTCGGACATGATGGAAAATTCCACATCCAAGGCAGCCTCCATGTGCCGCAGGACCGCATAATTGGCACTGTCGGCGCGGGTGACGCCTTCGCGGCCGGCGTCCTCTTCGGCTTGCACGAAGACCTCCCGATCGAAACGGCCCTCCGCTACGGAGTCGCCACCGCCGCCTCCTGCCTTTTCGGTCCCGGAACCTCGGACGGGATCCTACCAATCAAAGATTGCCTCACCCTTGCCGACGAACTCGGAACGCGCGACTTGAAGACCGCATAGTTCTTACCTCACTGCGGATTGAGGAATTTGAGCGTAGTTCGGACTATAGTCCGATTTGGTTTCATTAAAAAAGACACACTCGACTCTCTGAAAATTCGGCATGAATTCCTGAAATCTTGAAAAGGCTAATTTTTCCGTCGGATAAGGGTCTCGTATTCCCCATGAGCGCCGATCCAAAACCAGATAACTGTATCCCCAGATTTTACCCCGAGAGCGCGATAATTATCAGTAACGCGGCACGACCAGGCATCATTGATTTTTTTGAACTGCAGGGATGAATGGGCGGGGTCCCTGATCCACAAGTTATACTGTTTGAGAGCCGTTTTTTGTATCGGTTCCGGAAGATTCAAGTAACACTTCCAGAATTTCTTAGTAGCCTTACTTTGCATCTGGTGGAAAGTTGGTTATGGCTCCCGAGCGGTATTCCGCCAAAGCTTCATTAACCAAATGATCCAAGGCGCCTGTAAGGACATCCTCCTCAATCTGCGCATCCCAAGCATCAGAAAACCGCTTAGAGATCCAATCAGCTATTACAAAAACATCATTACGAGGAAGTTTTTCAATAGCTCTTTCAATTTCCAGAACCGTGCTCATTTTTACATTGTAGCCAGAAACCCAAAGGGCGCCAATTTTCTTTTAGCAAAAATGAAACGGCCAAATAACCTAAAGATTCATCTGACTACCTTCTCCGCCCTATAAGCCCTGGCAAGCAGGGAGATCGGATGGGCGACTTCAAGAGAGCGACAGGCACGTCGGGCGCCATCCGCGAGTTGGAGGTGACAACCTGGATTGGCTGTCGCGACGGTGTCGACGCCGGTGGTGAGGATGTTTTTGAGTTTCCGTTCCTGCAGGTCGCTGGCCATTTCTGGCTGCGTGATGTTATAGATTCCCGCACTACCGCAGCACCAGGTGGATTCGGGAAGTTCCACGAGTTCGAGTCCGGGAATGGATTTTAAAACCTCGCGCGGTTGCTTGGTGATTTTCTGCCCATGGCACAAGTGACAGGCCTCGTGGTAGGTGACGCGGTGAGGCGTGGCCGTTGTTTGGGGTTGGCGAATTCCGATGTCTGATAGGAATTCGTGAATATCCTTGAGCTTCGCTGACCATTGCGCGGCCTTTTTGGAATAGGCGGCATCGCCTTCGAGGAGGCGTCCATAGGTTTTGAGATGGGAACCGCAACCGGCGGCATTCGTGATGATGGCGTCGAGATTTTCCAGATCGAAAGAATCGATCAATCGGCGCGCAAGGTCACTGGCCGTTTCCAGTTCGCCATTGTGGGCATGGAGAGAACCGCAACAAACCTGCACCTTCGGAGTTTGGACCTCGCAGCCATTAGCCAGAAGGACATCCACGGTATCACGATTCACATCTGAGAGGACGATGTCCTGCACGCAACCCGTGAGCATGCCGACGCGGTGACGAGGCGCTGCAGGCGTTTCAACTGGGCGAATGATGTCACACGAAAAAGTGGCTCGTGCTGTCGGAGTCTGCGTTTCCAAATTCCGGAATTTTTGTGGCAGGAGCACATTGAGCTTGAGCGTGCGAAAAATCCACTGAGCCCCGCTGGCCTGATAGAGCCAAAGTCCTCTGCCAATCAATCGCAAGAGGCGTGGGCGAGTGAAAAGCCCCTTCAAAAGAACACTGCGAATCGCATTGCGGCGCGGATTGTTGAGCGCACCGGATTTCTCGACCTCCGAGCGAGCGACTTCAAAGAGATGTCCATACTCCACGCCGGCGGGGCAAGCGGTTTCACAGGCCAGACAGCCAAGGCAGAAATACATCTCCTCGCCGAAAGTCCGAGTCGCATCCATTTTGCCATCGGCAATCGCCCGCATGAGCGAAATGCGTCCTCTCGGGCTGTTGCGTTCCATTTTTGTGGCATCGTAGGTCGGACAGGTCGGCAGACACATGCCGCAATGCATGCACTGCTGGAGAATGGAGTAGTCGAGGTCTTTGAGGCCTCCGTGGGTTGAGTGAGAGGCAGTCCCTGAACATCCAACCACAGGCGGGGAACTTTTAACGCTCAACTCTGAACGCTCAACTTTTAATGAGGAATGCGAGGTCATAAGTTTTTTTCACGCTTTTTTTCTGCGGTGCGCAAACTAGCCGCAAAGATTCGGATGAGTTCGTCAGCCTCATCGAGAAGAGGCGTGAGCCGTTCCGGTTGATCCAAAAGATCAGCCCGTTGAGCAAGGCGCATCCATCGCCGGCTTTCGCGAAGTAATTTGTAGCAGATTCGCAACTTGTGGACGAAGTCGTTCAAGGATTCAGCGCCTTCCGCTTCGGCGTGATTGGCAAATGGAGATGTGCCTGAGCGAAGAAGTTGATCCCCGACATGTCGCCCTGCTGGAGTTGGTTTCATAGATTCGCTTACACGGATGATCCGTGCCGCAAAATCCAAAAGTCGATCTTCCAAATCAAAGGCCCGCTCACTCATGCAATTTCTTAATTAAAGGTTAAAAATTGAGCGTTGAGCGTTAAGCGTTTTTGTCAAAAATTTTTCCCGGATTCAGTATTCCTACCGGATCGAAGGCGGCTTTCATGCGGCGCATGATCTCGAGGTTCAGGTCGCCTGTGGCGGCTTTGAGGAATTCCTTCTTGGCGAGACCGACTCCGTGTTCGCCGGTGATAGTGCCTCCGAGGGAGACTGCGAAATCGAAGATTTCCTTCATCGCGAGTTCGACGCGGTGCATTTCCTCTTGATTGCGCTCGTTCGTGAGGAAAGTCGGGTGCAGGTTGCCGTCGCCCATGTGGCCGAAGGTTCCTATTTTGAGATGGTGACGCTGACCGGTATCTTGGATGAAGCGGATCATTTTCGCCAGTTCGCTGCGAGGAACTGTGGCATCCTCGAGGATGGTTGTCGGTGCGACGCGGGCGAGCGATGAAAATGCCGCGCGGCGTGCTGTGGCCAAGGCTGCAGCTTGTTCATCGGTTTCGGCGACTTGCACAGAAGTCGCCCCATGCTGGCGCGCAAGCTCTGCCATGCGGTCCGCCTCCTCGGCGACTGCGGCAGCATGGCCATCCGTCTCAATCAACAAAATCGCTGCCGCATCGCGGGGAAGGCCGACCTTGGCAAAATCTTCCACGCAATGGATCGTCACCGCATCGAGGAACTCCAGAGTGCATGGAATGATCTTTGCCGCAATGATGGCCGATACCGTCTCGGCGGCGCTCTCCATCGTTGCAAAGACAGCCATGAGCGTGCGCCTCGCGGCAGGTTTCGGAATAAGTTTGAGCAAGACCTTGGTGACGATGCCAAGAGTCCCCTCGGAGCCGATGAAGAGGTCCCGTAGCGAGTATCCGGCAACATCCTTCACGCATTTGTTGCCTGTGAAAATGACCTCTCCCGAGGCCAGCACAACTTCCAAGCCCATCACATAATCCTTCGTCACGCCATACTTCAGCCCGCGCAGTCCGCCAGAGTTTTCCGCAACATTGCCACCGATCGTTGAGATTTTCATCGAGCCCGGGTCCGGGGGATAAAACAGCCCGGCTTTCTCGGCAGCCGTAGCCACGTCTAGCGTGATGGCGCCTGCCTCTGCGAGCAGAGTGAGGTTTTTTTCATCCACCTCCAGAATGCGGTTCATTTTCGAGAGGCACAGAACCACGCTGCCCTCCACTGGAATACTTCCACCGCTCAATCCCGTGCCCGAACCGCGCGTGACCACTGGCACTCCGCATTCCCCCGCGAGTTTTACTAGACCAGCTACCTCCTCCGTGCTGGTCGAAAAAAGCACGAGATCTGGCATGGTCTGAAATGTCGCCGTGCCATCAAACGAATAGGGAATAAGGTCTTCTTTCTCCTCAAGGCGTGCTACATGAGGAAATTGAGCTGCTGCCAAAGACTTGAATTTTGCAGTCATAAAAAGTGGGATAATAATAACTTTACGATTAAAGTAGTAACAAACGATAATGTTCGCTCAAGAAAGACATAACTCGATTCGAAAAATCGTGAGGGAGAAGCAGCGCTTGAGCTTTGCGGAACTCCATAATCTGTTTCGTGTCTCGCCAGCCACCCTTCGCCGAGATTTGAGCGGACTTGAGCGGGCGGGCGATCTGATCCGCGTGCATGGCGGCGTGCTTGATCCTCTTTATGCCCGCACAGAAATTTCCTTCGATGAACGCCAGCAACGTCTCAACAATGAAAAGAAATCCATCGCCACTAAAGTCAACGAGCTCATTCCTGCTGGCTCCAGTGTTTTTGTGGATGCCGGTTCTACGAGTCTGGAAGCAGGAAAGCTGCTCATGCGCCGCGCGGACATCCGCTTGATTACTCACTCCGTTGCCTTAGTCGCCGCTTGCTCCCATGCCGAAGCCAGCGTTATCTGCATCGGCGGGGAATTGCGCAAAGTTAGTGGAGCCCTTGTGGGAGGCACCGCCATGAACGCCTTCGCAAATCTTCAATTCGAATTCGCCGTGATCGGCGCCACAGGCCTGAATTCTGAAGGCTGTTGGACTACGGAGTTTACCGAAACCGAGATCAAAAAATCAATCATCGCCCGCGCCAAGCGCCGCATCATTCTTGCCGACCAAAGCAAATGGCAGACCCCAGGCACCGTGTTATTTTCAAGATGGGATGACATTGACGACTGGGTAGTCGACAAATTGGCGGTGGACACTCTATTTGCTCTGCCAAGCACGGTGGTAATCCATCAAAGCAACATTTAGCCAACACGGGTGCCTGCGGGTGACATCAGAGCCTAGGGTGTTTCTCTACTTTTTTTGATCTGAAGGTCAGAAAATAAAATGGTAAACCACTATGAGAAAGAGTTCTAGCTTGACACGAGCTACTCTATTCGGGTTGATCGTGATAATGACTACAGCAAAGGCAGATAAAATAAGAGCTATTCTTTTCCAAGACATCACTTCTGGCGGATTGCTGAAGGCTCGCGCCCAGTTATCGTTCCTTCGCCTGCAGGAAGATTACTATCAGTGGGAAAGTATTTCGCGCGTGAATCTCGAGCCATTTCCCGGCGATGCGATAGGCCGAGCCATCAACGGGCTCACGCTGCTATCGCAGGCGCTCCATGAACAGATGCCAGATAACCTGCAGGAAATCATGCGCCGCGTTCCGGAGCTTTCCAACGCTGATGGTTATCTCGGCCCTCAGCTGCTAGCTTCGCGCGCCAATGAGGATGTTCTTGCCGCGCACAACGGCTACGCATGCGGTTTGACGGAATATGCGTTGTGGACAAAGGATCCTGCGGCTACCGAGTCTCTCAATCGTGTGGTAGGCAACCTATTTGTTCCAGCCCGCAGCGCGATCGCCTGTTATCGCGAAACGACGGATGCTGCAGCCAAAATGAATTGGCACCTGTCCGGCGGTGACATCGGCCAGCTATTCTTGGCACTGGATGGAATGACGCGTGCCTATGCATTGGTGCCGACGCCCGAGTTCAAGGCAACAATCGAGACCGCGATCGACCGATACCGCAAACTGGATCTCGTCGGTATCAGCGCCCAAACGCATTCCATGCTTTCGGCTACCATCGGCATCCTGCGCTGGTATGAGACACAACACCACACCGAGGACCTTGCATTCGCCGAGTCGCTCTACAAGCAGTATCGCAACTTGGCCATGACCGAAACCTACGAGAACTATAATTGGTTCAACAGACCCGAATGGACGGAGGCCTGTGCAGTTAGTGATTCGTTTCTCTTAGCGGTCAATCTTTGGCGAGTCACGGGCCATACCAACTATCTGGAGGACGCCCACTTGATCCTCTTCAATGGTTTGCTGCCTGGGCAACTTCGCAACGGCGGATTTGGCACGGGGCCTTGCGTGGGAACGGCCACGGGAATTTGCCGCACCAAAGAACACTTCGAAGCGCCCTTCTGCTGCTCCATGCGCGGCGGCGAAGCTTTAGCTCGTGCCATTCAATACAATTACTTCTTGGATCAGGACACGGTGATCCTGCCATTTTATTCGGATAGTATCGTGACGCTGCGTTTTGCGGAGGGAACGTGCCAAGTCCGCCAAGAGACTGCCTATCCTCACAAGGGGCAAGTGCGACTGGAAGTCATAGAGAGCCAGGTCGACAACGAAAAGAAATGGAGATTCTTTGTGCCTTCGTGGGTTGTGCGCGACACCTTTGAGATTCGCGTGGATGGCAAAAAGGCGCAACCGCGATTGACCGATTGCTTTGCCGAAATCGCTGTCCCGCTTTCTGCCGGCACCGTCATCGAGGTGGCCTTCGAACAGGACCGCGGCCCCCGTCAGGCCTTGAATCCCGAGCCGGGGCAGGCGGCCTCCCGATATTTTGATGGGCCGCTCCTGTTGGGTTCGGCTGCAGAAAATACCGTTGAATCGCTAACGCCGATCCTGGATCTGTTAGCGCCGACCGGTCGTGGAGGTGAACCGTATGTGTTCTTTCAGAAGCAGAGGTCACAACCGCTCGAGAACGCCGGAGTCGCTAGGAAAAGTTTGAACCTGGCGGGCAAAGCGCAGGTCTTCCGGTGCGATACACCACCAGATGCCATGCTGGGCGAAGTTGACCGGCTGTTCGGCGAGTTCAAACATGACAGGTCATTGACGATTTGTGGTTTTCTCTGGTCCAGCCCGCAAGAAGTGCCACAGGTCATTTTGCAGTGGCCGGAATCGGGTGCTATGCCAAAGCCCGAAGAGGTAGAAGTGCGCTGGTCGCAGGTCGGCGAGCTTCACACGATCGCACAACCGGGAATCATAGGAAATGGTCGCCAGTGGGTCTACACGCTGAGCAAGGCATCACAAAGCGCAGCGGTCGATAATCTCGTAGTTGCGGCCAGAAGCGCCGATGTCACCTTGCTGAGTCTCGGAATTCCCGATGTCGAGATTCTAAGCGGGCAGTGATTTGCGCACGTCAGGAGGCGACATGGCAGCCTGGCGAGGCGTTTTGCCAGTGAGTTTTTTGAAGGTTTTCGCGAAATGGAACTCGTCGTGGAAGCCAAGCATCTCGGCCAGTTCCTTGTTGGTAAACCGGTGGCGGGCGAGCAACTGTTGCGCACGTTCGATGCGACGCATGAGGGCATAGCGGGCAGGCGGTTCGCCGGCAAGGTTGGCAAATTTTTTTCGAAAACTCTCATAGCCCATGCCACAAGCCTCGGCGATGGAGCGCAGCGTTTTTTCATCATCTGCCGCCGATCTCTCCAAAAGGTCCACCGCTTGAAGAAACCAAGCTGGGCGGTGTTCTCTCGCGTCCCTGGTGCTTCGAGGTGAAAAAATGCGAGATAGAATCTGCTGCCACATCGTCACGGATTCCAGCATCGATTGGCCCGGTTGATTCAATTTGGTAAAAAACGACTGAAGTATCTCCAGTCCGATGTGCGGAGCCTTCCAGTGAAAGACGGGATTTCTCACATCGAAAAGCTCAGCATCGCGCCAACTTTCAAAAACAGGCCCGCGAAAACAGACATACAGCTCGTTCCAAATTCCGCCAGGTGCAGGCCCGTAGGAATGGGCCACTTCGGGAAAAACAAGAATCATATCGCCGGCACGCAGTGGAACATCAATGCCCCGCGCATCGTGATAATTCCCACTTCCTGCCACCGAATACACAATAGCCCATTGTCCAAAAACGCGTGGTTCATCTCGTCGGATGCCGCGTGATTTCGAAATCGTGCCAGCAAGTGTTATCTCTCCAAGCGGAGATGTGCCTACTGTCTGAACGAACGAGGTTTTCCAATGGGCAAGGCTTGGAATACGCATTTCCCATTTATTACATAAAAAATACCATGCGCGCCATTCCTATTTTTTACCCGTGTGCCAGTGTTTGATTGTATGAAAACACTCACCTCAGCACGCGTCACCAACCGCACCCTGAAATCTCTCGGTCATGAGCTCGAGACAGATGAGCATTCTTTCGGCTGGCTGGAGGATTCCTCCACCATTCGCAACGATCCTGCAGCCCTCCAACAGTGCATGGATGAAAATGGCTACCTTTACATCAAAGGATTCTTCCCTCGTGAAGTCATTCTCGAAGCCCGCAAGGCTCTCGTCGAGACACTCGCAAAGGATGGGATTTTTGAAGAAGGTCAGCCTCTTATCGATGGCATCCTGAAAGAAGGCGTCAACCCTAGGTTTCAAGCGACCGCTTGGAAGAACCAACCCGCTATCAACCGCGTCGTCTTTGGTCCCGAGGTGCATCAGTTTTATACCGGCTTCCTTGGTGGAGCCATCCGGCACTTCGACTATATCTGGCTGCGCACGATGGGCTGCGGGCATGGAACGGCTCCCCATTGCGACATCGTTTACATGGGTCGTGGCACCCATCGCCTCTACACAGCCTGGATTCCTTATGGCGAAGTTCCCCTCGAAGTTGGCGGACTCATGATTCTCGAAAAATCGCACCTGCAAGCCGATCGCATCCGCAATTATCTGAACTCGGATGTCGATACGAGCTGCACGAACATCCCCGGTCACGATGGGTGGAAGCATCACGGACAGCTCACCAACAATCCCGTGTCGCTCCGCCAGAAATTCGGCGGGCGCTGGCTCACCTCGGAGTTTGAACCCGGCGACCTGTTGACCTTCCGCATGGATACCATCCATGGAAGCATCGATAACACCACGCAGCGAATCCGACTCTCGACGGATACCCGCTACCAGCGCTCGGATGAACCTGTCGATGAGCGTTGGGTCGGCGAAAACCCCATCGGGCATGGCCCGGATGCAAAACTCGGGCGCATTTGCTGACGCGCCTCGAGAATCCGCCCTCATGCCGCAGGAAGATTTGAGACAAGCGTCAACAATTCATGCCTGCCCACTTTTTCCTGATATTCACGCTCTGAACGAGTCGAGGAGTCGGCTCAGGTTGGCAGGTTTCGGAACGGTTTAATCTGGGGTTTATAAAAACCTCCTCCGCAATACCGCTCTTTAAGAGCCCGTTTCCTCTCAGTAACCAGCGACCGACTACTCCATGACACTCGCACCTGCGCAACTGCCATCAGATCTCGCCGAAGCCTACATCGCATGCGCCGACCGAAATATCCTCGCGGCCCTAAACCCAAATGTTTTCTTTGGTTATTTTTCCGTGTGCGCCAACCAGAAGGGGCACGGCAGCGACACCACTTACCCGGGACTCGATTGGGGGCAGTCCGCCGAGGCGCTGCTGTGGCTCGGGCGCAAGGCGGAGGTGCTGGCGAGTTGGGATTATGTTAGATCCTTTTTGCGCGAAGACGGATTGATTCCGTTTGCGATCAACCCGGGGCGCGCCGACCAGACCATCTATCTCGAGCTGCCGCAATCTCAAGAGAAATTTCCGCTTGTGATCGCGCCCAACGGCGGGATTTACAAGCACTGGTTTCCGGGCAATCCGCTCTTCGCTTTGCCCAACACGACCGTGCTGCAGATGGCCGATGTGATTTTCCGTCACACGGGTGACCGGGATTGGCTCGCGGCGCAGCGGCCGATGCTGCGGTCGGTTACGGACTGGCTGATGAAACAGGTGAATGCCGAGGGCCTGATCCCAGGCGGTGGCTACTATCTGGAGCGTCCCAGCCGCCTCGACTACGATGGGGTGGCTCAATGCTATGTGGCGCATGCTTTGCGAATCGCGGGGGATCTGCTCGAAGATCCTACGTGCCTGGCGGTCGCCGACCTCATGACCGCGTGCTTTCGGCGACGATTCTGGGCCGGCGATCACTGCGTCGAATACATCCATCCCGAGCGCGGGGCGATTTCGCATCACGGCCTCACGGATGTTGATTGGGCGGCGATCGCAACTGGCATGGCCAGCCCGGAGCAAGTGGCCGTGCTGTGGCCGCAGTTGCGCGACAGTCAGGATTTTCTCTACAACGACATACCCACCGGCATCGCCACGCGCCCCGAAACTTACGAGGATTGGGAAATGCAGTTCTTGGACCGGCACGATCTGGCGGCGATGGGACGGGTCTGGTATCTTGAAGCCTGGGCTCGCGGAAAGATGGGCGACCGCGAGGGCGTGATCGAGTCGCTGCGGCAAGTTGCGCGGGTCGACCGCGCCAACAACTGGAGCTGGCACGAACGCTATTACTCGGAAAAAACGGGTAAACTCAGCAGCTATCACATCGACACCTACTGCGAGTATCCGGCGAACTTCATTCGTATTGTGCACCGCTTTGTGCTCGGCGCCCTTTGACCCGTGACTTCCGCTGCCACCGTCCTGCTTGTCTAGTAGTGCTTCCTTCGGAGGCGTTAGCACATTGGAAAGTGATCAACGTTTCCCTATATGCAGATTTGTTTTTGTGTGCCTAGGTGATCGATGCCCAACTCCACAACATCACCTGTGCTGAGGAATTCAGGGGGATTGAAGCCGAGGCCGACTCCGGCGGGCGTGCCGGTGGAGATCACATCGCCGGGCAGGAGGGTCATAAAGCGGCTGAGGTAGGAGACGATGAAGGGAATCTGGAAAATGAGATTCTCGGAGTTGCCATCCTGCTTGATTACACCATTCACACTGAGCCAGAGGCGCAGATGATGCGGGTCGGGAATCTCATCACGGGTGGCCAACCAAGGCCCAAGAGGGGCGAAGGTATCCGCGCTTTTGCCTTTCACCCATTGTCCCCCGTGTTCCAGTTGCCAAGCGCGCTCGCTATAGTCGTTGTGAAGCACGTAGCCAGCGACATGATCCATGGCCTGCTCCAGCGTGAGAGAGCGCGAGGTCTTGCCGATCACGACGGCTAACTCGACTTCCCAATCGGTCTTTTGGGAGCCTTGGGGAATATGCAACCCATCATTCGGGCCGGTTAATGCCGTGGTGGCCTTGAAGAAGACAATCGGCTCTTTAGGAACCTCCATTTTACTCTCCCGAGCATGATCAATGTAGTTAAGACCGATGCAGATAATTTTACTGGGGCGAGCAATCGGTGAGCCGAGGCGAATGCCATCAGGAATCACCGGAGCTTGGGCGGCATTTTCAATGAGCCAGGCCTCCAAGCGCTCAGGACCGTTGGATTCAAAGAAAGCTTCGTCATAGTTCGAGACGAAGCTCGAGACATCAATCATCTTACCATCGGCCAGAATAACGCCTGTTTTTTCTGCCCCAGGATTACCAAATCGTATCAACTTCATATTCTATCGGTTTTTTTAAGTGAATATCAAACAATGTTCTATCAGTTCAGAATTTTATGTTTAAGGGATAACTATAAAAGTTAATTCCATGCGCACCATGCGGTCGTTGCTGACGGTTCTCCGCGTGTGATCTGAGTTCTTTTACCATGCGGGTTTCTATCCTTATCGTTTGACCAGTGAGGCGCCGCCATCGACGACCAGCGTAGTCCCTGTCACATAATTGCCGTCCATGCTCGCCAGGAAAACAAACGCGCCGGCAACTTCCTCAGCCGTGGACATCCGTCCGAGCGGAACGGTGCTGTCCACCCGATCACGAAATATCGCGTCCTGATCGTAAATGACTTTCGTCAGTCCGGCATAGACCAAGCCGGGTGCGATGATGTTGCAGGTGATCCCGTGCGGAGCCAATTCCTGCGCCACGACTTTCATGAGCATTTCCTGTCCTCCTTTGCTGGCGCAATACGCGGTGCCGCCAGGCCACGGCATGGTCTGAACCCAACTCCCCGTAAATAAAATCGTCCCGCGATGGCCGGTCTCGGAGGGCGGATTCTGGAGTAGCACCCGTGCGACGGCTTGCGATACCAGCATGCTGCCAGTGAGGTTCACCGCCAGCGTGCGTTGAAAATCTTCGAGCTTCACATCAAGCAGCGGTGCATTAGCCACCATACCGGCATTGGCGATGCCCACATCCAGCCCCCCCAAGCGGTCAACCGCAAAGGCCACTGCGGCGGTTACCGATCCGGCATCGGTCACATCGCAATGAATGTAGGGCGCATCAAGTTGGCGGGTGTCGCGCAAGTCAGCGAGGACTACGGATGCTCCCCGTTCGAGAAAACGGCGCGCGACCGCAGTGCCAATGTCGCCGCAACCTCCGGTAATCAACACCCGCTTACCGTCCATGTCTTTCATATTTCACCTCCGACAACTGGCAGAACCACGCGGCCAGTGCCCCCGAGGCGCTGGTAGGTGTCCGCAAACAATTGCGGATCGAGCGTTGCTTGGTCATCGCTGGGATTGCCGGCCCAGATCAAATGGTGCATCGGAACGACGACGGGTGCGTCGAGTTGCCACACCAACAGCGCGGCTTCGTGGGCGTTCATGTTACCCCCGGTGCCGTTGATGCAAACCATGGCCACGTCCGGTCGCTGCGATTTCAGCTTCCTGAGTCGGATATCATACTCGGTGTCGCCGCTGTGGTAGACGGTCCGGCCCTCGGCATGCAGAAAAACACCCATCGCGTCCGGCACTTCCCAGCCGACAACGCCGGCATCATGGCGCGCCGGCGTGTGTTCGATGACCACATCGGCGACCGTGATTTTCTGGCCGATAGTGAGAGCTTGAATGTTCTGACGAGGGATGCCCCAGTGGATGGCATGGGCCATCGCGCTGGGCGGCATGATGAGCGTGACGGCCGGGTTCTGTTTCACAATGCCCGGAATTGTTCCCGGATCGAGGTGGTCTTCGTGCCAGTGGGTGGAAACGACAATGTCCGCGCGCACTTCCTCGGGCAAGATCGGCGGCGCAAAGGCGCGGCCTTGGTTGAACATCGCCTCGACGCTGTTGGAGAGATAGGGATCGATGTAGCAGATCGTTCCGCAGCTAGTCTTGAAAACAAACCCGCTGCCGCCGAGCCACCAAATGGCGATCTCGCCGTTGTTCACTTTGCGCTCCGCAATCCGTTCTTGAAGAGAATTCATTCTGATACACGCCGAACGGCGTCCTTTCGTTGTAAAACCTCTGGTCGTATTTGTGTGCCAAGGCCGGGGCCAAATTCCAAGGCGATGTGACCGTCCCGCACCTCGACCGGATGAGTCAGTAACTCGGTGTAATAGCCGCGGACGAATCCGCGCACGATTTCCATCGCCAGCGCGTTTGGAATCGCCGCGCAAAGATGAAGGCAGGCCAAGAGATTGACCGGCCCAGTGCAGTCGTGCGGGGAGACTGGCAAATGATGGGCGTCGGCCAGCACGGCGATCTTGGCCGCTTCAGTAATTCCGCCGGTCCAGATCACATCTGGCATCACGATATGCGCGGCACCGGCGGCAAGGACTTCGCGGAAGGCAAACTTGGTGAACAGTCGCTCCGAAACACATTGGGGCACACGCGTCTCGCTCACCAACCGGCGGAGGTCCGAAACGCAGTCGGGCTGGATAATGTCCTCCATCCAAATGATGTCATACGGCTCGAGGGCGCGAGCGATGCGAAGAGCGCAGTTGATGTCCCAGCGTGAATGACCTTCGATGGCTATCTGCATTCGCGATCCAACCGCCTTGCGAATCTCTTGCACGCACTGCAGCCCAGCCTGCAAATCTTCTGGAGACAGGTCGTGCCCGACCGGCCCGACCGCAGACCAACCGGCTGGCCCCGTCATCGCGGAGACCTGCAATTGCGGTGCGAACCGATCCCAGGGCCAGACTTTCATCTGTGTGATGCCCTCGTCGAGAAGCGACTGCGCCAGTTCGCCTGGCTGATTGAGGAATCCATCTTGATCGGCGTATTTGGGAGTGTTGACGCAGGTGTTGTAGACACGAATCCGTTCCCGGCTCCGACCACCGAGCAGATTGTAGATGGGTTGACCTACATGTTGGCCGAATAAATCCCAAAGTGCGATGTCGAGAGCGGAGATCGCCCTCATCTCTGCACCGGCATACCCGAAGAAGTTCGCCCAGCAGAATAGCGCCTGCCAGTGTCGTTCCCGGTCAAACGCGCTTTGCCCGAGAAGCATCGGCGCCGCAAAATCGTGAATGATGGCTTCAACCGCGGTCGGTTGATAATAGGTCTCGCCCAAACCAACCAGTCCCGTATCGGTGTGAACGAATACCCAGATCAGGTTCGGATAGGCCGGTATACGAAGTGTTTCGATGCGAGTGATTTTCAATGCGTGGTCTCCTAATTACCGGCTCTTTGTCCGAGGCGCTTTTCCCAGCCTTCTTTACTAACATTGAGGTATGCATTGGGATCGTAGGGATGTTCCCGCGCGACATCGATGTTCAGATCGAGACCAAGACCAGGAGAGGTCGGCAGCGACAAATTACCCGTGGCCGGATCGAGTGACGGCGACCATGTCACCAACTGACGCGTCCACGGTTCATTGAACGGGTCGAAGTGTTCCTGAATGAGAAAATTCGGCACACATGCGGCGAGTTGCAAGCAGACCGCCGTTGCAACCGGTCCGCCGCTCTGATGCGGTGCAATCCAACTGCCGTGCGCCAGCGCGAGGTTGGCCACAGCCAGTGTGGGGCCGATGCCCCCGAGTGACATCGGTTCAGGCTGGAAAATATTGACTCCGCCACCAGCCGCCAATGCGTAGAATTGACCGATCGTGTCATACATCTCACCCGTCGCTACCCGGATGGGACATTGCCGCGCCACCGCGTTTGATGGTTCCTCGCGTTCCCTGGTCGTGGGCTCTTCCCACCAGTAAAGATCGAAATGTGCCATTTTTCGGGCGACCCGGAGTGCCTCGGCCTCCGTGAATCGCGCATGCACATCGATAAGGATTTTGAGCGTGGGAAACCGGTCACGCAAGGCGCCAATGATGTCGCACGCTATTTGCAGATCGGCATCCTCCATAAAGCCCTGTGCTGTGCCGAAGGGATCGACCTTGAGCGCGTGAAAACCCTTCTGGATCACGGCTTCCGCTGCGCGAATAAAGTGTTCCGGGGTGCGCTCGGTCCGATACCAGCCATTGGCATAGCCCAGCACCGAGTCTCGCACTCGTCCGCCCAACAATTGCCAGATCGGCACGCCGAGAGATTTGCCCAGAATATCCCAGCAGGCCACTTCGATGGCGGCAATCGCCGTGCGGTGGATATGGCCACCATCCAATGAAACACTGTCCATCAGCCTTTGGGCCACACGGCGCACTTCGCGAGGGTCCTGTCCTACGGCAAGGTGCGCGAGTTCTTGTATCGCCGCTTCGGTCGTCTTAATGAAACCGTTGAGAGTGCCTTCCCCTAGCCCATACAACCCATCGTCGGTGTGGACGCGAACAAATAACCAATTTTTCCAGCCCGCACCAACTGTAATCGTTTCGATTTGTTTAATTTTCATAACAAAGTCCTCACCTGTGCGGCGATGTCCGCTCCGCGCATCTGGTAGCGCTCCGCGAGGTAGGGCAACGACCCGCTCTCGCAAAAGCAATCTGGGATTCCGACCCGCCGGAGGCGGATGGGCAAGCCAGCGTCGGTGACCGCATCCGCGACAGCACTGGCGAGTCCACCGGTAATCAAGTGATTCTCGGCTGTGACCACCCGGGGCACGCGCGCCAACAATTCCAGCACAGCTTGCCGGTCAAAGGGTTTGAGCGTGCTCACATGGAGCACCGCTGCGTCGATACCGGAGTCGGCGAGAGTGGCCGCCGCTTCCAGTGCCCGAGCTGTCATTAAACCGGTGCTGATGATCGCGACATCGTTGCCGTCGCGGAGGAGCCTGGCTTTTCCGATTTCGAATTGATAGGTGTTTTCGTCCAGCACGACCGGGACCAGCCCACGCAACAAGCGCATGTAGACCGGCCCCTCATACTGCGCAATGACGGCCGTGGCTTGCGCGACTTCGATCGCGTCGCATGGATCGATGACGGTCAGATTGGGAATCGACCGCATGAGAGCGAGATCTTCAATACCTTGGTGCGTGCCGCCGTAACCAGTGCTCAAGCCCGGCAGGCCTGCCATAATCTTCACATTGGCGCGGCCCAAAGCGGCGTCCATCGCGATGAAGTCGTAAGCCCGCCGCGTTGCGAAGACGCAGTAGGTCGTCAAGAAAGGGACGAACCCCGTCCGCGCCAACCCGGCTGCGACGCCAATGAGGTTCTGCTCGGCCATGCCGATCTGGAAAAACCGGTCGGGATAGCGGTCGCGAAAAACGTGGATGTCGGTGTATTTAGCCAGGTCCGCACTCAAGCCGACGATGCGTGGGTTGCGTTCCGCCGCAGCTACGAGCGCATGGCCGAAAGGCGCGGTGAGAGTTTGGACGCCGTCCGCTGCTGACGTGAGAATGTTGCCGGTTACGCCGCTCATTGGTTTTCCTCCAACTGCGCAAGGGCCTGCTGCCACTCGCTGGACTCGACGCGGATGAAATGGTTTTTCTCGCGTTCCTCGAAGATTCGGACTCCTTTGCCCATCAAGGTGTCGAGCACGATGGCATGCGGTTGGCCGGCGGTGCCTTTGGCGCGTGCGATAGCGTCCGTGATAGCGCGGATGTCGTTGCCGTTGACGCGCTGGGTGTCCCAGCCAAACGCCTGCCATTTCTGGTCGATGGGTTCGATATTCATGATCTGTTTCGGAGGTCCATCGGCTTGCTGGTTGTTGCAATCGATGAACGCGAAAAGGTTGTCCAGCCGGTAATGCGCCGCACACATCGCGGCTTCCCATGTCGATCCTTCTTGGCATTCGCCGTCGCTGAGCAGGTTAAAAACTCGTGCTGGTCGTTGGTCCAGCCGCAATCCCATGGCCATGCCGACGGCTTGCGACAAACCATGCCCCAGCGAGCCACCGGTGATCTCCAGGCCGGGACAAATCTTTTCCGTGCCGCTCATCTCGAGGCGTGAGCCATCCCTGCCGTAGGTTTCCAACTCTGCGATTGGGATGATACCGGCTTCGGCGAGCGCGGCGTATAGACCGATCGAGTAATGTCCAATCGAAAGGAGAAACCGGTCCCTGTCCGGCCAGTCCAGTCGGTTCGGGTCGTATTTCAGTTCATCGAAATACAGCACAGCCAGCAGGTCCGCGATGCCTAATCCCTGACCAACATAGCCTTGTCCGACCACTTCAGCCATGCGCAGCACATGTCGGCGCAGTTGCTTGGCTTTTGATTCGATTATACTCATGATAGTTCCATTCCTCCGGTGAAATTCACCCGTTCGCCGTTCACATACGCCGCCGCATCACTCGCGAGCCAGACAGCGGCCTCGGCCACTTCGGCAGGTTCGACGCGGCGCGGAATTGGCAGCCCCTTGGTGCGTTCAGCTTTCAATTCGGCAGCGCTCTTGCCGGTCACGCGAGACAACTCCACTTCCAACTCATCAATCATCCCCCCCGTCATCCGACCGGGAGCGATGCTATTCACCGTCACGCCGTGTTGTCCCCACGCGACTGCGCCGGCGCGAACCAGCGAGTCAACGGCCGCTTTGCTCGCCGCGTAGGAGGCGAAGTTGGGGAAACCCATTTTCGCAGCCGGGGAGGTGATTTGAATGATGCGTCCATACCCGCGCTCGACCATCCCGCGTGCGGCCGCCTGCATGATGAAGAACGCGCCGCGAGCATTCACGGCAAAAACTTTGTCCCAAGCTTCTGGTGCGACTTCCAGGATCGGATCTACGAGACACATCGCAGCGCAATTGACCATGACATCGATCTTCCCGATCTTTTCCACAAGCTGGCTGCATTGTTGCGCATTGGAGATATCCAAGGTTTCCGCCGCGCCTCCCTCGCTTTGCCCGCAAGCTTCCAGCGTCTGGCGAGCCGCCGCCAAATCCAAATCTGCACAAACCAGCTGAGCGCCCTCGCGAGCATACGCCAGAGCAATCGCCTCGCCCAGCCCGCGTCCGCTGCCAACAATCAATGCGACTTTTCCATCCAATAGTTTTTTGAAACTCATATGTATTTTCAATTGTGTTTTAGCCGGCCAACAAGGCTCGGGCATTTTTTTAAGGAACTGCTGATTGCCACTGCGCCCCAGCCGAACTCGGCCTGGACAGCGATCTGCAATATCGGGGGTAAGACCAGAAGAAAATCCAAGGGGTTTGGCATGGATCAGTTTTTAGTTTAAATCCCATCGGTAAGGAATGGCAGTTCTTCTCAAAAAGCTGGCTAATCTTACTGCGTGATGCCATCGGTTTTTATCTAAGCCATGCCACCAATTCCTCCAGCGTTATCGGCTCTGATTGAAAAAACCTTGAGCTTCGAGTATTTGGAAGGTGGCGTTACTCCATTGCGCAATTCGCACACCACCGGGATGCGGGTCCTGCCCTATGCCGTTTGTGCCCAAGTATCGGAGGGCACCACGCGATTGTTTTTCGATGAAACCGGCGACTTCACACTGCCTACCGGTCACGGATTCGTGGCCCCCGAGGGTGTGCGTCACTGTTCGACGCTCAATTCCCGCACGAGCATTAGCCGGTGGGCGCACTTCCGGGCGACCCTTCTCGACGCGGTCGATGCCTTCCTGTTTTTCACCACGCCCCGTGTCATTCCCAAAAAAGCGGCAGGCAAACTGGGCGAGTTATGCGAAGCGATGGCCGCGCTCTCGGCTGCGCCGTGGGAATTGTCCCGGATCGTCCAGCGCAAGGCTCTTGGGTTCCAGTTGTTCACGCTCATCGTCGAAAACAGTCAACCGCATCCCGAAGCCCCCCAGCTTCTGGACTCCATCCACCGCTTATTTCCCCTGTTGCAGCGACTCCAGACCGAGCTGGAAAGTCCGATGAGCCTCGGCGAAATGGCGAGGGAAGTCCATTTGTCCCCCTCGCGCTTCTGCGCGCTCTTCCGACGCTGCATGGGTATGCCGCCGGGCGAATACCAGCGCGCCCTGCGCTTGAACGCCGCCAAAGTCCTGCTGCTGGATTCCGAGAAATCGATCGAACAAATCGCCACCCAACTCGGCTTTCAAGACCCCTTTCATTTCAGTAAGGCCTTTAAAAAAAACAGCGGCATGAATCCACGACAGTATCGCGCCGAGCTGCGCCAGGGAATGTGGCGCGAGTGAACCTCGGGGAAATTTTACCGATCGACGAAGATCACCTTCGTTGTTTTGGAGTTCCGCATGTCTCGCGGCGCGATTCCGAAATACCGGCGGAAAAGTTTGGAGAGTTGGTATTCGTCGCCGATGCCGACTTTGGCAGCGATCATCTTCATAGGGAGATCGCAGCTGAGGATCAGATTGCGTGCTTCGTGAAGGCGGATTTGCCGCAATTCCTCCATGGGTGTTCGTCCGCATAGTCTCTTGAATTTCCTGACGAAAGCGAAGCGGCTCATACTGGCATATCGGGCGACATCATCGAGTGACAGTGGGTCGTTGAAGTTCGTTCGCAGGTGTTCGCGGACATGCTCCAGCCAGACATCCCCCGGGCGGGCAAGCAGCCAGTGCAACTCCCGGATGATCGTTTCGAGAAGCACCAGGCAATCGTCTTTGGAGCGGTGCTCGCGCAAGTCCCGGTGCATCCAACCAAGAAGCTCAATCATGCGTCCCTCGGAGTCCCGCATCCGAAGTGGTAAATCAGGCAATTTCTTCCTTGTGCCGAATGAGAGGAAGTAGCTGCCCACGGGGTCGTCCGGTTGCGATATTTCCTCGTGAATCAGGCCTGCTTGATAAAAAAGGATATCTCCCGGGCGGGCGACAAGCTCTCCATGTTCAGTTTTTAAGAGCATCGCACCGCTCTTGATGATGATCAGTTCATGGTGCGGATGGGAGTGAGGGCGCATGCGCCAGCGTGGGTTTGGCAGAAGCTCACCGCATCCCAGAAATTCCGGTTCGCTTTTTTTCATGGGCAATAAATGACAAAAGAAAGCAAGTCTAGCCATTCACAAATTCGGCGAAGGCACTCACTCTTGAGTCTTCATTTATGTCTCAAAAACCCATCAAAATCGGTTTCGTCGGCGTCGGCTCCATGGGCCAATGCGCTCACCTGCGCAACTACGCCAGCCCCAGCCTCTCCAAGGAATGCGAGGTCGCTGCAATCGCGGAAATCCGCCCGAATCTCGCGCGTGAGGTCGCAGCCCGTTACGGGATTGCACGCGTTTACGAAACCCACGAGCAACTTCTCGCCAATGAAAAGCTCGACGCGATCGTGGCCTCGCAGCCTTTCACCCGACACGGTTTGCTGGTTCCGGAACTAGCCAAGGCAGGCATTCCAATCTTCACCGAGAAACCAATCGCAGGATCGATCAAGGCTGGTGAGAAAATCCTGCACGCCTCGGAGGAAAACAAGACTTGGATCATGCTCGGCTACCACAAACGGAGCGATCCGGCGACCGAGTATGCCAAGCAGGTCATCGAGGAGTGGAAGCGAAGCGGCGAGTTCGGCAAGATGCAATACATCCGCCTCTCGATGCCGCCTGGGGATTGGATCGCCGCGGGGTTTTCCGACTTTATCAACTCCAGCGAGCCGATGGGCAGCTTGGAAAACGATCCCGCGCCCGACGATATGGATGATGCAACGGCGGGCGAGTATTGGATTTTTGTGAACTATTACATTCACCAAGTGAACCTGCTGCGCCATCTACTCGGGGAATCCTACACGGTGAGCTACGCTGATCCCGCAAAGATTCTCTTTGTCGCCCACAGCGCCAGCGGCGTTCCCTGCACGATCGAAATGGCCGCTTACAACACGACTATCGACTGGCAGGAGTCGGCATTTGTCGCCTTTGAAAAAGGGCATGTGAAACTCGGGCTTCCAGCTCCAGTGGCCTACAACCGCCCAGGTCAGGTCGAGATTTTCAAGGACCCGGGCAACGGAGCTGTGCCCGTCACTATCCGTCCGTCCTTGCCCTGGGTGCATGCGATGCGCAACCAGGCTCTCAATTTCATCAAGGCCGTTCGTGGAGAAGCTCCCGCCCCGTGCCTTGCGCCGGAGGGTCTCGAGGACATCCGGATCGCCCGCGAATACATACGCCTTTTGAAGAAAGCCTGAGATATGCCTGTCAAATTCCTACGCAAGTTTATAGCCGCAGAGACATTCGAGGCGGTCGGCGTTTTCGATGTCGATGGAGATGGCGTGCCCGATATCGTCACTGGTGGCTTCTGGTATCGCGGGCCGGAGTTTCGCGAGAAATTTGTCATCGCCGACAAGTTGCCCCGCTACAGGGATTACTACGACGAGTTTTCCGTGATCCCGATGGATGTCGATGGCGATGGTCACCTGGATTTCATTACCGGCGGTTATTGGGGCAATTCGCTGCGCTGGCGCAAAAATCCGGGCAGACACGAATTTGGTTGGGGCATGGCAGCATGGGAGGAGTTGGTGATTGCTGAAAATATCGGAAACATTGAGACCACTCGCGCTTGGGACATCGACGGCGACGGTCAGTTGGAGATCGTTCCAAACACGCCCTGGCAACCCCTCTGCGCCTATAAACTTGTCGCGCCGGGGGAATTCAAAAAACATGTCATCCATCCACATGGTCTCGGTCATGGGCTGGGCTTCGGGGATATCGATGGAGATGGACGGGGCGAGTTCGTGACGCCCAAGGGAATCTTGAAAGCCCCTGCCGCAGGCGCGTTCTCCGGGGAATGGACATTGAGCGAGGAATTCGATCTTGGTGGCGACGCCAGTATTCCCGTCTTGGTTGTGGACATTGATGGCGACGGCGTCAACGAACTCATTGTCGGCAACAGCCACAGTTACGGTCTGAGTTGGTGGAAACAGACGCCGAGGGTCGATGGCGGGCGTTCTTGGACAAAGCACATCATCGACCCCTCCCACAGCCAGTATCACGATCTCCACTGGGCCGACATCGATGGCGACGGAAAACCCGAACTCGTCACCGGCAAGCGCTACCTCGCGCACTGCGGGCATGATCCGGGCGAATATGATGACCTTGGAATCTACTATTTCAAATGGACTGGGGAGAGCTTTGCCAAACAGGTCGTCGCGTATGGTCCTCCCGGAATCGGCAAGGGTTGCGGCATCCAGTTTGCCCTCGCCGACCTGCGCGGCACGGGGCGCCTGGACATTATCGCCTCGGGAAAAGACGGGCTGTGCGTCTTCTTCAACGAAGGAAGCGATTAACTACCACTCTCCAACTACGCAATGCCGTTTGTAGTCGTAGGGGCCCGCGTATTGAGGCATTTTAGAAATCAAACACACAACCGACATGAGCGTGGCCGATGTCGTCGCCGGACTCGTGGATGCAAAAGAACGAGCAGAAATATCTGCCCGATACATCGCCGGGATAACGCGGAGCCCTTCGGTTACTTCGCTTCCGTGTTGCGGTCGGCGCCTATCGAGACTGCAACCGTAGTTGTTGAATTCGTCGACCTAGCCAGAAATACATAACCAACCATCCCAGCCACGATGAGGGCGATGCAGGCCCACTGGCCGAGCGCTGGTGACTGGCGGGTGACCATGGCGAGGGCAATCTGACCGGCAACGAAGGCCCCACCGCCAGCGAGGGCGAAGGCCAGACCGGCATTACCGCCGCCGTAAAGTTGCATCAGCACGAAAATGCTCGATGCACCAATGGCATTGCCAATGAGGAACCCGGCCATCCATCGACTCGGAACCAATGCCCCCCAACCGAAAGCTGCCTGGGCGGCGGCCTGCATGCTCCAGAAGAGGATGAGGAGGAGGATGGTTCTCATGAGATTTCGCGTTCGAACAAGACCAGTTCGCTGGTCATCGCCGCCCCTGCTGGGATGAGCACCCCCTGGTGGCGCAGTTCATGGCCACTGAGTCTTAAGGTCTCCTGGCGATTGTCGAGGGTGACCCGGTAATGGGCAGTGCCATCAACGCCGCGCAGCCGCAAACGGTAGTCGCCGGCTTGGGATTCAAGCTGGAATACCCCGGCGTAGCCGCGCGAACGATCGGCGGCGGTATATTCCAGCACGCACAACGGTGCCCAGTCATACAGGCCGATGCCGGGTGTGTGGTGATAGACCACCGGTTTGCTGGCCAGGATCGGCGCAGTGAATTCCTTGGCGAGTTGGATGTAGCGTCGAGTCGTGCGGAAATACGCGCTGGAGCGGTCGGCGTCTTGGGCCCCGAAACCCACGAAGATTGGCTGGGCGAACAAGGTGACGCGCAAGTGGGTGTCGAGATCGGTTTTCAGATGCGATTCCGACATGTGGTTGTGGTAGTAGCAGAGCGACTCAGGCGGCAGGAAATAGGTCAATCCATTGATGGCGCGGATGCTCCGGGGGAAGCTGGAGAAATCCGATTCGCAGGCGTAGTGGAAGCGCGACATCATGCCAAGGTCGTTGCGGCCACCCCCACTGGCACAGCATTCCAGCGCGACTTCGGGCAGTTCCCGTCGGATCTGGTCGAAGGTCGCGTAGACGGTCTCATAATGGCGCCAAGCTTCGTTTTCGAGGAATCCATGCCGGCGATACTGCCCGCCTTCATGGACCCGAATGTTGTAATCGATCTTGAAGAAATCGGGTTGGTGCTCGCGGACCACCCGCAGCACTTCGTTGCGGAAGAACGCGGCAGCCTCGGGATTCGCGAGGTTGAGGGCCTTCTCCACCTCCGGGCCGCTGTCGTTGCGCAGCACCCATTCGGGGTGTTCTTGAAGCAACCGGCTCTTTTGTCCAATGACCTCTGGTTCCATCCACAAACCGAACAGCATACCGTGCTGGTGACAACGCTCGCGGATATCCTTCAGACCGCCTGGCATCCAACTACCGACCCACCAGTCGCCACGGCGTTCCCACCAGCCGCCAAATTCGTCGCCATACCAGCCGGCATCGACTACGAAGGCTTGGGATCCCATTTCGGCGGCGATGTCGACCTCATGCAGAATCCATTCGCCCGGATGTTCCACCACCCTGCCAGCAGTCGAGAACATCTCCTTCCCGGCTGGACGCGGCGGGATCACCGAGACGCGCAGATGCTCGTGCCAGGCGGCAACAACTGCGTCATCATCGGCGTGCATGATACCAAGGTGGGTTTCGGGTGTGCGGATGGTTTCGCCGGGTTCGAGGACGCGCAGCGGCGCCGGACCGCCCGGTCCCATGCGGAAGCCGAGATTGATTCCACGACCGGGAGTGTTGGAAAGATCGCGGTAGGGATCATGCCAGAATTCCGCAAACCAGTTCCCGGACCAGGCCAAGGAAAGCCCCGCGCTCTCACCGGTGATCTGATTTCGCAGCATGACGAAGGGATTGCCGAAACCACTATGACCATTGGTGCTTTCGATCCGCCTCGTCCCCGGCTCTAGATCCTCCCAGCGGAAGTTCCCTTCCGATCCCTGAGCGAGACTGTCGAAAAACCCGAGCGCGAATGGCTTCGATACATGGATCGGTATTTCACCATGGTGAGTCTTCCCATTCCAGTTCCACAAAGAGCCCGACCAGGGACTGACCCGCCCCAGTGCGGCGACCGTCTCCCCGCTGTTGGTGATCTCCAAGTATCGGACCAAGAAAGGCGTGCCGTCCAGACGGGTGACGATCCGGATGGAAACTGGACGCACCAGATGCCGGAGTTCGACAATCGATTCGCGCGTGCTGGGACATTCCCCAGCCCGCTCGGACGACGCCACGAATTCCCATTGATCCCGCAGGTCTTGGCCGTCGATCTCCAGTTCGAAGGCATGCAACGCGAACTCCAGAGGGCTACGACCGGGCAGTCCAACGGTCACATTCTCGCGCTGGACTTGGCCGCTGGCGGACCAATACAGACCGATCCAGCGCGTGTCATGGAGCGCCTCCTCGCACACGCTGGTGCTGGAGACATACCGCGCAGTTTCGCGGGTGCCGCTTTTTTGGAAAGTAATCGCGATGGAATCAGATTCCTGAGATAGAGTCGTTGTCTGCGGAATAGTTGCTTTCCCTGTTTGCAAGTTCGGAATCATGGTTTTAAATGATCTCCTTGATTAGTGATTGTTGGCGGATTGAGAATTTTCACGCCTTGACAGAAGGAGAGATACAGGACGAGGAGCCGATGTCGAACTGAATGCCTTTGGGGTGTTCCAACCGCTGGAGGTTGATGCTTCCGTCGGAGGATTTTTCCCAGTCTACGAGAATCCAACCCTCGGGATGGGCAAGGCGAGCTGACACGCGGGAAATGTCGTGGATGATCGGATCAAAGCGAAGATGGTTGGGATTTCCCGGCGCAGCAGGGCGGATTCCGGCTACATAGCGCGCGGCATAGGTGGCTGCCGCGCCAGACCATGTGTGACAGCGACTTCCCAGCCCTCGTTTAACGCGACAAAAACATTCCGGAAGGGTGTCCTCTCCGAGTTCACGGAGAAATCCGTAGTGGGTTGAGACCAGTTCCTCTGCTAAGTCAGGACGCCCATGCTCTGCGAGTGCCGGTAGGAGAAAGTGGAAGAAATACAGTTCTAAATGCCCGCTCCACTGACCTTCTTGAATGCCGCGACGAAAATTTTCCTTAAGTTTTGGAATCAAATAGGATAAGATGTTTGAGCGGTTGGCGGGAGTTCCGAGTTGAAAATAAAGCGCCAGCACATTGGCATGGAGAGCCGGAGCGTCCGATTCCAGATTAGGAACAAGTCGGCCCTCGCTTGCAGACCACAAGTGGCAAAAAATAGTTTGTTCGATGCGGTCATGTTCCTGAAGCAATTCCCTGCAAAGCCCATCTTGTCCAGTTGCACGAGCCATCTCCGCCAAGGCGCGAGCAGCGCCCGCGCGAAGGATGTTAAGAACGGCATTCCCACTACCACTTCGATCTCCTTTTTGAACCCCCCAATCGACAAAAAGGTGGTTTTTATGCTCATCAAGCAGTCCGCTGGCCCCGCGAATCCATGCCGAGCTTTCCCACACTCCAATAAGCTGAGTCCACACCTCCTTAGGAAGCCCCACATCTCCGCTATGGGCCCAAAAGTCGCGCACCGCAATGATCCACAGAAGCGAATAATCTCCATGAGCTGCGTTCAAACAAGACGGCGCACAAGCCCTTGGTTGGCCATCAGGCAATACAGTGTGAGCAAACATCGCCAGCGCGCGGCGAGCAATTCGCCAATCCGGATGCATGACAAAATGCTGGTGCATCGTCACCAGTGCGTCTCCAACATAGGTCCCCCTCTCTCTCCATGGGCTATCGGAATAACTATCATCTGCTGAGCAAAATAGACTTTTTGCGGCCACTGGCCACGCCCAATCCAATTCTTGGTGGGTGGAGAGGAAAGTGGCGCCCTCGTCCCGCAGCGGACTCCGCGACCAAACGAAAACTTCATGGAGGGAATACGGTCCTTCCGATCCGCCAGATCGCAAGGTCACTTGAAGAAACTTTCCACCCCTTGGATGAAACAAGAGAATGCGCTGGCGACCGCCTTGAAGAATGAACCGATCCGCTGTGTCCGTAAATGGATTCGAGCGATAAAACGCCAAGGTTCCCCCAGACCGATTCCAATCGTCGGTGGCAACATCCAGAATAGTTCCCGGAGGCGCTTCCACATCGAGTTCAATATGCCCGAGAAGTTCTCCTTCGAAGGAAAACACCCAAGTCGCGCCAGATCCGTCCCGTGGGGAAAGTTCTGGCAACTTTGCCACAGGCAGGTCTCTCAAGAAGTCGGGGGCAACCTTGTCCCAAGCCATGACTCGGGCGGGCGTCAAATTCGGTGGGCAACCGTCTTCCAAGGACCAGTTTTCGGGTGGCCAGACATCTTTAAAAGAGGGCAGCATCGCCGATTCGATAGGAACCGCAGACGAAATCCATAAGCCACTTGGGGAGTCCAAGTCGGGTGAGGCGTGGACGGCAAAATCCTCGGCGTCGGGAAACCCGAGAGAATAGGCCCAGTATTCGGAGAGAATCTCGAATCGGCCACAGAGAAAATTCCATCCGCTCTTGAGAGGAAGTTCCGCCCGAGCATGATTGCCTTGAGTTGTGTCGATATTGACAGAAACTTCCACTCCATTGCACTGCAGATCACTCCAGAAACAGCTGAGAGGCAGCTTTATATCCCGTTTCACCCAAATCCAGAGCCCGAAAACCCTCCAAAGGCGGAAATCTGAGTCACTTGGGCGCAATGGTCTGGGGTCATGCGACATGGTAGAAAGGACAAGCCCTGCATCTTCCAACGAACCTGCCAATGCGATGCGCTGAGGAAAAATACGAGACAATCTTAACGGTGTGCCGCTAAACGGCTGGAGTTTTCCCTGCAAAGTGGTGGGCAGAATTTCCACGGGGCTCCAAACGCGGTGCGCAAATTGACGCGTGTCGCATATTTCCACAGGTCCTTGGGCGAAGCTAAATAGCGGAGAATCTCCGCGCCATGCCGTCTCCACCGCACATTCCCAGTGCCCCGGAGTTTCAAGGGAGTTCTCACCCACCGCACCCCATGCGATGAAACTTGGAGAACCTCCGGGATCAGTCTGAAAAGAACTGGCCCCGAAGAAATTCACAAGGATCTCGATAACATTTTCGCCGGCGACCAGAAAGTCTCCGAGTTCCCACTCATCAAATTCCAGGTGCGTGTTTGCAAACCGAGCTGGCCCCGAAGCGAGCAACCTGCCATTGACCCACGCGACATATCTTGTGTCCGCAAAAAGGGCGAATTCAGAGTGCGCAGGGAGGCTTTGTAGTGTAAAGGTCCGCCGGAATCTCACAAACTGATTGCGGCGCGCGGGGCAGGAAGGTGCCCAGACCAAGCGAGCATCGGGACAAAAATCGGAAGAATGTTGAGGATCGGATAGCATGACTTTGCTGCAAACTGAGTGAGTGTGGCTCACATCGTTTACTCTGGGAAATTCAATACTAGCGAGAGCTGTTAAAATCGTTGAATTGCTAAACCAGAGTTTGTAAAAAAAAAACTTGCTCAACGGATTTAAAGAAATCGTCCGCCTCCGAAAGAATGATTGTATCTATACCTCGTTCCGTGAAAAACCACATTCCGAAAGCGATCTTGTTCCTGTGGGCGACTTCAGCTGCGTTTGCCCAAGCCCCCACGAATTTCCAGACTGCTCCCGCAGTTTTTCGTGTCACTGAATCCATTGCCAATCCCGATGTCGAACCGTTCAGCGTCACAATCACCGCATTCGGAAACTCCCTGAAGCGCAACGCGAGTTCCGGCTTCGAACCGGTGCAGTTCCGCACGCTGATGATCGCTGGCGAATCCGCGAACGACCGCATCGTGCCCTCCGATGAGAACCAATTGACCGATTTCAACTCTTGGTCAGACGGCTACCTCGACGGAGCAGAAGTTTGTGTTTACCGCGTCGTGAACGGAAAAATGACACTCGTTCGCAGGGATCGTGTCGCCGTGGGTGGTTCAAAAGTTTCGGGTTGGAATCATAATACATCCAAATTAATTCCGCCGAACACCCGTGAGGCATGGTGGGCATGGGCCCCGTGGTCCCGAACTGGAACAAGCGACTTCTTCACAGTCACCGCCGTTGACAAAAGCGGAAACCTCTCGCCAGGAAATGTCGTCACAGTCAAACGCCCAGATACCGTTCCCGATAAGGCCCAACCTCCGAAGATGGAGACGATTGCTTTCAGGGCTGATAAACGCGTGCAGTTGCCCTCGCCTCCTGCTAAGCCGCACTCCGTGAAAGCTGAAATCACTCCCGAAGGATTCCTCCACATGACTTGGGAAGCAGATTCCGAGGACAACCTGGCAGGTTTTTGTATCTCCCAGTCGGATACCGATCCCGCCAAGCACGAGAAACGGCATTTGCGCCTGGAAAATGCTTCGGGCGAACCGATCCTGCTTGGCGACATGGTGATCGTGTCGAAAAACTTCCGAGATTTCAACCCATCGTGGATTTCCAACCGTCTGGCCAATCTCGAACGCATTTACAGGGGTTACCTCCCTGGGCAAATCCCAAACGGATTCTTGCCTGGATCATCCCCCAAAAAGTCTTGGATCCTCCGTGACCATGAAAAAAACACTCCAGTATCAGAGCCTGGTCAAACCTATCTGGAAATGACTCTCAGCGCAAATGAGACCGAAAAAATCGGAAAAAGCGGGATTCCCGACATCTCGACCACCGCACAAGATTTTTATCCAGTCCCGCGCCCAGTCTCCTACCGCATGGAGGTATGGGCCAAAGCAGACCGCGCCGACGCTCCTCCCGTCGTGTTCGAGTCGGACGGCGATCAGCGCGTGGGAGGGTTTCTCAAGCCCTTTTCATTCCAGCTCGGAACCGAGTGGAAACGATTTGAGCATACCTTTCAGGGAGAACCCGCCGCCGTTGGCAACCATGCTTTCCTTGTGCTGAAATGCACCGGGCCGGCCACCTACTCGTTCGATAACTTTCGAGTCTACCGAGCCGATGCGCCTTTCCTCGGGTGGAATCCTGAACAGGTGGAACAGTTCCGAGCCTCCGGCATGAAGGCAGTCCGAATGCATGGTTCAATCAAAACCGGATTTGCAACCTACTCGATGGAGGAATTCACTAATCCCGGCGGACTCTCAAACGGCATCGAAAAAGGCAACACGCTTCCCCAACAGCTTTTAGGCACGCAGCAACTGGGCGGAGACCCGTGGCTCCAAGTGGAGTTTCACATGAGCCCTGAGGAGTGGCTCGGATTTGTGGAATATCTGGCCGCTCCCTACGACCCGGCGGTCGATTCCCCTAAATCGAAACCGTGGGCGTTCAAGCGCTACTCCCAAGGGCGCACGCAGCCATGGACCGATGCTTTCGACCGTATTTACTTCGAACTCTCCAACGAAACTTGGAACGCCCTTTTCAGGCCTTGGATCTTTCCAGCAATGACGGATTCTGCCACCGGAAAGCCTGTGCCCAGTGGTTCGGTTTACGCAAAAATGCAGGATTTTGTGGCCGATAAATTCCGCTCCAGCCCGTATTGGAACGCGGATTTAGAGAAAAAATTCATCCATGTCCTCGGCGGATGGGCAAATCCGAACTCAAGCTACTCCCGCGACGCGGCGACAGGCGGCCAAGCGGGCGAATTTATTACGATCGCTGCTTACAACGGCGGCTGGGATGAAGGAGAAGGAACCCCGAAGCCCGATGCGCCGAGTTTTTTCAATGTGCTCAACCATGTGAACTCAGTGGCGGTGCCCCGCTCAAAGCTCTACGCAGAGCTGAAATCGGAAATGAAATCCGCCGGTCGCGACATCCAACTGGGAACCTACGAGGCTGGTCCCGGTTATGCGCTGGACGGGCTCAACAACGATAAAGTCACCAAGGAGCAAGCCAATGACCAGGAACTGGTGATGAAAAGCAAAGCCGCTGGCGTCGCGACACTCGACTCCTTCCTCGCCCATTCTGCGAACGGCTTCACACTTCAAAACTTTTTCACATTCGACGAGGGTGACCTCTGGAAATCCCATGCGAAATGGTGGCGCGGCGGCGCTCCCCATCCTTCGTTCCTTGCTCTGTCTCTGTTCAACACCTTGGCCACGGGAAGCCAACTCGTCGTCGAAACCGTCTCCACGCCGACTGTAGACCTTCCGAAAATTAAGCGACGCCAAGAAATTCCGCAGGCCCCGCAAACGGCAGCCTATGCATTCCGCAAAGGCAACCGTTTGGCCGTTATTTGCATCAACCGCTTGATCCCGGGCTATCCAACTGGGGCGGGAACAATTCCTTTCACGCTCGAACTGCCCATTTCCAAAGCGAAATCCATCACCCTCCACCGCATGTCCGGATCCCACGCTAATACAAACATCGAAGGTGCTTCGGTTGTCGCAACGAGCACACCGGTTCCGTTAGAAGCACTTGAAAATGGCAAATTCAAAATTAATCAACGCACGGGATCTCCAGAAGATGGTCTACCTCCCGCCGAGATGTTCCTGTATGTTTTCGAGGATGTAGTCTTTGGCAAACCAAGCCAGGAGTGAATGTGAGCAACCCCATGGCACATATCCCCTCACCCGCACTGATATGGAGGAGTTAAAAAGCCTGCCCACTGCCCGACGAGCCAACTGCACTGGGTTGTCTGGAAACCCGGATGCGATGGCTGAATCCAAAATAGTCCGTGAGACCAGCGGCAACGAGCTTTACCATGTCTCCGCAGACCCCTGCGAGCGCTGGAATCTCTTGACATCGCCGAAACTCAGTGCTGTAATAATAGAACTCCCGCCGCGCGTCTTGGAATGAAGTTTGGCGCACAGATTCAGATTTCCCCAGAGTAAAATAACCCCAACCCCAACCCCAAAATCCCATGAAGACCACCCCTATCCTCCTCGTAGCCCTCCACATCGGTCTGACTTGCGCGCAGGCCACTCCCCCAACCAATCTCGATCTCCTGCCCATAGGCGCAATCCAACTCCAAGGCGGATCCGCTGACGAGTGTCAAATCCGTCCGGGGCTTGTGGATCTTTCCACTGGAAAATGGCGAGGCATGGGAATGACCTCCAAAGTCAAACCCGACTCGGGCACCGAGCTTTCCACCAACATCACACTGAAACGCGAGGATTCTCCCGAGTTTGACTACACGCTTAAGGCAAAAATTGCTGGAAACCGAGTTTCTGCATCGGGGGCTTGGAAAAGCGAGGGTAGCCTTCCAGGATTTGGACGCCTCGATTTTTGGGTTCCCGAGGCCTTGGCATCCGACCTCACGCTTGAATGCAACGGGAAAGAATTTTACAACAATTTCAAACCAGGGAAACAAGGGCCGAGGTTTCCCGCCGCCGCATCCATCGTCGCACGCCGCACAAGCTCAGGGGAGTTTCTTTTCCAAATTGACAATGCTGCGAATGCCAGCATAAACCTTATTGAAGGAACAGAATCCCAAGGCCTTACGATCCGCATCGCTCCTGGCCCCACCGCAGACTGCCAGATTGGAGATATTCCGGAGATTTCTTGGGAGATCGACTTCGAGAAGAAATAGCCCCCAAATTACTAAACGGATTTAAGAGTCCTCATCTTGCCGGCGCGGTAGGCCTGCATAGTATCCCGCTGTGCATCAACCTAACACACTTCCAAAAACCTTCCCAGCTCTTTGCAGCTTGCTGGTTGCTCTCGGAGTTCAGGCTTCACTTTTCGCCGAGCCACCCGCCCAACCTCGCCTTGCTGCCATGGGATTGGGAGGCATCGCGTATTATTCCACGAGCCCATTTGCCGACACCATGCGATCTGGGGGCGACTGGCTCGAATTCACCAATGACTTTGGCTCCCGTGTCCCACTGATTCTTGAGGACGGCTCCCGCAACCCCCAGTTCAATCAGAACGGATTCCCTAATTATCTTCCTGCAGGAAAACGGCTTCGCACCCTCTGCTGGCCCTATGGTCTGAACAGCAACAACGGTCGTCCCGCAGGCTGGCCCCTCCGCAACAAGCAGGGCGTCGGCAAGTGGGTCCTCACATGGAAGGGGAATGCGGACATCCGACTTGTCTCTGGCAATTTTCTGGCTACCGAATCGAACGCTCCTGCGACAGGCGCGGCCGTGGACGGTCGGAGGGTTTATCTCCTCAACGAAACCATGAGAGGCGGAGAGGTTACGGTCGAATCGATCGTATCGCCCGTCACCAACATCGAGTTATGGCTTCCCGACCCCGCCGCGCCGCAGACACGATCGCTTGAGAATTCGGGATCGATGTGGCACCCCGAGTTTTTGGCCACCTTGGGAGGCATGAACCATCTTCGCATGATGGATTGGATCCAGACCAACGCAAGTCCGCAGCAAGACTGGGCTGACCGTCGTCTTCCTTCATTCCGCAACCAGGATGGAATCCTGAATCCCAGAAGCCCCGCACAAGGAGTTGTGGCCTACAACGATTCAAACGGGACTTCTGTTTATTTTTCCGGAAATCGGGCAACAGGCGTGGCCTTTGAGCACTTAGTCCGTCTTTGCAACGACACCAACACAGATCTATGGATCAACATCCCGCATCTTGCCACTGACGACTTCATCTCTAAACTCGCCCAGCTGATCCGCTTCGGTTCGGATGGTGTGAACCCCTACTCCGAGCCGCAGGCCAATCCCATTTACCCCCCGCTCAATTCCAATCTGCGCATTTACATCGAATATTCCAACGAAATCTGGTCTGGTGGAGACTCATTCCCACAGGGAAACTGGGCGCAGGCGCAGGCTGTCGCCGCCGGTCTTACGCGACCGGTTTTCGTGGCTCGGCAGATTGCCAATATCTGGAGCGCATTCCGGCGCGTTTTTGGCGAGTCCTCCCAGCTTGTTAATGTCGCCGGACTCTACACCGCGAACAACGAATATGGTCGCCCGCTTCTTCAAGAACTGCGTGAATTCGGTGCGCAACTTTCGCCACCAGTAACCGTGGATGTGATCGCACCCACCACCTACTTTGGAAATGGCATTCAGGACTGGATTTATGAACAGGCGCTTTCCTCCCGTGGAACCTCAAAAAGCTGGTTTCTCACCACAGGAAACTTCGTGGTGAACCAGAGGACGAGTGAAACGCACCCTGTGTCGATCGCCCCAAGCGATCCGTATTGGGCTGGAGACACCTTCAAGCGCCAACTCGGTTCGTCTTTCCTGGAGTGGAAAAAGCGCATGCTTTCCGGATCCAGCGCCTCTGGGGGCGGCTTCGATTCCACAGGTGCCTTGGGCGGCTTTTCTGCAAATCTCATCACGGAGTCGATCGAAACTTTAGGATTCGCTCCAAAGGTCATATCCTACGAGGGAGGTCCTTCTCTCTACACCGACTACCTCGATTACGGCGATACTCGTGACGACGGAATCACCATTTTTCTCGAAGCAATGAACCGGCGTCCAGAGTTCAAGGAAATCTATCTCATGCAACTCAACGCCGCGAGGTGGAAGGGTCTCGACACGCACACGATGTTCGTGGATGTGAGCGCATGGGGCAAATTCGGCCAGTGGGGCCACTTTGAGTATCCCGGCCAACCGTTAAATCAGGCGGTGAAACGCCAAGCGGTGGATGACGCTGTATCAAACCTGCAAGGGATTCGCAAAGGAACGGACGCTCCGCTGGGCGCGGGTGGGCGACCTATCTTCAGCAGTCCCTGCTCCGACACACTACCTTTGGGAGTCACCAATAGTCCGTATCTTCAAGAGATCACCCTCTCAGGGGGAGATCCCGATCCTTCGACCGGGCTTCGCGTGGCGGTGATCGGCAGCGTTCTATCCCAGGGAATATCGGTGTCAACGGCAACCCCCGGCAAGGTCCGTATTAGCGGAACCCCGAAAGAGGGCGGGTGGAATTACCTCTTTCTGCGTGCTTCGGACAAAGACGGCGATGCAGCTTGGAAAATCTTCTCATTCTATGTCGCTGGTGGGCCAGGCACACTGATCGAGAGCGATCCGCGCGGTTCATTCAATGGAACGACCAGCTTGCCATGGACGAAAACCCATGCCCTTGACGCGCAAATCGCCTACTCGGGCCTGCGCGTCGGTCGCGAGTATCAAGCAGGGAACGGAACCGCCACCAAATCGCCGGAACCGCGCGACGGGGTCGGTGTGCGGCTTTTTCCAGCCACCGACCGCATCCAGTTCTCTGTAGATCAAGCGGGATCCAACGAAGCGGACGCCACTCTGGAATCGGCCCTCGCAGACCAAGAATATCTTTCGTTCACCATCACACCCAAAGGCAACCAAACCCTCAACCTCAAAGCCGCTGAACTCGCTATCCGCTGGGTTCGTGACGAGTATCATGCACCAAGGCGCTTGGCCGTTTTCTCTTCGGTGGAAGGATTTTCGGCCGGTCGTGAGATATTCACCTCAACAGCCGTTCCGCGAGCCGGAGAACCGGTTGATTCCACTTTTCGATTTCCGGAATCAGCATCCTACAGTCGAGTTTCCGGACCGATTGAGATTCGCATTTACTTTTTCGGAAGCCAGTATGCCCACAAGGCCGCCCTGCTCGGCGTCAAGCTGACCCGCGATTCGGTCCCCTATTTCTCGTTCGATCCGGTGCTCACGACCGCAATTAAGTTTGGGACTGCCTACCGCTCGACCCTTGCAGGCAGTGCTCTTTCGACCTCGAATGGAACGATCACTTACTCGAAATCATCAGGGCCCAACTGGCTGGTTGTCTCCGCGAACGGGAGCCTCACTGGCACACCGGGAGTAGGAGAGATTGGGCTGAACCGATTTATCATTGTGGCCACCGACTCCAATGGCACCTCAGGCTCCGCCGACTTGGAGATCGATGTTCAAAAAAATCCACAGACCATAGGCCAACTCACAGCACCTGCAGACAGGAATTTTTCCTCCACACCGATTTCCGTCAGCCTGCCCAAAGCCTCCTCTGGCCTTCCGGTAATTTTAAGCGTGAAATCCGGACCGGCGACCCTGAGCGGAAATGCGGTCGTGCCAAACTCCGCAGGAACGATTGTTCTTGCCGTCAATCAACCTGGCAATGCCACCTTCTCATCCGCCCCGGAGGTTACAGCGTCGTTCATCATCCGGAAAATTCCGCAGACGATCACTCCGATTTCGCGTATCTCCAATCAGGCTGTGGGAGCACAGCCGCTGAAGCTGACTCCCCCCTCCGCCTCCTCTGGATTGCCGGTGACCCTCTCCGTCAAATCTGGCCCCGCCACAATTGCTGACAATGTTTTAACGATGATCGAATCGGGAAATATCGTCCTGGCTGCGAACCAGCTTGGCAACGCGACCATCGCCGCCGCACCAGAGGTCACCATCTCGTTCTCGGTGCTGAAGCTCGCACAAACCATCCAAGTGTTTCCCAACTACCTTCGCCAAAATCAAGGCACCAGCCTGACAATCACTCCCCCAGTTGCCAACTCTGGCCTACCGGTCGAGTTGAGTGTGAAATCCGGAAATGCCACTTTGACGGGTAATGTGTTGTCATTTTCCTCACCGGGAACCATGGTGCTTTCCGCCAAGCAACCCGGCAACGCCCAGTTCAATGCCGCGCCGGAAGTTCTGGTTTCGATCACCGTCGGCAAGCCATTGGCCACCTTGCAGGTTGCCACACCGGATCCCTCGAAAGGGACAATCACTCCCGGGTTCGCGGGAACCAGCCAGAGAGAGCTGGATTTGAAATACACGATGACAGCAACTCCCGCCAGTGGGATGCGTTTTGTCGAGTGGCGGCGAAATGGGAGCGCCCACTCAACGACCCCCGCGATTTCCTTTGCCATGGAGCAGAACCTCCGCTGGGAGGCGGTTTTTGCGCCGAATTTCGCCCTCTTGGCAGGAACCTATGCTGGATTGCTTGGCGATGGCAGTGTAGGCGGCGATGCAGCCGACCAAACCTCGTTTGCCTCCTGGAATGGTTTTGTGGAACTCACCATTGCCTCGACGGGCCAATTCACCGCACGGGTGACACTCGACGGGATCGCCTCGTCATTCTCAGGCAACTTCTCAGGTTCCACTGTGTGGCCCCTTGTTTTATCTCGGCCAGCCGGTAGCGCCCCCCTTTCCATCGACTTGAAGCTTGAGGCCGCCCTTCCTGGAAAAATCTTAGGCACAATCGGCCGGGGCACGGACATCCTTCCCGTCCAACTCCTGCGCACCGCCTACCGGGGCAGCCTTCCAAGCCATCCCCTCTCCGGCCAGACTCATAGCCTTGTATTCAGTAAGGCTCCCACCCCGGGATACCGATTCGCCCGCCTTGTCACATCCTCGATTGGAACTGCCTCGCTGGCAGTCTTTCTCGAGAACGGCCAGTCCCCAACCTTCCAAGGGGGCTTCGCAGACGACGGAGCGGGAAACTGGGTTTTCCCATTCTACATCCCCTTGGCGGACGGAATCCTGCAGGGTGAGTGCGTGATTCCGAAAGCCAACACCAAGACGGCAGGCGGCAGTGCCGAGTGGCTCCGCACCGCAACGCCGGGACATCTTTGGTCTATGGATATCGACGGGGCGCGAATCACAACCTCCAGCGGAAAATCTTTGATCACCGGAAACACCACAACCATCGCTGTCCAAGCCCTCATGCCGGATGGCAATGCCACCGTGACGCTTCAAGGCCAATGGCCGTCGAGCAATGTCCCGACCTTCATTGCCCCATCCCTACCGTCCTTCCGCTTCGCGGTGGACTCGAGCGGTCAAATCTCCGGATCCTACAGTAAAGCTGTGGGCTCTTCGAGAACCCCTGCCACCTTCCGAGGACGCGTTTTCCCCTCCACATTTGCCATTCCAGGCACATCGGCGAAAACCATCGGAGTCGGTCATGTCACGACACCGCAGGGAAGCGCTCCGTTCACCATCGTTTTACCATAGGAATTGACAGCAACCACTCAAATAATCCCCAAGCCACAATCCCTGATTTTCAAGTCAGGCTCTTTCACTCTGGATACGGAGAGCGTTATCACCTGGAGCGGTGAGGGTGTGGGAGAGGTTGCCCAGCTTCTGGCCGAGTATCTCCGGCACGCCACAGGTTTCCTTTTTCCTGTCGCACAGACGACTGGGGGAGTGATTCACCTCCAAGCCACGGGGGCTGGGGTTCCCGATGAGGCCGGCTTTGTGGATGAGCGCTATCTCTTGAATGTGGACGAATCGGGCGTCCGTCTCCAAGCAGCCAACGCCACAGGTCTTGCGCGTGGCATTCAGACTCTGCGACAGCTCCTGCCCGCTGCAATTTTCTCATCAAACCTGCAGGCTGCCGATTGGACGCTGCCGGGCGTGGAGATCGATGACCGCCCCCGGTTCCGCTGGCGCGGTCAGCATCTTGATGTTTGCCGCCACTTTTTCTCGGTTGCTGAAGTCTGCCGGTTCATCGACCTCCTTGCGCTTCACCGTCTCAACATCTGCCATCTCCATCTCACTGAAGACCAAGGCTGGCGAATCGAGATCAAGAAGTATCCGCTTCTGACAGAGGTTGGCTCGCGCCGCGATTGCACCTTGATTGGACATGAGTCTGCCCGCCCGAGGCGCTACGACAGAACCCCATACGGAGGGTATTACACACAGGATGACATCCGGGAGATTGTCGCCTTTGCAACACGGCGCCACATCACACTCGTGCCTGAAATTGATATGCCGGGCCACATGGTCGCGGCCATCACCGCCTATCCAGAATTGGGAAATATCGAGACGCAGACAAAGGTTCGTTGCCACTGGGGAATTTCCCAAAGCGTGCTCAATGCGGAGGATTCCACGGTCGCCTTCATGAAAGATGTCCTTTCCGAGGTGATGGATCTCTTTCCGGGACGGTTCATTCATGTGGGCGGGGACGAAGCGCCTAAATTTGAGTGGAGTGAGAGTCCGCGCGCCCAAGAGCGGATGGCGGAACTTGGGCTCAAGAGCGAGGATGAACTGCAAAGCTGGTTCATTCGCCAAATGAATGTCCATGTCTGTGCGGCAGGCCGGCGACTGATCGGCTGGGATGAAATCCTGGAGGGCGGACTGTCCGAGGGGGCCGCAGTCATGAGTTGGAGAGGCGAGTCCGGCGGGTTGGCCGCCGCCTCGGAAAACCATGATGTAGTCATGGCTCCCTGCGAGTGGGTGTATTTTGACCACTACCAAGCCAACCCCATCAGCGAGGAGCCGTTGGCTATAGGTGGGATGAGCCCGACGGATCGTGTCTACGCCTATGAGCCCATCCCGGTCGCCATGAAACCCGAACACCGCGCCCATGTTCTGGGGAGTCAGGGACAGCTCTGGACGGAATACATGGCCAGCATGAGCTCTGTTGAGTATATGGCTTTCCCCCGCATTTGTGCTCTGGCGGAAGTTCTCTGGCTGGATGCCGAGAAGAAAAACTATGCCGATTTTCTCAAGCGCTTAGAACACCACCGGGAGCGTCTCGCCATTCTAAGAGTCAATGCTCATCCGAGGCCTTAGCAATGTCTCTTTGAAATTGGACTTTGCATCGCGCAAGAAGGGGGCATGGCCGTCCCGGCCCTGTGGAGACTGATCAATTTACTTGCGTTCACCGAACCCGAACAGCACGCTAAAGCTCACAGGCGGGACGCCTGTGCTCCTCTCCCAAAATCCAAAATCAAGCTACTTTTGGTATTAGCCTCAGGGTTAGCCCGTCGCATCGAAGTTTGCAATCGAGAGCGGGGCGTCGAAGCGAAACTGACACACGGAACGCCGTTCTCGCGCTCTGAAATGTTCAACTGCTTGCGCAACACAACATTTTTGCGCGTTGTAACGGTCTTCCGGAGCACCGGAACAGCCATCCGACACGAATTCCGACTCGAAAATCGCATGGAAATTTTCGGTTGCATTAGCAACAGAGCATTCCTTTACTCCGTCACGCTTGTCTTTCGCTCGGTTCAAGCGTGACAACACGAATTTTTGCCTTGTTGCTTAGACAACAGAAGATTTCAGCCCGAATTTCGAATCATCCACACTACAGTCCTTTCGCATTTTGAGAGGGCACAGGCGTCCCGTCGGTGTGCACCGGTGTGATTCTTCGTTTCGATGGGCATACTACGAGCGAGTAGACCAGTCTCCACACGGCCGAAACGGCCATGCCCCCTTCTTTTGTGAAGCAAAGTCGAATTCCTGTGATGATTTTCCCCTGCACAGGGAAGATTAGGCTTTGTTCAGGAAATCACGCGCGGACAGGTAAACGCCGGCTGTCCAGCCGATGAAAGGAGGCATCTGGTATTCGTCGACCACATCGAGTTCGCCAGTGACGGCGTTGTATTTTTCCCAGAGTTGGCCGGTGGATGCAAAGTGGCCTTCCAGCGCGGTGGTGTATTTGAGGGCGACCCGGCGGGCATCGTCGGGGTAGCCGCTGCGAGCCAGTCCCCTGAAAACAAATTCCGTAATCGGTGGCCACGCGTTGGGATAGTCCCATTGGCAAATCCGGTCGTGGGGCAAGTCTTCGCAGGCCGCCACACCATGGGCTTGCTCGAACAAAGGCAGGTTTTCCCTCACACGGGCAGACTGCTCGAGGTTAGCCAAACCAGCCCAGAGCGGCACGAAGGTTTCGGCATGGGCGATGGATGTGGACTCCCGAGTTACAAAATCATAATCCAGAAAAATCCCGCGCGACTCGTTCCAGAGAAGGTCTTGAATCCGGCGCTGGAGGTTCTCCGCACGCCCGATCCAGCGGACTCTGCCGCCGTCGTCGCCCAATTCCGAACAAAACCATGCGGCATCGCAGAGCATCGTGTAGATGAGGGCGTTGACCAGCACTGGGTAAAAGTCGCCAGCCCGCCCTCCGTAGCGCGAAGTGAAATCACAACCCATGGCGGCCTCTGCCATCTGATGGCGCAAAAATTCCAGCTGGTCAACCGGGTCGGCGGGCATTCCGGGCACACGGTCCCTCACCTGCCAATAAAAGTTCCAAAGTTCGGCCGGCGGACACTGCGGTCGGGTGTGAAAAAGCCCGTCTGGCCCCTGCTGGCAGGTATACCAGAAGGCGTATTCGCGCTCGGTAGCCGCCAAAGCGCGGCGCAACCAAGCCTTGTCCTGTGTTCTTTCATAGACCTCCCGGTAAAGATGGGATGCCACCGGGGGTTGAGTGCGGTTAATGCCAGGCTTCATGGCATTAGGGATAAACCCGAGTTGCTCGACTGTGTGCATCAGGTTCTCCGCATTGTTGCGGGCTTGCGCCATCTCCCCGTCCAAGATCAAACCGCGATTGGTGAAATAGGTGTCCCAGTAATACATCGTCCGGAATTGACCACCCCCGGGACAAGGAACAGAGAACGGCAGTGGAAGGGCAAAGCCCCCCTCTTGGGCGACTGAGGGCGCGACGGTGGTTTCCCGCCAACCCATACGAATGTGATCCCGGAGGGACTGCTTGCTGGTTTCGATGCTCATAAGGTAGGCACAGGAGGAAAAACGCCGGATGAAAAACAATCACCTGTCTCAGCCATCCATCGTTCGATGAGGTCTCGCAAATCCGCTTTCACAGCGGCATAGGCGTGGGGCGCGATGGCGCGCCCACAATAATGCGAGTGCAGAAGAATAATGTTGGGAAGTCGAGCCATGGGCTGGTCATTCTTGAACGGGAGTGTTCCTTGTTCCAATGATATTCAACGGATTCAGAATCCTCCGCATAGGAATTGCACGCGCAGTGACGAGTGATAACAAAAGCCGATACTTTTTGGACTTTTGGAGAGGGGCACAGGCGTCCCGCCTGTGTGAGGCGGTAGATACAATGGTTCGGATGAGTAGGTTTCTTGGCATTAAGCCAGTCTCAACACGGCCGAGACGGCCGTGCTCCCTTCTTTTGTCGTGAAAAGTCGAATTTAAAAAGAGACTTCGGTCTGAGGGCCTACGGATCGGAGAGCGAGTGCAGAGGCGTTTCCTTTTTCCCTCCACTAGATTTTGTCTTTCTGTCTCAGAGGGCGATTTTATCCGCTAATTCTGTAGGTTCTGTCTTGAGACGCCTTCCGTGCTTGAAATTTGGGTCATGCGGGACGATGACCCTCCAAGGGTTTTCGTTTGGCTCGGCGGCGGAGATATTGGACGACGACGCCTGCGAGGAGGGCTACGGCGTAGAAGTAGGTTTCGGTTTCGGGGACGGCTATGATTTGGGAGCCTCCACCAGAGAAGCCAGTGACTTCAAATCCGCTTCCCACGAAGCTGTTGCCTGAGTCGCTGTAGAAACTGATGTTGGCGAGGTTGTCGGTGAGATTGGAAGTGACCGTGGAGAAGACAAGATTGCTGGGGTTTGCGTAATTGTTGATTTGTGTTCCGTATTGGGTAGTGCCGCTCCAGTTCCAGATGGCGAGGTTGGCGCCGCTTGCCCAGGAACCTACACCGCTGAAGCGGAGGACGCCGGAGAAGCCGGAGAAGTCGATGATCGAGTTGGCACTGAGCGTGAGGGCTCCGACCGTTTCGCTGAAGTTTCCACTCGCAGCCATCCTGCCGCCACCGAGATTGATGGCTGCGGTGTCATTGACGGCATTCGCTGCTGTGACGAGGAAGGATCCGCCGTTGACATTGATGACCGTGCTGTTGCCGAGGGCGCCGGAGGCGCCGGCTTGGAGCGTGCCAGAGTTCACAGTTGTCGCACCGGAGTAGGAGTTCGATGCGCTTAGAGCTACGGTGCCGTTGCCAGATTTTACAAGTCCGTTGGAACCAGCGAGGACAGCTGTGATCGTTCCTGCCGAGACATTGAAGTTTCCGCCATTGGCGGTGAGAGTGCCGTTGGAAAGCACTCCTCCGGTCAAACCTGAAATGGTGTTGGTGAGGGATTTGGCGCCGAGATCGAGTTCACCGCCCGAAATGGAGATGGCGCCGGTGCCCAGCGTTCCGTTACCCGAGAGGCGCAAGGTTCCTGCCGAAACCGTGGTGCCTCCCGAGTAGCTGTTTGCTGCGCTTAGGACTACTGTGCCGCTGGCAGATTTTGCAAGTCCGTTGGTTCCGGCGAGGACTGCTGTGATGGTTCCTGCAGAGACATTGAAGTTTCCGCCATTGGCTGTGAGAGTGCCGTTGGAAAGCACTCCTCCGGTCAAACCTGAAATAGTGTTGGTGAGAGATTTGGCGCCGAGATCGAGTTCACCGCCCGAAATGGAGATGGCGCCGGTGCCCAGCGTTCCGTTACCCGAGAGGCACAAGGTTCCTGCCGAAACCGTGGTGCCGCCTGAGTAGGTGTTGTTTCCCGAGAGCAAAAACACGCCCACGGATTGTTTACTGAGGGTTGCAGCGCCAAAGATCGGTGCTGAGATTGTGCCCGATTGAACGGTAATCGATCCGTTGCTCGTTAGGGCGCTTGATGCATTACCTCCGCTCTGGATCGTTCCGCTGACAACAACCAGATTCGAAATGTTGGTGGTCGTGGGAAGACCTGCGTTTCCGATCGTCAGCGTGCCATTATTGATCGTGACCGTGCTGGTTCCAAAATGCGTTCCAGTATTTAAAACCTGAATCGATCCCGAATTCAGAATCGTTTGCCCCGAGAAGGTATTGGCACTGCTGAAAATACTGAGGCCGGACGCTCCATTCTTGATGAGTGTGCCGTTCGTCCCGGCGATCAATCCACCGATAGTGCCCGATGTGATGGTGAGCGCATAGCTGGAGAGGTCTAAACCGCTAGAATTCCCTGAGAAACCGGATAGGGTTTGATTGCCTCCGAGTTTCAGGGTGGCGCTGTTGGCAATGATCGAGGCTGAGGACGAAAAAATGTCTGCTGCGCCAGTGGCCAGCGTTCCTCCGGATATCAGAATGGCTCCTGTGGCATTCATGGTGTTCGAAAGCGTGAGCGTGCCTGCACCGGATTTTGTGAAATTTCCCGCTCCGCTGATGGTTCCCGCGAAGGTTTGGTTGCCAGTCTCCGCAACCGTGAGCGTCGCATTAGCCGCAATCGACACCGCCCCTCCCGAAAGACCTCCACCTTGAAGAGACCCGATCGTTTCACTGTTTTGAATCGAAACAGCAACCCCAGCGGAGTTGCTAAGGATAAGCGCCCCCGCATCGGGGATGGCCGCCCCTCCTTGCAAGCGAAGGCTGCCGGCGGTCACCGTGGTGGATCCGCTGTAGGAATTGCTTCCTGCGAGAACCAGCGTGCCTGCACCGGATTTGGTCAGGCCACCGCCCGTCACACTTCCATTTATGCTGAGCGTTCCGGAGGCTGTGGTGACAGTTCTGTTCCCGCTCAGACTCACATCCGCAGTGGTCAGATTGCTTGAACCAGTAAATGTGAAGTCTCCCGCCCATGATTGGGAATTGGAGAGGACCATTGGTGCTCCGGAGGTGTTGTCGATTGTCCCACCTTGGATGGTGAATAATCCCGAGCCGAGGGCCGAGCTGGAGTTGATCTGGAGTGTCCCATTGGCAAGGGTCGTGCCACCGGAGTGCAGATTGCTTCCAGAAAGAGCAAGTGTGCCAGGCCCCTGAATCACCAGCGCACCGGTCGTGGCGGCACTGTTGCCAGTGAGCGTGAGCCGCGACGAGGCGTTGTCCACCCGCAGAGTGGTGCTCGCATTGTCGCTGAGAGTGAAATTGCGGTTGCTTGTCGTATTCGACCCGGTATAGGCAAGTGTGGCGTTTCCAAGGACCAGATTCGATGCCGAGGAACTGGAATTTCCAATGGAACTTGCCAAGCCGCCATCGGCGAGGTTTGCGACCTGAAGAGTCCCGGCTGTGAGGGTGGTGGCTCCCGAGTAGGAATTGGCGGCGTTCAGAACCAGCGTGCCTGAACCAGACTTTGTCAAACCGGCTTGGGCCCCTGCAAGCGTCGCGTTGATTGTCGTTGTGCCCGATGTTGCCGCGATGGTGATGACGCCTGCCCCCGAGCCGGTAAGCGTCAAGGTGTTTCCCGCGGCGATTGACACACCGTTGGAATCGTCAATGCGCAATGATTGGATGCTCATGTCTGCTCCCAAAGAAGTGCTGCGGTTTCCTGCGACCGTAGCCGAAAAAATCACATCGATTGTCGAAGAGGGAGCGGATCCGGAGGCTGACGAACCGGCTGAGTTGGTGGACCAGTTGGCGGCGGTTGTCCACAGGCTCGACTGGTTTCCACTCCACCAAAACGAACTCTGGAGTGGGTCCGCACTTAGCCTCAATGTTGTGTTGTTCGAAACGGTCGAGAGGCTCCATGTGAAGTCTCCTGCAGCAAATGATTGGTCATCTAATACCCAGTTTGAGGTCAACCCACCTGCGCCTGCAGCCGTGATGAGATCCCATGTGCGCTGAGTGCCGCTTGAGGGGGCTGCAATCAGATTCAGTTGGATTTTTCCCGCACCGGTCAGCGAGGCATTGCCACCCACAGAGAGGAAATCCGCCGTTGTGCCGTTCAAATCAAATCGAAAAGCGCTCGCATTCAAACTCAGCGATCCGGAGATCGTGGAGTTTCGGGTCGTTCCATCCGCAAGACTCAGCGTGGCGTTGGCCGTGGATGCGTTCAAGCTGGCCACCGAGGTCGAGAGGGAGCTGGCGCCATCGAAAAGAAGCGTTCCCGCGCTGATCGAAATCGTTCCGTTGTTTGTGTTCGCTCCTGCAAGAGTCAGCGTGCCGTTTCCTGCTTTGGCCAAGTTTCCGGCACCTTGGATTTGGCCATTGAAGGTTGAGTTTGAACTACTGGCCAGCGTGAGCGTCTGGCTGGATGCGAGCACCACCGAACCGTTACCGGACAAGGTGCCGGCCGTCTGGCTTGCGTTCACCGAAAGAGTGGCGCCGACATTTCCGATCACGAGGCTCGCCGAGTTCCCGACGGCGTTGGCACCAGAGAGAACCAGCGAACCGCTTTGGACAGAGACCGTCCCGTTAAAAGAATTTGTTCCGCCAAGAATGGTCGTTCCCGACCCGGCTTGCAGGAGTGTTCCCGTGCCCGAGATGCCGTTTGCGAAATCCGTGCCTTGGGTGAGCGTGTTGGAGCGTTGAAAAACAATGGTGCCATTGTTGGAGAGGGTGCTGTTGGTTCCGATCGATCCCGCTGTGCCATTGGCTCCCAGACGAAGGAAGCCTCCCGAATTGATCGCGATCGATGATCCCGAGGAGAAGGTGGTATTTCCGTCAACCAGAAGGGTGCCTCCCGAGTTAATGGTGACATTCCCGGCGAGTCTTCCCGTCAGGGAAAGATTGCCAGAGGCAATATCTGTTGCACTTCCCGTCGCGCTCGCCGAAGCACTCATCACGACTTGATAGTCGTTAAGGATGTCGATGATTTTGGCTCCAGCGGCAATATTTGTGCCATTGAGAGTCTGACCCACGATGAATGTCGATGCCACAGGTTCGACAAATGTGAGAGTTTTCGGAGTCAGTGATGTGGTTGTTCCGGTCAGTCCCGTTTTTGCATCGCGCGAGACGGTGGAGAGTTGGAGCGTGCCGGCATCGATCACAGTTCCTCCCGTATAAGTCATTGGAGCGAGAAATTGCAGGGTTCCGTTACCCGTCTTGCGGAGCGATCCCGTTGTTGATCCAGATCCACCATTGGCGATCGCCACCTCGACCACCATCTCTGCGGTGCCTGCAGCAAGGGAAAGGCTATCGCTAATCTGGAAAACCCGCTCCGCATTGCCTGCACTGGCGCCGGTATTCAACTGGATCGTCAGATTTGCCGTTCCAGTGCTGATGTTTCTGATGACTGCGGACTCTGTAGAGGACCCTGCATAACTAACATTTGTGAGAAGATTCGCCGTTTTGGTGGTGTTTCCGTTGCTCAAGGTATAGAGGCCGCCGTTGAATTGCAGACCAAAACCGCTCCCACTAAAGGTTGGATCGGAGTTCCCCTGCAGAATCTGACCACCATTGAGGGTGATAGCGCCGCCCAGGTTGGCAGTTGTGCCGAGCACAAGAACGCCCTTCTTGTCTACCGTGACATTTGAAGTGGCTGCGAGAGCAGTGGCGTTGCTGATACTAAGCAACGCACCGCCGCGCACGAAGGCGGCGCCGGTGGCGGCACCCGATTTTGCAAGATCCAGGTCGCCAGAGTTGACAATGAGGTTTCCAGTGTAGGTGTTCGCGACCGTGCCGCCGAGGGAGGCTCCAACGGTGCCGGATTTGATGATGTCCAATGTGCCAGAAATCGAGCTATTGATGGCGAGGGTGCCGCTGTTCACCACACCGGTATGCAGGTAAAGTTTGTCTGTTCCAGAGGTAAGAGTTCCGTTGGAGAAGCCGTATTGCTTGTTCCCGTTTCCAGCCATGGAAATCGCTCCCGAGTTGATGGTGAGTGTGTTTCCCGCACCGATCTCGAGGAGGGATGTCGTGCCGTTACCAAGGATACCATAACTGTTCACGGTGAGGTTTGAGCCCAGAGCTCCGCTGAGTGTTGTGGTGACTCTCAAATTTGATGTGGCGTTGTAAGATGAGGCCCAGTTGCTCGCATTGGAGTCGGCAGTGGTGGACGCAATGCGGGTGAGAGTGTTGTTGGAGGAGGAGATTTGCACGAATTCCGCGCGACTCGTCGTCAACCATGGCAGGAGCGAGTCCTTCGAGAGCCCGGTGGTATTTGAAAGAACCACATTGACAGGGAGTGCATCCGAACCATTAACTCCGATCACCATCGTCCCGAGCCCCGTTGTTCCACGATCGATTCCAACCGTTCCATTCCCGAGTGTGAGCGTTGTTCCGGCGGTGGCCGCAGAGGTATTGAGATACCCATAAGGCGCGAGCTGGATTTGGCCGATGGTTTCCGTGCTACTGACACCTCCTCCTTGCACATTGAACTCCCCGCGCTGGAGCGTCACGGCCAGAGAATCGCTCAACTTGGTCCCCGCCGCGTTGGCAAGATTGACCTGAAAGATCGGGGTTGTGCAGGGCACGCTGGTAGAGGTGTTGGTCGCACTAGTTGTGGAGATGTCGGAACGATAAGCAGAAACGCTGGCCGTCGAGATGCCATTCATGCTGGAGGCAGTGTCCAAAAGAACGAGTCCGCTGACGACGCTCAGTGGACCAGTGAATGCGTTTGAGTTGGCAGTGCCGCTCGAGCTGCCAAAAACCAATCGTCCTGTGCCGTCCTTGGTGAGAGTCGCGCTTCCAGAGCCCAGCGTGATGTTATTGCCAATCGAAATTCCGCTGGTCGGACTGCTGCTGGTGATCAAAAATAAAGATGAGGAACCTGCAAGAGTGAGTGTCTGAGCACTGCTGGCATTGAGGGTGAGGAACAGATTTGCCGCAGTTGCAGGCTGGTTACTAAAAACCATCCCCCCAATCGTATGATTGCCCGCGATGGTTACTGCCTCGCTGGCATTGTTCGAATAAAATCCGAAGTTCGCCACTTGGTTGTTTGTCCACGCCCCGTAGCTGGAGCCATTTTGGGAGAGTGCCCAGTTTTGCAAAGTAGTGTTCCATGTTCCATTCCCCCCCGCCGTGGTGGTCGGAAGGGCTGTGCCGTTGGCGACATTCGATGTTCCCCCACCCCAGTAGAGGTCGGCGCGCAATGGCAACGAGAGCGTCAGAGCGAGAGACGCAAATAGGATGAGTCGAAGGAGGAGAAGTTTCATGGGGATTGGGGAGCACAACAAATCTCACCACCCGCCCCACAGAACAACCAAGGAAAACTTAAAACCGTTTAGCCTATGAGGGCTTTGAGCGGGGACGCAGGCTGGGGCCCTCGTTCCAGACGGAGGGGACGAGAAGTTCCAACGGGGACTTCGGCAAACCGCGTTCGCGGTGGCGGATCAATTGGTCGAGAAAAATCAGGCTCTGCCGGGCGATGCCGAGCGCGTCCTGATCGAGTCCGGCGCAGAGGTCTTTGTCAGCCTGCGAGAGCAGATGCAGACTCGCGAAGCCGAGATCCTTGGGAATTTCAAATCCCTTGTCGCGAAGATGCCAGTAGTAACCCATGCCGAAACCGACCACGACATCGGGACGGCATTTTTCAACCCATGCCAAGAACGAGGGGATGTCATCGAGGAGTCCAGAATACACGGGGAGCTGGCGATTTTTGGGAAGATAGCTGGTCTCAAGCGCGATCGCAGCGCCGTGGCGAGCCTGGTCGTCTTCCATCGCCGTAGAGTGTCGCCCCATGGCAAAACCAATGCGGCGATATCCGCGAGCCATCAACTCGGTGAAGACCAATTTAACCGCCTTAAAAATATTCGGCCGCACGGTGTGGAATGGAAGCGAGACATGATACCGACCGCAACAGACGATGGAAAAGTGGCTCCAATCAAATTCACGACCGAATCGGTCGATATCCATGCTTCCCGTGATGACGATGCCTTGAACCATGCGGTGGTAGAGTTCGCGGAACAGGGGGGCCGGGCGGCGCGTGTTTGTGAGGTCGTAAACAGTCGGGGCATAGCCCAGGGATGCGGCTTCCTTCTCGAGTTCGTGGATGTATTTCCCCGGAGATTGGGATTTTGTCTCGTCCAACTGAGGTGAAAAATGAAAGATAGCCAGCGGTGTTCCCTCCGTAGACTGCGCAGAGCGGAAACGACGGGTGGCCAGCGAGGCGAGCAAGGGATTGGGGCGATACCCCAACTCCTCTGCGATCGCCTTCACCCGTTCCGCCGTATCCCGCCCCACCAACCCCACGCCGCGCAGAGCGAGCGAAACCGTGGCAACAGAGACTCCGGCCTTGGCAGCGATTTCTGAGAGTGTGGGCTGGGACATCAGAACTAAACTAAATCCTTACAGAGCGTTTGCCAGCGATAAGACTTCGCGAGGTGGCGTTTTTTGGACGATGAGCATCATGGTAAAAACTGCTTTTCGGTAAGGGTCCTCCACCGGTAGTAGGGCGCGAGGTTTTTTAAGTAATTAGCTGGCTGGGCAAAGTCGGGAATGGAGGTGTCGTTCGGGTCCACATAGCGCTCAATGGAGGCGCTGCCACGATACTCGGAAACAACCTGGTCTTTCGTTTCGTCCCACCTACCCCAGTCGGCGGCGCTGGTTCTCGACCCAGGCACCTGCTTCAGCGCCTGCACGCGAAGGTGGACGGTGTAGGTGTTGGATTTGGTGGTCAGGCGGGGAAGAAGGTAGGCGTAGGGTTGCTCCCGGGTGTTGTCCCCCGTGAATCTCTGTGCAGTCCACCATGTCTCGACATTGGCGAGCGTCCGACCTTTCGGAACAAGAAAGATCTCGGCGATTTCGGTGGGGGATTTGAAGATATCGTTACCAGCAAAACGCGCGTCGGTGCCTTTCAGAGTTTCCACGATGTCGAGGTCATTTACATAGGAGACATTGGGTGTGGTGATCGTCGGGTTGGTGGTGGTCATTTTATAAGCGGCTCTACCCCCCGAAAGCGTGGTGTCCATAGCCGTGATTTTGGAAGCTTTCAGCAGTGCCCAGAGCGGGGTTTTGCGCTCGATGTAACTCCCAAAGGGTGCGATTTGATAGTTGAGATTGATCTTACCCGCGGTTGAGAATGGTTCACTGATCGGATACGGATCGACGATCGGCATCCAAAAGAGATCGCCAAGCAGGTAATCCTTGGGGCCCACGGTGTAGCCGCGATGATTCGCGCGAGTGGCGGCCGGATTCGGACAGAAAAGGAGGGTTTCCCAAGGATCGCCCGCGACCGCCCGTGATGGGAGCGAGCCCATTTGAAAGGCAGAATACATCTGGCGGTTTGGAGAATAGACGGAAGAAAACTGCGCTACATTTTGTGTAGCGTTAGCAGACGCCAAATTGTTAAAATACGGGACTGCATCCGGTCCAATGTTTGCACTGGCATTTTGCCCGATAGCTCCGGTATCGGGGATGTTGATGTAGGAGCCATCTGGGCGATTACCAAAGGCATTGTCAAAGTCGCCGAGATTTCCATCGGCTTTAAGCGTGCCATTTACCGTGGAGGTGAGAGCAGGTATGTCAATCGCAGAGGCTGAAGTTCCCGGATAGCGCATATTGCCTGCCGATGCCGCAGGGATACCCGCTACGACTAATCCTTTCGACAAGTCTAGGATGTTGCTGTCGGCGCACCCGGCAAACGCGTGAGCGTGCTTTAAGGGAGATCGAACAGACGGAGCAGACATTACGAAGTCCGCTGCATCTAGGCCTCGGATGGCCGCCAGGCGGGCATCCCCGCGCAACCTAGAGGTTCCATTGATCTCGGCGCTGAGAAGGACATCGCCATCCATGCCAGCAAATCCTTGGTTGGCAATGTTAAATCCGGAGGAGTAACCGCCACGCACACGATCTTTGAAGTCGGCTCGTATGGAACTGAACTTCGTTTGGGCGGCCGCACTGGTTAGGGCCGAGGCGATGTAGGGGGGGAAGTCACTTCTGGTATTGAAGTTCCAATGCGGAACGGCGTAAGTCCCGCCGGGGATGTTGACTCTCACCGTTTGCGTGACGGTGGTTTTGTCCGAAGCAAGTATTTCCAATGTCAGTGTGATCCCCGAAAAATTCATCCGGAGGTTCGAATCGTTCGATGTATCGAAGGCCGCCGTGACATTCGGAGTCCGTGTGGCATTGCCAGGGGCGGCTGCATCCCAAGAAGTGGGATTCACGGTGAAAGGCACGCCTGTCGAGGGATCCGTGGGCGTATTAAACTCAAACACAGCTGGGTTTGCTGAGGTGAAGTTCCCGTTAGAGGATGTGTTCTGAACTCCCCCTTCGGGAGCCAGCTTCGTGCTAAAAGCGAAAACTGGGGACACGGGGACCATTTCCCGCTGACGGGATACCAACACGGGATCGTTAGTCGGAAAAGTGATTGCGGATCCGGAGACAGTCGTGCCATTGCCGCCCGCGGTGATGGTGGAGGCACTTTGATTTGCGATTCTGACCCAGATGCCTCTGCCTGTATATGCGCTGCTTTGAACATCCCCCGGGCCGGGGCTGCTTCCATCCCACATAAAGGAAGGTCGGTAAAGCTGAACCATGGGAGCCGCCCGCACGGTGTAACGGATTTTGCTGCCGGGCCCGCCTGCCGGGGGGGCCAGTTCCATGCCTTCGCAGAAGAATCCGATCCCCACCTGTTGAATGACCCAGGAATTTCCGAAGCCTTTGGTCGTGCCGATTTGGATGGGCACTACCAAAGCGGCATCATAGAAGCCACCGAAGTAAGCATAGCTGTTTTGGGTGTAGTTAGCTCCTACCGTGAGCACATGCCCCGCACCCATCAGGTTCGGGCCGCTGCGGATGTAATCGAACATCTCCGTGAGAATCTGGTCTCGGTCGGCACCGAATTTCGTCGCGAAGCTTCCACCGAATCCAGGGATCGGCCTTCCAGCAGAAGTCAGGTTTTGCAGGTAGGCATAGAGTTGCTGGTTGCGAGCGAAGTTTGTCCAATCGAAAGTCGCACTGCGCGCATCCTGCCTCTGGAAGTAGAACGGGGTATTCGTGCCGTTAAAAGTCGCGCAGAACGCGAGCAACTTGTCGAAGGCATCCTGCTTGTTCGTGGCGGGGTTGGTGGTAATCGGCAAGGTGGCAGGCCAAAGGCTGACGCGCGGCGTCTCGAACAAAGTGGTCTCTGGCGCCCTACTGTTGGCGGTGAGGAAGAAACTACGCTTGGCAACATCCGAAGGCGTGAGTGGAACATTGGCGGTGCGGTTTCGATCGTAGAGCAATTCATCCGCCGTAGCATAGAGCCTGCTGACATCTGCGGAGAGGTTGATAGCATTATTAAATGGCGACTGTGTTCCGGAAAGCGACCCGCCCTGCTGGACGCGCGGCACGAGGCTGAAGATCTGGTTCGGGGTCAGATTGTTGAGGACGGCGCTGAGGCTGGTGGTAGCGGGATGGCCGGGGTAGCGCTGAAACTCGTTCCGGCTGGGTTGATACTGCGCAAGAGCCATGGCATTGTAGGAGGGCGTTGTTTGGGCAGGATACTGGCCGCCGAAAGTGCGAGGATACTGCCAGAACTCCCCCTCGCTGGCGGTGTTGATATTGACTTTGGAGGTGTCGTCATCTGTCCAGTAAGCGACGCGGCCGATGATCGGGTTCGCCTGCGTGGCACCAGCGACCGTGGCATTGCTTCCAGTCCCAGCCGGGGAAACATAGGAGCCGTCTTGAAGGACATAGAGCCACTTGACGGGCATCGGAGCTGGGTTGTTTACGGCGGACGCGTTGCCGGAGGTGTAGCCGGGCGGGGATTTGATGGAGAAGCCTTGCACGCCTTCCTGAGAGGCGGTGGTAGAGTTATCCGTAGGCACGCCATTGGTGGCATCGGTGGCAGTGGAGCCGGAGTTGGTATCCTTGGGGGGAGTGACAATCGGGTAGGTGAGGCCGCCGGCAGAATTGGCAGCCGGAGCATTCAGATCGCACCAGAGGGCATTGTAGGAACCGGCATTGGCGGGTGCGCCGGATTTCCAATTTGCAAGGTCGGTGGTATCGGTCACGAGGTCGCCCTGTGTGGTGACGGTGATATTGCCCGAGGAGTAGAGGCGATAGCTGCGGTAGGCATTGCCGGAGGTGTCCCATGTGCGAATGAGCCCAGGCTGGGAGGCCCAGGCTACCGGGCTGGAGGTGTCGGGAGCACCGGTGGAGGCATTGGATTTGTAACCGGTCGTGGCCTGGGTGATCGTAGATTTCACGAGATCCACAACGCCCGAAGCCAAGCGCTCGGAATCTCCCTGGTTCGCCGCCGCTGCGGATTCCGTCCTTTCGCTGGTGACCGAAAGAAAGAGCGAAAGCACGAGAACCGTGACGAGCACGATGGTGGCCAGCGCGATGACCAACGCAGCGCCGCGCCGGGAATTTTGGATTTCAGTCCGTGTCTCCACGGCACTCCCAGTGCCCGCCTTCATCCTTGTGCCTTGCTCCGCTACCGCTCCAGTTGCCAGCCCGGCAACACGCTCGACTTTCCCTCCCAGGAACTCAGCGCTATAGCGCGGGTGTTCATCCTTCATCCTTTTTTTCATGGTCTGTAGAGGGTGGCGGCACCGGTAGAGGGTTCGAGCTGAATGGTCGCGAAATTCGGTGGCGGGTTGTTTCCGGAAATTTGGGATTGAAATTTCTCGTCGTAGAGGGTGAGAAAGTAGTTCGTGGTGCCAGACAACTCGGTTTTGGATTTGAGATTTATCGAGCCATCAGGGCAGAAGCGGAAGCTGCGGTATTTGTAAGAGGAAACGCCTGACACCTTGGGATCGGCCGCCGTTGAATCCACGCTGGTGAGAGCACTCAGGCTGCTCATGGCAACGGAAGAGCCGATTATGACCCCGGACGGAAACACGCGGGGTTTGCCGATGGGGTTGGTCCCGGTCTCAAGGATCTCGAGGATTTGCACGGCGCGAATCGCGTTGCCCGCTGCGGGAAATGTGGGATCCGTCATCTCGATGAGGCGAAACTCAACATCGCGATTCTTGGTCACTGCCAATTGCCGAGCGGAGGAAAGCGCACCATTGACCGACTCGATACCGAGATTGATTTTTGATCCCCCAAGAATGCCAGTGATCGAGGGTAAAGCCATGGAGGCGAGAAGTCCGATAATAGCGATCACGACAAGAAGCTCGATCAAGGAAAATCCTTCGGATTTTCGATAGGGCATTTTAAATTTTGAATTCTGAATGGCGGCATTCTTGAAGAGAAAAAACGCACCGCAGGAGCTAAGACCGCATCCAAAATCCAAAATCCATAATCCAAAATTGATTTTCATCTCGAGCTCCATTTTGCGGGTCCGATGCTGACCGTGGATTGGAATTTCCGGTAGTTGAGGCGGTTGTCGGTGAGGTTTTTTTCGAGTGTCGCGAGCGAGGCATCATCCGTAGCGTCGGTGAGCGTGATGCTCTCTTCCGCAACCCGGCGGGCGGAGGGTTCATCCAGAGCGATCATGGTCACACGGACATTGGGCGGCAGGTTATTTTCCTCGATGGGCTGGGTGGCCGCACCGCGCGGGACGCTCGTGTAGTTGAATGCTGAGGTCGGCGTGCCGCTTGCGTTCTGGTATTGCGCTTGAAAAAGCAGAGCCACGATGTTGTCGGCGAGGCGGCGCGAATTCCCAAGCACAGCCAGCGGTGTGGTGAACCAAGCCGTGCTGGTGGTGGTGGCATTACCGGAAGTGAGGCTGTAAATTGTGAGGTTCTCAGCCGGCTCCGTGAGTTCGAAGAGGCGGTAGCGGGTCTTGGATGCCGAGACAGTCGCGGGGCGCAGCGCGGAGTCGTCGCTTTTCTTGATGTAGAATCCGGTCGTATTCAGGAGCGAGTTCAGGCCCGAGAGGGTATCAGATTTGCCGAGAGGCGCTTGAAAAAAAACGGAATTCCCAACCATCGTTCCCCCGCCTGGAGCGGTGAGGGAGGAGGCGTTCGTCTGGAGGTAGCGCAGTTCACTGATGCGGGCATATTTGTTGGGAGTGAATGTCGTGGCATTACTCGTCGTGCGAGGTCTGCCAGAGGAATCCACATAGTCCCAATATGTGTTCAAGGTAGCCTGGGAGAGGCGCTGGTTGATCCGCTCAAAGGCTCTGCGGCCCTCGCGAAATTGCTCGGTGCGGGAGGTGGTCTGCTTGGCGATTTTTTGTGCGGAGGAGGTTACGGAGAGCATCATCACGGCCATCAGAGCAAGCACAGCCATGGCGAGCAAAAGCTCGATGAGCGTGAAGCCGGAGGTCTTTTCGATTGGCGATTGCCGGTTGGCGATTGGGCGATCTGTGGCGACAGCCAGAAAATGGTTACCTCTCTCCGAGGGCATGATCCCACAAGAAAATCCCAAGGAGTTCACGGAGTCGCAAAGCCGTGGACTCCCATTACGAATTGAGAGCGGATAATCGCTAATCAAAGGGATCTTCACGGAAAGTCACTGGTGCTGATGTCGCGAGAGAGTTGGATGGATCTTGTGCTGAAGACGACATTGGTTGCCGCCGCTCTCACGACATTGACCTGCCACATTTTCCGCACCAGCAGCCCTTGGGCTGCATCCGCAGTATTCATTGGATTAATGTTGGCCTGATAAATGGCTCCTGCAGCATTTGTAGGCTCACCCTCATTGGAAAAATACATGTTTGTTGAGGTGACCGCGGCATTGGTAGAGAGCATGGCCTCAGCCAGTCGGTAAATATTTGCGGTCGTCGAGGCATCTATCGACTCCTTGCTGACCTTCAATCCGGTTCCCATCAGGCCGATCACAGGAATGATTGCAAATGCAAAGATTCCAAGTGCCATGGCAACTTCAACGAGTGTAAATGCCTTCGCCTGTAGGCGGAATATCGGGACGCAAGTTTTTGGAACACAGAACGGAGCAAAAGGCATGCGGCGGCTAACAACCTTGATGAGAGAGAAAGCGCAATTCTTCCAGAGCCTTGGACAGCTTGGGGGTTCCATGGGAGGACACTATACAAACAGGGATTCGGTTCAAATCCCAGAGGATTTAAAAGCGTTGAAACCCATCAAGCAGGCGATTGGTTAAACGATGCAATTCGACCGGACGACTTCAGAATACCATTTCGCGCTCAGTTTTGGCGTGCGCTTTTGGGTCTCGAAATCGCAATACACAGCTCCGAATCTCATGTCGTATCCGTCTTCCCATTCGAAGTTGTCGAGATACGACCATAGGAAGTAACCACCCACCGGAACGCCCAGGTCGATCGCACGCTTCAACTCGCGCAGGTAAGCCCGCAACAACTCCCTACGGTGCAGATCGTGGATTTCACCGTGGATGTCTGGTGTGTCACGGTAGCCACATCCGTTTTCCGTGATGAAAATCTGTTTCACGCCGAAGCAATCATGAGCGAGGCGCGTTGCCCAATGGATGGCTTGAGGAGTGATTTTCAACCAAGACGCGTCGGCAACCGGGTAGTTCGGCGGGAGGGGCAGGACTTCAGGGGTTCCATCCGCACCGGCGCGCACGATATTCGCCGTGTAGACATTCAATCCAAGAAAATCGGTCGGAAGTGAGATGAGATCGAAATCACCCGGTAGAAACTCCGGACGATCCTCGCCGCAGGCACGAAGATAGTCCTCGCTATAGCCTCCATGGTATATCGCATCCAAGATCCTCCAGTTGTCGCTGTGGAAGAGACTCTGTGCGGCAGAAATGTGCTCAGGAATCTCAAGCGCGGGAATCGACACGGTGGGGTTGTCAGCCAGTCCGACCAAGCAATCTGAGGACCCGTGCTCGCGAATGGCTCGCACTCCCACCCCATGGCACAGAAGGGCGTGGTGGTAGGTTTGATTAACTTCTTTCTCGGAGAGTTTAAGTCCGGGCGCCTTCGCTCCAGTGCCGTAACTTAAGCGCGTGAAGCACATGATTTCGTTGAGCGTGAACCAATTTTTAACACGCTTCCCGTAGGCTTTCACGATCACCTCCGCGTAGCGCGCGAAAGCGTCGACAATGCGCCGGTCTCTCCACCCACCAAAACGATCCTCGAGGGCTTGAGGAAGGTCCCAATGGAACATGGTGACCCACGGGGTGATTCCATGTCGCTCCATCGAGTCGAAGAGGCGGTGGTAAAAATCGATACCCCTTTCGTTCACTTCGCCATCGCCGTCTGGCAAAATGCGCGGCCATGCGATCGAGAGGCGGTAGTTTCGCACTCCGAGCGAGGCCATGATGGCGAAATCGGTATCGAAAAGATGGTAATGGTCGCAGGCCGTGTCGAGAGTGTCGCCGTTGTGAATGGCGCCCGGTTGCTTGGCAAAGCGATCCCAAATGGACTCGCCTTTTCCATCGAGGTTCCCGGCTCCCTCGATTTGAGGAGCTGCGGCGGCAAAGCCCCACTGAAACCCAGCGGGGAAGTCGGTCGGTGTGTTTATCATTTCAGTAGTCGTTTGTTTCATTTTCCAGAGTTTAACATCGAAGCCTCAAGATGCGGGTATTTCGATCAAAGCGGGGCAGGGATTTCACCGCCAGCAGGTAGATTTCTCTGCATCCACTCAAGATTGCGCTGCGCAAGATCGCGGCGTTGTGAGGCGCAACAACTGGAAATCAGTCCATCCGCTGGCGCGTTGAAGGCATGGTCGAGAAGGGTGCTGAGGTCCGTGCGAGCGACATGAAGGCGCGTGTCGCTGGAGGCGTAGTAGACGAAAACCTCTTCGCCTCGCACGGCAATGCCGTTCGAGAAAACCACATTCGATACATCTCCGACACGCTCCTCCCCCTCGGGGGCGATGAAGTAGCCGCCCGGTTCCGCAATGACGCGGGAGGGATTTTCGAGATCGGTGACGAAGACATAGAGGACATAGCGCAGACCGGCTGCACATCCCCTCACCCCATGGGCGATGTGAATCCAGCCCTGCGGCGTCTTGATCGGCGGCGCGCCAGCACCATTCTTAAGTTCTTTGATGGTGTGGTAGGCCCGACCATCGATGATTGTTTCGGGACCGCACACGGCCGGATTCACTCCGTCCGATAGTGCCCACCCGATCCCGCCACCGCTCCCTGCGTCGATGAATCCATCTTGGGGCCGCGTATACCACGCGTAACGGCCGTCCACAAATTCGGGATGCAGGACGACATTGCGTTGCTGGAGTGATGGGCTTTGGAAATCCGGAAGCCGCTCCCACTCGGTCAAGTTTTTCGTGCGGGCTATGCCACACTGCGCGATTGCAGACGAGTGGTCGCCAGCAGGCGCGGCGGGATCACGCCTTTCCACACAGAAAACCCCGTAGATCCAACCGTCCTCGTGCGCGGTCAGCCTCATGTCGTAGATGTTCGTCGCCGGATCGTCAGTCTCGGGAATGTCCAAGGGAAGATCACGGAACCGAAATCCCTCGGTGGGAGAGGAACTTTCCGCGAGTCCAAAAAAGCTTTTCCGGTCGGTCCCCTCGATGCGCGGAATGAGGTAGAAGCGCCCGTCCAGATAGATCGCCCCCGCGTTCAAAACCGCATTCACTCCCATGCGTTCCAGGAGACGGGGATTTCTGCCCGAGTCGAAATCGATCCGCCAGTGGGGCGGCACATGGTCTTTGGTGAGAATCGGGTGTGAGTAGCGGTGGAAAATCCCATTTCCCGTAGGCATTTGAGAATTTGGTCTTGAGATCAGGTTCTCATGTCCCGCGAGGATGGCCTCGACGCGGCGGAGGTGTTGGTCTACTGACATGGGATCAACGGTATCTTCTGAGCAGAATTTGAGTAAACCTGCAATTGCCCCCAAACGATTAAATCCGTTAAAGGAAAGTGCAGCACATTGGAATCTGGGACATGCTTCGGGATGTCTCTTTTTTATCCAGCCATCTTGCCGCGATCAACCGTCCATAAACTCTGGATCGGCGGCGATCCTGTAGAAGTTCTTCACACGGATGTTGCCGACTTTGCCATCATAGCCCTAAACGCGCCCGACCAACCACCGGTGGTGGAAGTCCTCCGCGCCGACGGGAGATCGATAGACCGCGCTGTCCTGCACCCGGTTTCGCGGGGTGTGGACATCGCCATAGACGGGGGTGTCGCCCGATTTCAACCGCCTGGGCTTGGTGGATACTCCTTGGAAATGGGCACGGGAAAGCCGCTCTATGTTTTTTTCAAACGGCCTGAAACAGGTGGCATCGCGCGTGACGGAGAGCGGAGTCTCCGCATTCCAGCGGGACAGGTGGCGGACGCCTCCCAGCTCGACTTAAGTCAGATCGACACTCTTTGCATCGAGCATGGAGCCATGCTTCGGGGACCATTGCATGTCAGGAATCGCGATGGATTCACCATTTGCGGGCACGGGATCATCGAAGGTGACCCCTACGGGCGCCGGCACCCGCTGGTGGTGCTCGAAGCCTGCTCAAATGTCGTGGTGGAGGGCGTCACCCTCATCCGCCCCCCCGCATGGATGCTCGTTCCTGCGAAATGCGACGGAGTGAGCGTCCGGGATGTTTCTTTTATCGGAGAGGTTGGCAGCTCGGATGGCATCGATGTTCTCGGAAGCTCCCGCGTTGTGATCGAAGACTGCTTCATCCATGCGAATGACGATTGCGTAGCAGTGAAGGCCTTCCACCTCGGCGCCCGAAATGTTGAAGATCTCGAGATCGATGCTCGGCGGGATGTGCATGATGTCCTCGTGAGGCGCTGTGTGCTGGCAAATTGGAATGAGGGAAATGCGATGGAGATCGGACACGAGTTGACGGTGGACCGCATCGAGAACATTGTTTTCTCAGACATCGATGTCCTGCATGTGCATGGCAAGGGGGCGGTCTTCGCAATCCACTGCTATGATCACGCCCATGTCCGCGGCGTGGTGTTTGAAAACATCCGCATCGAGCACTGCTACGACAGGCTGATCGATTTCCGCGTGTCCCTCTCCCGATTCAGCTCAGATGACACGCGGGGGCGGATCAGCGATGTGGTTCTTCGCGACATCGACTGGACCAGCACACCTTTCAATGCCGGCTACACGATTTCAGTGATCGGCGGGTGGGCGCCGGAAAACCCTGTTGAGCGCGTTTCGATCCAGCGTTTTCGAATGAACGGCCGTGCCATCCAGTCGATTGAAGAACTGGAAATCCACACACGGCACTGCAAGGATTTGCTCTTGCAGCCGTGAGCATCCCATTCCATGTCATGACGAAACCGGTCGGCCCGGTTTGTAATCTCGATTGCACTTACTGCTATTACCTCGAGAAGGAGACCCTCTTCCCGCGCGGAACAAATTTCCGAATGACACCGCAGGTCCTCGAGGCCTACATCCGCGACTACCTGGCCCACCAGTCCGGCAGCGAAGTTTCTATGGCCTGGCAGGGCGGCGAACCCACTCTCCTTGGAGTGGATTATTTCCGGCAGATTGTGGAGCTTCAAAAACGACACGGGGGGGGAAGGAAAGTTTCGAACGCAATCCAGACCAACGGAACCCGCCTCGACGCGGAATGGTGTCGCTTTTTCCGGGAAAACAACTTCCTTGTCGGTCTCAGCATCGATGGCCCGCGCAAGCTCCACGACACCTACCGCGTCGACAAAGGCGGCAAGCCCACCTTCGACCGAGTGATGGCCGGACTCCAACTGCTCAAGCGGCATGGGGTCGAGTTCAATACCCTCACCGTTGTCTCTGCGAGTAATGTCAAGCGACCGCTCGAGGTTTACGACTTCCTCAAGGAAAATGGGTCGGGATTCATTCAGTTCATTCCCTTGGTGGAACGCGCAGCCACCGATGGAGCGCTGGACTTTGCCCCACCACCGGAAGAGGGACAACCGCTCGGGGATGTCACCCGATGGAGCGTTCCCGCACCGGCCTATGGCGAATTTCTTTGCGCGATCTTCGACCATTGGGTGCGCGAGGATGTGGGAAAAATTTTCGTGCAGATGTTCGATGTCGCACTTGGCATTTGGAGCGGACAGGGAGCTGGCCTGTGTGTGTTTCTGGAGAACTGCGGCCGCGCCCTTGCCATGGAGCACAATGGAGATGTGTTTTCCTGCGACCACTATGTTTATCCCAAATTCCAACTGGGGAATATTCTCAACAAATCGCTGGGGGAAATGGTCAACTCGCCTGAGCAGGAAGCGTTTGGAAAATCAAAATCGGAATCTCTCCCAGCCTACTGCCGCCAATGCGAGGTCCGCTTCGCGTGCAACGGAGAGTGTCCCAAACACCGGTTCCTCAAGACGCCCGACGGCGAGGACGGGCTCAACTACCTTTGCCCTGCCTACAAGAGTTTTTTTACACATATCGACGAGCCCATGCAGATCATGACCCAGCTTTTGAGGGAAGGTCGCGCGCCAGCAGAAATCATGGCGCTTGGCCGGAACGCATCTGCCCCCAACCACTCTGCGACATGGAGAGCGATCCCCCCGTTTGGCCACTCATCCCGAGCTAAAACAACCAAATGATCCAAATCGTCCAATGCTGGGATGACGGAGTCGAAGATGACATCCGGCTGTGTGAAATCCTCCGCGCCCACGGTGCAAAGGCCAGCTTCAACCTCAACCCCGGACTGCACGGCGCCACGCGCTCCGCGCCCTGGCGGCATAAGGAATGCAAAGACGTCTCGCGCCTTGCGGCCAGCGAGCTGATATCCGTTTACGAAGGATTCACCATCGCCAACCACACGGTCTCGCACCCCTGGCCGCTCAAGATTCCGATCACCGAATGGCATGCCGAGGTCTTCGATGGACGCAAGGAGCTCCAGGATATTTTTCAGCAACCGATTCTGGGTTTCGCATATCCATATGGCCAACACGATCAAGCCACGGCGGCAGTGGTGGCGGAAGCCGGCCACACTTACGGGCGCGCCGTCTTGAACGCCACCCCCTGTCATCCCTCGCCCGACCGGTTTTGTCAGCCGACCGATTGCCACCATGCCGCACCCGATTTTTGGGAAATTTTCGAGCGCGCCAAAGTTGCGGGAGCCCCTGTTTTCTATTTCTGGGGACACAGCTACGAATTCCTCACCGAGGAGGATTGGCAGGCCTACACAAACAAACTCATCCGCTTCAACGCCGACCCCGATGTCGTCTGGGCCGACCTGCCCGCCATCTTCCCGAGCTGAGCCTTTCCATGTCACCCGACCCTCAAATCGCCCTCGATCTTCATCGTCTCATCCGCGAGGCGCTGGACCAATGGCAGCAGCGGCATGATCCGTGGCACAGCTAATTGCGTTCACTGTCACCTAAACCCGTTCCCCGATCCTTCAGGCAAAGGTGAAAACCGTGGAGGTAGCCCGCGTTTCCACGGCATGAGGCGCTGCCATGCCGATTAATTTGACCTCTCCGGTGACGGGTAGCTCGATGGTTTTCGCGTTCAGTCTGCCGGACACGATCTCGAGACGTCCACCGCCGGGGGTGACGTGAAACGTGCCGTAGGCACCGGGCAGCAGCACACACCACCGACCAACCGGCAAAGGCCGCGCGGGTGCGATGCGGAGAGTTTCACCATCGAAGCTCAGGCCCAAAAATGCGTTTGGTATGCCGAGCGCTGACATGGGGCGGAAGTAATGACCGCCGAATTCCTGATGATCCCAATACATGCCCCAGCGGCGGTGGCGCTCGTCCACGTTGCGAATGACCTCGAAGGCGTTTTCGTGGAGGCCGGCGTAAAGGAGCTGGGCGGCGAAGTTGAGCTCGACGCCGGTCCAGCAGGTGTTAGCCTGGTCCACCCAGCAGTCGGGGGCGATGTCATGGAGGAAGGTGTCGCCGGGCCACTGGCAGTTGCGCAGGCCCTGGTCGGTTTTGAAATTCATCTCCAGAATCGTGTGCAGGGCGGTGAGTGCCTTCACGGGATCGATGATGGGGGACAGACCGAGCTGGTGAACGACGCCGTCGCCGATGATCTGATCCGTGAGGCAACCGAGGTGACCGGTAGGGTCGGCTGGCTCTGGATCAGAAGAGAGGTTAAAATAACGGCCGTTCCAGGTGGTCTTTTCGAGGGTGGCTCGGCCCTGCTCATAGAACGGCGTGTATTCAGATATAAAGGAAGCATCGTCGAGGCGACGGGCCACAACGAGCGCGAGGGAGACGGCGGCGAGCCATTGGGTGACGACGTAAGGTGCCACGCCGAACATGGGAAAGTTATCGTAGGAGCACATGATGCCCTCCATGTCGGGCAGGTGGTCGCCGTTTTTGTCGCGCTCGCGCAGGACGTAGGCGAGCGCTGCCTTGGCATTCGGCCAGACTTCGGCCAGCCAGTCGCGGTCACCGCTCCAAAGCGCAGCGCGAAGTGTCATGAGGACAAACTGTGCAGGCATGTCGAGGCGATGGCCGGTGGCCTCTTTCGGGTTCGGCTCGTGGGAATTGCAGGTGACCGAATGCACCACGCATCCGTTGGGCTGTTGGAACTTTCGCCAGATATCTATGGTCATTCGGTCCAACTCCGGGAAGAGCAGGCTGGCGGCGATCTGGCCATACATGGCGACATCGGTGGTGGCGATGCCAGCGAAGGAGTGGGTGGGGCTGAGGCCTTCGAGGACTCCGAACATGCGGGTTGCGGTGAGCCAAGTGCTGGTGCGGAGGGTGTTGAGCTGGGAGTTGATCTGGTCGAGGACGAAGGACGGCAGGGAGCTGTCAAAGAAGACGCGGTGAAAGGCGGTGGTGTCGGCGAGCAGGCGCGCGTGCTCGCAGTGGGCGTAGCGGGCGACGGCCTCGGCGGAGTCGAAATAGTTGGTGTAGTAGTGGCCCTCAAGGGGGAGGACGCGTTTTCCGGCGCCGGGGGCGTCGGAAGATGGAGGTCGGGGGGTGCCGGTATCGTGTCCGGGGAAGCTCGTGTCCTCGAGGTAGCCGGCGGCTATCTCCTGGGTGCCCTTGGCGTAGTTATTGGGGAAGTGCCAGGCAAGGGTGAAGGTGCGCCGGAGGGTGTCGCCAGAGTGGTCGCGAGGGGCAAGGATGGCGTGGGCGCCGAGGGTGACGAAGCATCGCGGGTCGGCGCGGCGCACGCCGGTGGCTTTGTCGATGGAATTGCGGCCAAGGGTGTCGTCGAATTCTGGAAGAGGATACTCACGGAGGCAGCGCTCATAGTAGGGGTGGGGATGTTCCCAGCCCAGGTAGGCGGTGGAGTCGTCAGCGTCCACGGCGAGGCAGAGCGTGCCGGTGGTGGAGGCGGAGGGCGAGGCGTTGGCGGCGGAGCAGACGACAGCAGAGAAGGCACCGTCGCGTATGCGTTGGTTGACGTAGAGGCGCTCGGGCTGGTCGTAGGCGACAGCATTACGCAGGACGGCGAGAATCTGAATCTCGACCGGGCGGGAGCCGGTGGCGCGGATCTGGAAGTCGAAGCAGGCGAGAGGGAGTGCAGAATCCTTGACGTTGCCCGGAATGAAGGGAGACCAGGCGCGGAGGGAGATTTTGAGGGGCAGGCCGTCCTGCTCAAAGTCGAGGTCGGCGAAGGGAAAACTGGCCGTGGTGCGGATGACATCCACGCCGGAGAGCCACGGGAAGGTATACTGGGCCTCGTGGCCTTCGAGGGAAGCGATGTCGTGACTGTCCTCGATCTGGAGGAGGACGAGGCGGGGGTTTTCGTTTTCAACACGCACCCAAAGCTTGAAAAAGAGGGTGTTTTTGGGGTGATAGGGATAGGGGGCGCCGGCGAAGAGGGGCCCGTTGTTAAAGAGGCTCCAGTTGGCGAAGCCGCCGTCCTGGCGGATTTCGAAGGAACCGGTGCCGATGCCGCCGAGGGCCATCCCGGAGCGCGGAAGTTGCGAACGATGCATCGAAGTGTTAACAGGCATAGGGCTCTCCTAAAGGTGATTTTCGAGCGCGAACCCGAAGGTGATGGGGTTGGAAATGGCAGGGTGGTTCATGGTTTGGAGTTGTCTCCCGTAGAGGTGCGGGGTCCTGCTTGTTCTTTCTCCTTGAGTGCATCTCGCACATCCGGGTCGCCTCCTGCATCCTCATAGAAGTCGAGGTCAAGACGGGAGAGATCGGTGAGAGGTTCTTTCGCAATTGCGGCGAAGACCTCCTCTGCCTCGGAGTTGAGAGCCGCCTTTTCATTCTCAGGAAGTTGATTCGGCCAGGCCTGGAATTGCCAATTGATTCCGGCGGCGCGTTCCTCGGGCGGCCAGATCGATGCGATCTCCTCGTAGCGACGGAGAGTTCCGTTCTCCACGCCGCCATCCGGACCGCAGCGAATTTCTTCGGCGATCAATCGGGCCTTGAGCCGTTCGTATTCGCGCTGATGCTCCGCGTTGAGCGGGTCATTGAGCAGGTTGTGAGTCTCGCCCGGATCGTGGGCAAGGTCGTAAAATTCCTCGATTCCTTTCAAATACCAATACGCGAGTTTGTAACGCGGGCCGCGCAGGGCGATCCACCGGTAGGCATCGTTATAGCACTCGATATAGACCTCCGAGCGGTCGCGCGTGGACTCTCCCGACGGCTTCAACAACGATTCGCCCCGGTAATCGATCCCGGTTGGCAAGGCGGCTCCGGCGGTCTCGAGGACGGTTGGGAAAAGGTCGAGCAAGTCAGCACAATCCTCCCGACGGCTGCCAGGGGCGAATTTTGCCGGATAGCGGAGCACAAGCGGGATGCGCACCGAGGCTTCGTGAGGAATCCCTTTCTCCATCGCCCCACCCTGGTCGCCGAGCATTTCTCCGTGGTCGGAAAAGAGACAGATCAGCGTGTTATCGAGCTGTCCAATCTCTTCCAAAGCCCGCACGACCTCGCCCATTGCTTGGTCCACAAACGAGACCTGCGCATAATACAGCTCGCGATAACGGCGCATCGCGGCTGGGCTGAGGTCCCGGCCCGGACGCTGACAATACCGTAATTTGTATGTCTCCGTGTCGCTGCAGGGAGTTGGTTCCGGCAGGCCGGCATCGCGATACAAGTCAGCCCACTCGTCCGGGCAATTCTGGGGGGGATGCGGCGCGATCCATGACGCAAAGAGAAAAAACGGACGGTTGAAATTTTCCTTTACGACCCGTGCCGCCTCGCGCCCGACCCATGCCGTTCCTGTGGCCACTGCGGGAACGAGCGAGCGCTGGGGCTGGCTGTAGATAAGGTTGCGCACCCCGTGGTGGTTGCGGATGTGGTCATACCCGTTGCTTCGCAACCAACGCAGGTAGTCGTCATCCGCTTCATAAATCGGCGTCTCCTCCATGATCTGCATCCGGTGAAATCCATGGTGGGTGCGCTCCGGGCCGAAGTGCATCTTGCCCACCGCTTCGCAGTGATAACCCTGACCAGCCAACACTTCGGCAATGCGGGGGTATTCGCTCGGGATCGGCGGATGGGACATCGAGGCGATACCCGTGTAGCGCGAGGTGAGGCCGGTGATCAGGTGGTGGCGGGCCGGCACACAAATCGGCGCCGGCGTCGTCGCCTGGGCGAAGGCGCACCCCTCGTGCACGAGCCGGTCCATCGTCGGCGTCTGCATCCACTTCGCCCCAAGCGCGGCAATGCAGTCATAACGCAGCTGATCCGCCATGAGGAAGACGATGTTCGGCTTGCTCGGGTTCCGCTCGCGATGAAACAGCGGACGAGTGTAATCGGCGATGGTAGGCATCGTGTTGTTGGGTTGAGGAAAAATGACAATGGCCTCAGGCACCGACTTGCGTGAGAAACGGTCGGTCCGTGTCGGTTCGCAGAGACCAGAGGACCAGAGCCTCCATCAGGTGGGCCGAGATCATTGCGTGTTCCGGGTGTCCGTAGAGGTTGTTCATTTCAAAGGGATCGGACGGCAGATGATAAAGCTCGTTGCCCCCGGCCAGCCGGACCACGAGCTTCCAGTCCCGCGAGCGGACCATCTTGGTGCGGGACATGGATTCGGGCTCCTCACTGTAAGTGAGCTGCTTGCCTTCGGTGGCCGGGACGGTGGTTCCATCGGCCAAAGTGTGGGTGACGGGAGTATTGAATCGCCGGATCATCGCATCCTCGTGACCTCCATCGGCGAAAACGAAGTCCTTGGATTGGCCACTGTCCATTTGCTCCACGAGAGAGGTGCCGTGAATTCCCCACTCAGGCTCCCGTGCGACGCCCAGTAAATCAAGAACCGTCGGCGGAATGTCCACATGCTCGCTCAGACCATCGAAGCAGGAAGGTTTGAGGCCTGGCGCACAGAGGATCATGGGAACACGGAGCAGGCAGTCCTTCATGCAGGTGTCCCATTTTTCCGGAAGTCCATATTGACCCGCAAAGTCGCCGTGATCCGAGGTGAAGATAACAAGGGAGTTTTCGAAGAGGCCTTCCTCCTCAACGGCGTCCAGCACACGGCCAATCAGCGAATCCACTTTGGCAATCATGCCAAGATAGACCGCAAGAAGCTCGCGGGCCGTGGAGTCGGTCATCTTGTCCCCTCCCCGCCGCCCGCGCATCGCCCGCAAAGGGAGCGGGGCGTTTTTCGGAAGCGAGATCGGATAGGGTTCAACATCCCCGCGGTCAAACATCGAGAAGAAGGGCTCCTCCACGCGGTAGGGAGGATGCGGGTTGCCAAGGTTCAGATGCAGATAAAACGGCCGCGAACGATCGCGAACATGGGTCAAGTAATGAATCGCCTGCGCGGCTTTGTTTTGGTCGCAGAACCCCGTTATCGGATCGGTGATGCACGAAGTCTCTATGCAGGGATCGGGGGCCGGTGGCGGAAAAAGAGATTGGGCCGGAACGGGCCATGTGCGGTTGTTCAGTTCGGCAAAGTGTTCTTCGCTGAAGGAATGGTAATCCGCGATGTTCTCGCCTTTCCCATTTTTCCCGTTGAGCAGATTCTCATGCGTGTGGTTGTGTCCGAAGAACGCGGTTTCGTAGCCGAGTCGCTTCAATGCGAGGTGGAGGTTGGGAGCCCCGTCCGGAATGGTGCATTCGTGATTGATCGCGCGACTGCCGTCCGTATGGGAATATCGCCCGGTGAGCATGGATGCGCGGGATGGCACGCACTTGCCATGCTGAGTGAAGTGGTGGGAACAAACGACAGACTTAGCAGCGATGCGGTCAAGACATGGTGTGGGACGGAGCGGGTGCCCGCCAAATCCGGTGCAATCGGCACGCATTTCGTCGGCAGTGATTAATATCAGGTTCATACTTTCATGTGATTATCCGTTAGGTTCTGCAACAAACCGGTGATCTCCGGGAGGCAGGGTAGCGGGTGCGGTGATTCGCCATCGGGAATCGAGGTCAATCCGCGCAGTGCTGCCCTCGGGAACCGTGAGCTGGAGGAAGAGCTGGCCAGCTTCGTTCAGTTGCCAGGCGATGGCGGCTTTGCCCTGGCTGGTGTGGAAGTGAGTGGAAGCGGATCGGATGGAGCCGCCGGGGCGTGGCTTGAAGAGGATTTTACCAAAGCCGGGAGCATCAAGCGAAAGCCCCGCGACCGTGCCGACCATCCAGGCACCCACGGCTCCGTAGGCGTAGTGGTTGTAAGAATTCATGCCGGGATCGGCGAAGCCGTGTTCTGCAGTCCATCCATCCCAGCGCTCCCAGATGCTGGTTGCGCCGTGCACAACGGCGTAGAGCCAAGAGGGGCACTCTTTATTTTCAAGCAGGCGGTAGGCGGTTTCGAGGTATCCCTCGGACTCAAGAACAGGTAGCAGGTAAGATGTGCCTATGAAGCCTGTGCTAAGATAGTTGTCATTCGCTCGGATCAACCCAACCAGTTGGCTGGCAGCCACGGTCCGCTGCTCGGGAAGCAGTATGTCAAAATAGAGCGCCAATACGCAGGCCGTTTGGGTGTTCGCCGTGACGAGACCCTCTTCGGAAACGAAGCGGCGGCGAAAGGCGGCAGCAATGGCGGCGGCCAATTCCGTCCATTTTCTGACATCCGATTCCCTGCCGAGAACCTCTGCTATCCGCGCCAGGATGCGGGCGTTGTTGGCATAAAAGGCCGTAGCGATGAGATCCTTCGGCGTCGCGCCAGCCGGCTTGCCTTTCCGTGTGGGGGCGAGCCAGTCCCCGAAGCCGCCCCAGGGGTCCTTCTCGGAATGCACGCGGATGTGCTGACAAGTCGAAGGAGCTTTTGCGATGAAGTCCATGTAACGCACCATCATGTCCCAGCACTGGGCGAGGATCTCGGAATTGCCATAGACTTCGTAGAGCGTCCAAGGGCAGATGAAGACCGCATCCGACCATGCGGCACCCCCGTCCCACTTATGGCCAAAGGCATCGATGTTCGGAGCCGTGCACGGTATTTCTCCCGAATCCCGCTGGGCATCGATCAGGTCCTGCATCCATTTCCGAAAGAACGCGTGAGCTTCGAGGTTGTGCAGCGCCGTGCGGATGAAGACCTGGGCATCTCCCGTCCAGCCAAGGCGCTCATCGCGTTGCGGACAATCCGTGGGGATATCGAGGAAGTTGCCTTTCTGGCTGCGGACAATATTGCAGTAGAGTTTGTTTAGCAGATCGTCGGAGCAGGTGAAGTCGCCGGTCTCCCGCATCTCCGAGTAGAGGCTGATGCCCTCCACTTTGGATATCTCCAAGGTCTCATGCGCTTGACCAGTCATCTGCACATAGCGAAAGCCGTGAACGGTGAATCGAGGCTCCCAAACGACGGGCTCGTCATCCTTGAATGTGTAGCAATCTGTGGAGCGTGCGGTTCGAAGGTTGCCAAAATACGGTTCTCCATTCGCATCGAGCATCTCCGCATGACGAATTTTCACCGTCGTGCCGGGGTTTCCACGCATGTGAACCCGCACCCTTCCGGCGATATTCTGCCCGATATCCCACAGCGTCTGAGTATCCACTGGTTTCGGGAGATCCAGACGCTGGGCATCGAAGAACTCCATGCGCTTGATAGGGGGTGCGATGGAGGCGACAATCTCCACTTGCGGGGTGTCGGCAGTTTGAGCGTGTGTCCATGCCGCGTCGTCGAAGTCGGGCAGGGACCAACCTAAACACTCCCGCCGGGCATCGTAGGCCTCTCCCATAAAGAAATCACTCTCCAGAATCGGACCGGTTGATGTCTTCCACTCCGGCCCCGTCTGGATCGAGCCCGATGTTCCATCGGTTGTCGTCCAGGAAAGACAGGCAATGAACCGAGGACGATCACCGTAGAACTGCCGATGCCCGCTGGACAGATAGCCACAATACCAGCCGTCGCCGAGTATGACCCCGATGGTGTTCTTGCCGGATACAAGCGAGGCGCTGAGATCATATTGGCGGACATAGACCCGTTTGCGGTAGTCGGTCCAGCCGGGCGAAAACACATCGTCGTGAACGCAATGACCATTGCACTCCGCTTCGTATAGGCCCAACGCGGTAATCGTGAGAACTGCGGATTGAATTTTCCCCACGATCTCGAAGTCCCTGCGGAAATAGGGCACGGGTGCGGTCGTGCAAGGGCCGCCGCAGACAGGAGATTGGATCCACGAGGTGCCGTCTGGAAAGCTCACAGCTCCGGTGGTAATGGGAATTTCACGGCGATTAAAGTGGCTGGTAGGATTCATGCGTGGTTTAAAAACGGGAAAAAGCAGATTGGTTGGTTTGAGCAGACATGCGGATCAATCTACTGCCCCGAGAGCGTGTGAGGGGCAGTAACGGCCAGAGTTTCCCAAGAGGGCGGGAGCAGTCGAGGTGGCCAGAAATTTCAGACTCCATAAATTATGGCGTTTGGGGTTCGACCGAAGCAGCGTCCGGATCAATAGCGATAGGCTTCCCGGTCGCGAGAAGCATCGGAATGGCCGTGGAGAGCATCAGCAATCCCAATCCAACAATAAGTCCGCCAAGCCCCCAGGTGCGCTCCTGGGTGTAAGCAAAAGCCAGCCGGTGCTTGTCTTTTGGGTCGTAAGTGACATTCACCAGATCGTTGACATTCAGATCGGGCATGGGTGCTTTGCGGCTATCAACGCTGATGCGGTAAAGCACGGGCTGCCCGTCGATCGAGACACTCACATAATGCTGAAATGTGACGGCAAGGTTGGACTCAGGCGGATAGGCGCGACGGTATTTATAAACAATCTCGGGCTGGCCGGGTTCGATCACGCGGATTTCTGCAACGCGCGCCAGCTCGGTCTTTCCGGTGAGGAGGCGGCCGAGCGGCTCCCAGACGAAAACGACACCCACCCCGAAGAGAAGGAGGCTGAGGACGAAAAAAACGAGCTTTGGAATGAGATCGCCCGGCACATAGACAGTCGGACGGGAGGAGGAGCGGGCTTCGGAGGAAGGCGTTGTCATGGCGGGGTTGAGCGTTTTGTGTCTTCGAGTGCACCGAGTCGCACAATGCGCCCGGTTTTTTCGAGGTGCACAATCAGAACGATGATCAGCAGCCCGAGCACATCGGTGAAAATCATGAAATACTGCATCGAGAAAAAGTAGTCGTATTCTCTGTCAGTCGGCTGGGTGAGGACGACCGGACGGGCCACCGTGAGGAAGACAGGGCGTGCGGCTGCGGTTTCGGCTGCCCGCTGACTGAGATTCTCGAGTGCGCTCAGCTCGGCAGGAGTGGCGGCAGGAAGAAGTTCTCGCAGACGGCGTCCGGCTGCGCTGCGCGTGGCTTCGGCAGGCGCGGCCGGCAGCGGCTTCAAGTTCAGCTCAACATGAAAATCGGGAAAGCTCCCCGTGATTTCGGTGCCAACGATGGATTTGATCGGCCGGAACGCATCTTCAATCGTCTTGGCTTCGCGCGGATCTGCGGAACCTGCCAGACGGAGGTCAAAGCCAAGGCGATCGCGCGACACAACAGGGTTCGTGATGGCATAAGATGCAGAGCTCTGAGTCGTGAGACCACGCAGAGGAAGGATAATGTCGGAGGCCAGATTGTAGGCCGCAGTGCCCTCGACGCCTGCGCTCAGGATGGCATTTTCCAAAATCACAAAGTCAGGGTCCCTCAAGAGACGAAGCGTTATTGTATTAGTCGGGCCAGTGCCCGGAGTCACAAAAAGCTCGGGCTTGGTGAGCGAGGAGCCCGGATCGGCCACGCGATTGAGATCGACTGTCTCCATCGTGCGAGCCAACTCGCTGGCGACTGTCTTTCGCTCGGTGGCAGGATGACCGAGGCCGAGAATCTCCAGAAAAGTGCGCGGGGTGATGTCGGCCGTGACCGGTTGGACAAACTCCAGCGTGAGGTTCAATTCCGTGCCGCCTTCAGCGGTGCTCGCCGCGACAATTTGGTTTCCATCCACCGCCAGCCTGCCGGCAAAAACCCGCACGAGTTCTGCCTCGAACGCTTTCGCGGAGTCGGCGAGGCTGGCTTTGAGCGCTGCCTCCTTTTCGCGGAGCGCAGCGATCTCTGCTTTCAGCGAAGCCTTGGCGTCTTCCGTCACATTGGGTCGGTCCAGCTTGAGCTGCGTTTGCGAGAGTTTGGTGTTGATATCCTTGATCTCGGTATGGGTATCGCCAGCAGAATCAATCGGGCGGCGAAGATTCCATTGACGGGATACCTCGCCTTCGGTGCCCGGTCGAAAAACGGGTTTAATTTCGAGATTCTTCGTTGGGTAACCGGCTGCGTTCAGTTCTTGCAGGACTTCAGGAGCGGAGCGTTCGTGTTGGAAAACGACCTGAACCCGGTCGCCGGCCTGAGGCAAAAACAGGATCGACCACCACAGAACAAAAAATCCGGTGAACATCGTGAATCCATTTTTGACGGTGGCACTGAAGAGGCTCATGCCCGCTCCGGCTGTGCCGAGACGGTTTCTCTCGACGTATTCCAGAATGAGAGGGAACGAGGCTGCTGCAGTGATAAGGCCGAAAATATTTCCAATCGTTCCAAAGATAATGATCTCATGAAGCTCAGGTCGGTGGTCGGGTTTGTAGGCGACAAAGATCGTCCAGACAATGTGGCTCAAGAAAGTCAGCACGAGCCCCACCGTGTAGACCTTCATCTTCGATGATTTGTCAGCAACCCATCCGGCGACCAACGCGGCCCCAATGCCAATAATCGCGCCAATGGCCACATTGGTGCCCATTTCCTGAAGCGTGTATCCCCATTGATCTGTGTAGAGAAGCGGCCCCAGGGTGCCGAGACTTACCGATGTCAGCGTGCCCACCATCAAGAGGAGATACAGGGGCAGGAGGCTCTTGTGGAAAACATCGCAGAAGAATGTCCGCAGAAAAAGTTTGACCAGAGGTTCTCCCGATTTCTGCTCGTCGCGAATGGATTGATGGACCGGAGGCTCGACCTCATGGATGCCGAACCATGTGAAGAAACTGACGGTAAGAAACAAAATCCCGCCTGCGGCGAAGATGAGCGTCTCGCCGGGGATGGCAAAAAGAGCAAGGAGGGGGCCCGTGAAATACACATCGTCGAAGCGTCCGACCACAAGCAGGAAGAAGAACAGATTCACGACTTGTCCTTGAAGGTTAGCAAAGCCTGCTCCCATACCTCGCTGCTTCGACGGGACTACTTCCATGGTCAGCGCTTGGTTGGGCGAGCCAAGGTCGCCGAAGATTCCATAGGCCCATCGCAGGCAAATGAGCGTGATCAAGTCGGGTGCAAACGGCATCAGGACAACGGCAATCGCCTTCGGAATATCTGCGGCAACAATGAAGGGACGGCGGCGTCCGAAGCGCGTCCAGATGCGATCACTCAGCCAGTTCACAAAAGGCCCGCCAAGCATCGTCACGAAGACCTCGATCGAGAGCAGAAAGGTGATTGCGGCCGGGTTATCGATGAATTTCTTCATCGCATAGAGAAATGGCGCGCCGGTGATCATGTTCGCCGAGATCGCCATCACAAAAGGCAACTGGGCATAGAAAACCCAGTGGAGGGGGACTTTTTTCTGGCGTGTGATCAACATGGATTGGCAGGGGAGAGCGTGTCAGAGGAAACAGAGCCTAATTTTCTTCGACTAACAATACAGACGATCCCCGCCAGCGGACGATGCGAGAATTCCACAGGAAAAATAAATCCGTTTAGATTTTTTTCTCGCGACGGACATTCCGTCAGATTGCTCATTTAAGAAACGCTTCAAACACCTGCTATGACACAGATTTACTTTTCAGCCACTCTGGAGAGGAAATCTACGGTAAGGATCGATGAGATGCCGAAATTGGACCTACCGTTGAATAACTCTCCTCGACCGGATCGCTCAAAATCACCTTTCCGCTGGTTTTGTTGCTGAACGGGCACTTGGAGCGGTGTCGGTAACGGCCTCCCAGTGACGCTCGGGGTAAAAAATCAGATAAAACCGGAAAGGAGAACCTTGGGAGCGGCGAGGTTGTCGGGCCACGCCAGCACAGTGGGAACGCCGGGATAGATGTCGAAGAAGTTGTCGGCCAGTGGCTCTTTCCCCTCGAGGTCAAGGCAGACGCGCCAAGCGAAGCTGTCGCTCGTGAAGATGGCTTTGCCGCCCTTGCAGGTGACACTCACCTTGGCCTTCGGCCATTTCATTTCGCGGAAGAGCGGCAGGATGAGGCAATCGCGCGCGATCTCGCCTTCATCGTTGGCAAGAACGGCAAAGGCGACATGCGTCTTGATGCCAAGCTTGTCCCACTGTGCGGCGGGGAACTCGGCGATCACGGTGCTCGCATTGGCGGGCAGCGTGACGGCTTTGCTTTCATCGAGCGGGTATTTTCCGCTCAATGCCATCAGGCCGAAGCGGAGTGTAGCAGTGGTTTCGTCGCCTTCGTTAATGCCGTAAACTTTCGCGCTCTTTTCCTCGCGACTCACCACGACGGTGATTGGCGCAAAAGCGCGGCGCACCGGCCAGAAGGCCGGATTGCGGCGTTGTTTCCAATCAACAATCGTCCAACTGCGCGTGCAGGGCCACATGTCATTGAACATCCAGAAAACAGCCGCTGAGCTGTCGAACATGCGGCGGCGGAAATTTTTGATGTATTCCGAGAGGCCCAAGCCCTGAAGCACACCGCCCCAATAGACATAGTCCTCGAGCGATAAGCTGCCGGTCGATTTGCCAAGCCATTGTTCGAACATGAGGTCCGGGGCATAGGCAGGGATTTTGTCCCATGAGGTCACCGCGTTGTCGTAAATTTCCCATGGGAATGTGCCGATCTTGCCCAGCGCATCACCAAAGCATTCGCGGGTCGCCAGAAGGTTGTTCGGCCCGAGGATGCCGCCTTCGTTCGGGAAGCGACAAATCATGTCTCGGTATTTGCGAAAATCATTGTCGCTAAAACCAAGACTCCACGGGTGCTGGTCGCCGAGATGATCGGCGGTCGGCGATTCTCCATCGGGTGAGAACGGCGAACTTGGTTGATAATATCGGCCCGGATCTTCCTCCCACATGAGACGCGGCAGCACGAGATGGTAAAGCGCGTAATCGGGAAAAGCCACGCCCTGTTCGTAGTCCCACTCCCAGTTTCCCTGCTCGATCTCATTGTTACCGCACCATGCGACCAGACTAGGGTGATGCGCGAGTCGCCGCACCTGATGCCTCGCCTCCTGAGTGACATCGGCCAGGAATGCCTCATCGGTCGCGGGATACTTACCGCAGGCAAAGATGAAATCCTGCCAGACCATGATACCCTTTTCGTCGCAGAGGTCATAGAAGTCATCGCTCTCGTAAACACCGCCACCCCACACGCGCAGGAAATTGCAGTTCGCCTCCAAGGCCCGATCGGTGAGGGTGGCATGACGCCGACGGTCAATGCGGCTGAGGATGAGGTCCGCCGGGACATAGTTGCCTCCCTTGCAGAAAATCGGTTTGCCATTGATCTCGATGATGAAATACCGACCGCGTTCGGGATGTTTTTCCTGATTCACACGCACATGGCGAAAGCCGATCTTGCGGGTTAGGGTTCCTTCGGTTTTGCCAGCGACCACGAGCTCGACCGTGACCTCGCTGCGGTTTTGTTTGCCCTGCCCGACAGGCCACCAGAGTTTGGGATTGGCCACTGGAAGCACGGCTTCGAGTTTGTTCATGCCAGGCTGAAGCAGCACCGGCACACGCACGAGATTGTTAGATTTCCCAAGCTTGAGAAGCAACTCGCCGTAGGTTGGCTTTGCGGTCAAGTTCTCCGCAAAAACCCGAGCCGTTACGCTTCCTTGGCTCAGATCAGCGGAAAGGTCGGGAATCAATACCGCGTTATCCCAGCGGATGCCCGAGCAGATTTCCAAATGCACGCCGCCGGGCATACCGACATTGACGAGGCGCGGCGACCAATCCCATCCGAACTCGCTTTGGGTTTTGCGGAGCCAGTTGGATTTCGTCTGGCGGTGATTGAGGCGAAGTCCGTAGCCCTCAGACGAGCGCGTCATTGCGTGGAAAATACCGCTCTCGATCTCGACCACGAGTTCATTTTCGCCATTCCGGAGCAAGCTGGTGGCCTCCACCCGACAAGGGCGAAAGACGTTGGCATGCGAACCAATCTGCACGCCGTTGAGGTAAATGTTGGCCGCCAGATCCAGCGTTTCAAAAAACAACCATGCACGATCGCCTTTGCGCAAATTGGGCAACTTGAATGTGCGACGGTAAAACCAAACCGTTTCCTCGACCCATCGGCAGGCGAGCACATTCGTGCCAATGCCCGGGTCGGGGATCACGCCGTGCTCCAGCAGCGCCTCATGCACACTGCCCGGCACGGAGGCGCTCCAAGCGCGGCTCCAATTCACATCGCCAGCGAGCACCCGATTAGATCGCTCGCCGCGTTCGCCGTCGTTCCATCGAAGTTGCCAAGTGCCGTTGAGGTCGATTGTTTGGTTCATGATGAGCTATGCGAGTCAGTTGGTGGTTTGCGAACCGCTACGCGAAACAGCGCTGCGGGTAATCCGTGGCGGTTGTTGAGTTGAGCCGTGGGATAAGGAGTCCAAATGGAATGGCATCTTGTGAACCAACTCGTGCACCACCACGAGCCACATGAACTGGGCAAAAGTGCCGTAGAGAGAAACAAACAATACCAGCATCCATACCCAATTTGCCTGTGAGATTCTTCCGTAAGCGAGATAGGCCGCCGAGCCAGTGGAAGAAGACGCCGAGTGCGAGGTTCATAGTATGTCGTTTTGTTGGGTTTGAGGTGTGTGCTGTGCTCAGTTCCGCCTGGAGAGGATTGTTTTTTCGTGTGTTTTAACCTCGGCGATCCACGACGAATCTTCGGGAACATTGTGGCGGCGGCAATGTTCCTGCCAGACCGCACCGAGCGGAAGCGTCTTCGCTTCCTCCATGAGAGCAAGGCGCGTAGTGAAATCGCCAGAGAACTCGGCGTCGCGCAGCAGCGCCGCAGGCTCGAGCAACGCCGCGAGAAGGGCCTTGATGGTCGAGCGGGTGCCAATGACCCAGGCGGCAATGCGGTTGATGCTGGCATCGAAGAAATCCAGACCGATGTGCGTGCGTCCAAGGAAGCCACCTCGCACG
>Ga0209085_1000051_pt1 | contig 78186 bp, 83 predicted proteins | sample C_131016_EF_Meta_FD_187310 | JGI IMG/M metagenome (GOLD analysis project Ga0209085, IMG submission 187310) | Freshwater microbial communities from Lake Croche, Canada to study carbon cycling - C_131016_EF_MetaG (SPAdes) (version 2) | ecosystem: Environmental > Aquatic > Freshwater > Lake... | reverse complement strand
CTTACGTTTTACGGTAATTGGATCAATCTCAAACCACTCTAAATCCTCAAAATCATCATCGGTCAATTCAAAACCGAATTGCAAGTCTTGCCATACTTCCTCAATGGAATTGCCCATTGACATAATGGTTTCGTCATTAGTGCTTTTAGCCATAAACATAATCATTCCCCTTTGTTAAAAAAACGTGCAACATCGACCAAGTGTTTAGCAGTACGCTCAATGCGTTTTACTAGTGCCGGATAATCCAATTCCATCATCTCGTGCATTTTAACAGATTCTACAAAGTAAATCAATTCGTCGCGGGTTAATTGCGACGTTTCAAACCTTGCGGCCTGTTCAATCAAATTAAATTTAGTCATCAAAACCCCAACCATTAAACAGTTTAGCCAATTTGCTTTGTTTTTTATTTGGAATAACCTTTGGCTTAAATGGGCTATTCACAAATAGGGGCTTATGCGCCCGCGGATCAGGTTTGCTGGCTTTTTGCATTGCCAGCACCAAGTGTAATTTTGTTTTCATAATTGTGCCTCAATCCACAATTGTTGTTTCAGTTTGTTATTCAGGTTATTAAATATCTTAAAGAAACTATTACGAACAATCTCTTTTCTTTCAGTTTGCAATTGTTTTTTCAGGAGCGCAATAACTGCGTCGTGTGATCGGCTGGTTTTCATCGCGTTGTTCCGTGGCGTTGTGTCCATGTAGTGAATTATACGCCGATTTTCAGAGAGTGCAAGCGCCCAGGGTGCGACATATTGACGCAGGGTTTTCCCTAGTGTAGTATTTTTGCACACCCCCTTGACGCGGCCCAAAATTATATGTTATAATTTTGGCGCCAGCGGTGTTGTTTTTTTACAACACCCGGTCGTTTCAAATTACATAATTAACAATGCCGATTGTATTAGCTATTAAAAAGGCCCCATTAAGTGTGCCTAATGCTTTGTCACGCCGCATTAGTGCAATTATTAACCAGCTTATTGATCCAGTCGCAAAGCATATATAACCCCAATTCATTACGCCCATTGCAACCAGAAAAGATCCCGCTATGCTGGTAATAGTGCCAATCCATGCTAGCATTATAGCTCCATGTTGTGATAAGTGTTAGGTGTTGCGCCGTAGTTTAGCATAATATCCTGCCAGGTTTTACCATGCCAACGATTACCTGCTGGTGTGCCATTAAGGTTATAGTCAACCTGATGCGCTATTTCATGTACCATAATTTCGGAGAGCATACGGTCATGGTGTTTATTAAAGAATTTAGTACCAAGATCTATTACGTTAGCTTCCATAAAGCAACGGCCCGCAGTCTTAGTCAATCTGTTATTAAGTTTAATAACGGGCATCGGGAATAGTGCAAGCCTAGTGTAAATGTTAGTATAACGAACCCATATCTTAGTCGCCTGAGCCTGAATTGTGGCATTTAGTGTTGCGACGGTCATGGGTTCGTTATCCTAGTTTAGATTAGATTGGCTTGCTATTAGCCAATGCTTCAAAGATCGCTTTTAATGCGCTCTTGTTAGCTTTGGTAAGCGATTCGATGTCATTCTCAGGCAAGCGCAAGATTGCGCCAATTGCATCAGCATGAGCATCTTTTTTCACAACGGGTTCACCCGTTTTGGTTTTGTATGCTTTTTTCTGATACACGCCTTCGCGTGACAGTTTAGCAACGATTGAGCGAACGGATTTACCCATTGCCAATGCCAACGATTCAACGCTAACACCCGACTTATAATCGGCAATAATCTGAGCGGTTTGCTCAGGGCTATAGTTTACGGCTTTTTCTGCCATTTTGCTCTCCCTTTGAGTGCTGTTTCGATGTAGTAATTATAGGCTAGTCAATTCAGAAAAGCAAGCCCAGGGGGTGCGACATATTGACGCAGGGATTTTATAATTATTATAGATTTTATAAATTGAATTGAAAATATAATTATTATAGAATTTATAATGACTAGGGCGGTTATTAGACGTTATAATAATTGTAACTATATGGGCCCTACCATACGGCCAACTTTAAGAAAATTTCCACAAAACTTTCGGTGCCAAAACTCACCAGTGATGCACCACGCCCAACACAATTACCAAATTAGTCAACAAGTAGCACAAGACTATAAACGTTCTAATCCAGCAAACTACATCAGCCTCACTGTCAGTCAAACTATACTTATCACCCAGTGCTTTTGCCCACAGCCGCCACATTGAATTCTCCCAAAAATAATATTATACACTGATTGGCAAATAAATTCAAGAAAATTTTTTTGGACACCACAAAATTTTTTGTAGTTGACATATAGGCCCTAAGGTGTTATACTCTAGTAAACTGGAGGGTTAACCATGGAAATTATCGAACTAATGCTAAAAGCTTGGCCAGTATTTGTGGCTTTTATTATGATTGTGGTACTTTTTGCCAAAGCAGACATGCGCCTAGGTGTTTTAGAGGAAAAGGTAAAAACTTTATTTGATCTCTACAACAAGTCTGGTAAATAACTGTGGCACACTACAAGGCTATCTTTATTAGTGACGTGCACTTAGGCACTAAAGCTTGCAAAGCTGAGTACCTAAGCCAATTTTTAAAGTTGAACACTTGTGACACGCTTTATTTAGTCGGCGATATTATTGACGGCTGGAAGGTCAAGCAAAATCGTCTGCGCTGGACTAATCAGCATACCAGTGTAGTACGTCATGTTTTAGCAAAAGCTAATCGTGAAAAGACCCGTGTAATATATGTAGCCGGCAACCACGACGAGTTTCTCCGCCCACTAATAAGCTATGGCCTAAAGTTTGGCAGAATTGAGGTAGTAAATCAGTGTGAGTACCTCGACCTCAACAATCGCCGCTGGTTAGTTACACACGGCGATATGTTTGATGGTATTACCCGTTTAGCACCTTGGTTAGCTTGGCTAGGCGACAATGCCTATGATTTTGTTTTAGGTTTAAACACCCACTTTAACCAGTGGCGACATCGCCTAGGCTTTGGTTACTGGAGTTTGTCGCAGTGGTTAAAACACAAGGTAAAACGCGCTACTAACTTTATTTGGCAGTTTGAAGAAACTATTACTAAATATGCCCACAAACGTAACTTCCATGGCGTAATTTGCGGTCATATTCACAAAGCTGAGATTAAAGCGGTAGGTGCGGTAGGTTATATGAATTCGGGTGATTGGGTAGAGTCGTGTACTGCACTGGTAGAGACCCTAGAGGGCAACTGGAAGATTATTAAACATGAAAACAATACTAGTAGTAACGGATAATGTCCCCCAGCAAGTTAACGGAGTGGTTACAACGTTCCACAACTTGGAACGCGAAGCAAATCGCGATGGCTATGATATTGTATATTGTGATCCCCGGCAGTTCCCTAATTGTGGTGCTCCTGGTTACGGCGATATTAGGCTATCGTGGCCTCGTGGCATTGGTAAGGTATTGCAGCAAATAAATCCCCAATATGTGCACATTGCCACTGAGGGTCCACTAGGTTTAGCTGCTCGCTGCTGGATGGATCGTCACGGTTGGCGGTACAATACCAGCTATCATACTAAAATTCCAGAAGCTTTGCAACGTTACTATGGCGTTCCCCAATCGTGGACTTACAGGTACTTGCGCTGGTTTCACAAGCATTCAGGCAAGGTATTAGCTACTACTGTCAGCATGGTTAATGAACTTAAACAACACGGTTTTTGCGGTGACATTGTGCCCTGGACTCGTGGTGTAGACAGAACGCAGTTTTATCCAGCCCAAGAACCTCGTCAAACGCCTTATCCTATATTACTATGGGTTGGCCGTGTAAGTGTGGAAAAGTCTTGCGAAGATTTTTGTAAACTGGACTATTTAGGTGCTAAGAAGATTGTGGTTGGTGGTGGGCCGCAACTCAAGTACTTGCAACAAAAATATCCTGAGGTGGAGTTTGTAGGCATGCAAACTGGCAAGGCTTTAGCCCAATACTATCAACAAGCAGACTGTTTAGTATTTACCAGCCGCTGGGACACTTTTGGTATAGTAATGCTAGAAGCCATGGCTTGCGGCACTCCAGTTGCAGCTTATCCAGTTTGTGGTCCACAAGACGTTATTGAGCTGGACAGAACCGGCTATACCAGCCCAGATCTTAAATTAGCAGTAGTTCGTGCACTGGCAATTCCACGTCATGTAGTTTTAGTAGCTAGCTATCGCTGGTCGTGGGAAAAGTGCTGGCAAATATTTAAATATAATTTGGTAAGGAGAATATGATGAGTGATGAAAAACTACAAGAAGCACACGCCAAAGGCCAACTAATTGAAAAAATTAGCTTTGCACTGCTACCACTGTTATTTACTTGTGTAGTGTACTTAATGACTGCACTGCAAAACTTACAACACGACGTTACCATACTAAACGGCAAAATTTCACTAGTAGTTACCAGCGACAACAAGCAGGCTACTAATACTGGTGCTGAATTAGCACGTGAAAAACTGCGGCAGGATCTTGAAAAAGAAATCCAGACAAATCGTGACTTTATCCACTTAAATCGTGAACGTATTGTTATCCTAGAAGAAAAGTTACGAAAATGAACCTAAGCCCAACCGCAGCGCCTGCCGAGGTGCTAGCCATTTCGCCTGAGGCATTAGAAGTGGCCAATTGCTACCTGCAGTGCCAAGATGCGCGTGCTGTGGCTGATAACTTAGCGCTGCCTATTGAAAGCGTATCGGGAATTTTAGCGCGCCGTGAAGTCAAAGCTTATATTAATCAAGTATTCTTTGACTTAGGCTTTAACAATCGTTTTAAAATGCGGTCGGCAATGGACGCGGTATTAAAACGCAAATTTCAGGAAATGGAAGAGGCAGACGTAGGCAGCAATAAAGACATTGCTGAGCTATTAGCACTATCACATAAAATGTCAATGGAATTACTAGACCGAGAAATTCAGCTGGAGAAGCTGCGTCAAGAACGAGCAGGACCTAAATCGCAAGTAAACGTGCAAATCAACGAAGGCGGCGACGGCACCAAGTACGGAGCGCTTATTTCAAAGCTACTAGGAGATAAACTTGCTTAAAGTTTCACGTGACGATGTAGACTGTGATGAAATCACAGAGTTTCCACTAGAATCCCGTTTTATTAAACTGCCAATTGAAAATTACTTAAAGCTCCTAGGTGCTTGGGACTCAATGAACAGGCCCCAAATTGCCTTAATCAACGCAATCAACAATCCTAAATATAGATTTGTTTGCGCTGCACTTGCACGTCGACTTGGCAAAACCTACATTGCTAATATTATTGCACAGCTGGTAAGCCTAGTACCAAAATGCAATGTGCTTATTATTTCGCCTAATTATAATTTGTCGAGCATTTCATTTGAACTGCAACGTAAATTTATACGTCATTTTGACCTAGAAGTCGAGCGCGATAACCTAAAAGACAAAGTAGTGGAATTGTCGAATGGTAGTACAATTCGCATGGGCTCCCTCAGCACAGTAGACTCTACAGTAGGACGCAGTTACCAAATTATCCTTTTTGACGAAGCTGCGCTAGGCGACGGTGGCGAAAGTGCATTTAACGTGCAGCTGCGCCCTACACTAGACCGCCCTAATTCAAAAGCCATTTTTATCTCTACTCCCCGCGGTCAGCAAAACTGGTTTAGTAAATTTTATCAACGTGGATTTTCAGAAGACTATCCAGAGTGGTGTAGTATAACCGCAGACTATACTGAAAATTCGCGTATGGCTGAGTCGGATGTGCAAGAAGCCAAGCGATCTATGTCAAAAGCTGAATTTGAGCAAGAGTACTTGGCTAGTTTTAATGTGTTTGAGGGTCAGATTTATAGTTTTAATCGACAACTAGGGGTTTGTGAATATGAACATCAAGACGGCTGTGAGTACATTGCTGGCTGCGATCCCGGCTATCGTGATGCTACTGCTTTCGTGGTTATTAGTTATAACCCTCATAGTGACCAATTTCATATCATAGATGAGTACTTAAAAAGTGAAGCTACTACTGACAAGCATGCTGTAGCATTTCGTGAATATATTGACAAGTGGCAAATTGAAGTAGTGTTTATTGATTCGGCAGCAGCACAATTTGCTGGTGATCTTGCCTATACCTACAACATTAGTAGCACTAAAGCTAAAAAAGACGTGCTACCAGGCATTGCTTATGTACAAACTTTGGTGGAGACTGGCAAGTTAAAAATTGCACCGCATTGCACAAATGTCCTAGACGTAATGGACCAGTATCGCTGGGACAGTCGCGAAGGTTTGCAACGTGAACGTCCCGTACATGATAAGTATTCACACATGGCTGATGCTATTCGTTATGCACTTTATACTTATACTATTTAGCTGATAAAAAATTTATGTTGACTTGTTGGTGCCTAGAGTGTACAATAGCTATATTATAAAAAATTATTGAGCAGAAATAATGGACCGAACTGAATACTACCTAGAACTAAAACGTGTTTTTGCCAGTGAGTTTAGTTTTTATTTAAAAGCAGCTAACTTTCACTGGAATGTAGAAGGCGAACCTTTTTACCAACTACACTTAATGTTAGAGCGTATCTATAACGAAGTTTTAGAGTCTATTGATACTTTTGCAGAAGAACTGCGTGCCCTACAAATTGTAGCTCCTGCTAGTTTATCACAATTTTCACAGCTAACCTATATCAGCGATGAAAATGCTCCAGGTGACTGGAAAGGTCTGCTGCAAGAGCTGTTACTAGATTCAGACATGATGGCTATGAAATTTCAACAGTTATTTATGATTGCAGAAGAATTTGGCGATCACGGACTATCAAACTTTTTAGCAGATCGTCAAGATGCACACAAAAAGCATTCATGGATGCTTCGCAGTTCACTTAAGTAATGGCAAAGAATACAAATAAACGTATACCCGTTAAACACGTTAGAGATAAAGCCAAGTCTGCTTATACAAAGCAGGATCATTGCTATATTTGCAACACCGGCAACGACCTAGAATTACATCACTTGCATAGCGTAACACTCTTACTAGAGCGCTGGGCACAAAAAATGCAGTATGATATTTCAACTGATGAAGGCATCTTGGCGGTTAGAGACGAGTTTATTGATAGCCATCGCGTAGAGTTATATGAGCAAGTTTACACCCTATGTAATCCACATCATGTAGCGCTTCACGGTGTTTACGGTAAAACTCCTCAACCAGGCAGTGAGTCTAAACAGCAGCGTTGGATAGAAATTCAACGTGACAAGGTTAAACTGGGCGGTACAAGTACTAAGCAAACACGTGGTAGTTTCTTTAGCGAATTTTGTTAGGAAAAACCATGGGTTTAATTAAAGATAGTGTGCAGTGGATTCGTGAAAAACTAAATCCTGCACAAGTAAGAATTGCACAGGCTGAAGGTACTCACATACCTACTACCAGCAAGATTACATATCAACTAGCATTTAGAAATTTAGAAGTAGTTAACAGAGCTGTAAACATGGTAGTTAGTGCAGCAAGTTCACTAGACTACGATGTAAAAGATAAAGTAATTGAAGGTGTAGTCAGCGGTATTAGGCAAAAACAGTTATTAAATTTACTTAACTATAGACCTAATCCTTATCAAAGTGTTCAAGAATTTCGTCAAGCTATATTTCAAGATCTAATCTTAGAAGGCAATGTATTTATACACTTTGATGGTGTATTTATGTATCACTTGCCAGCTCAGTACACAGAAATTTTAACAGACACTAAAACTTTTATTCGAGGTTACCGCTACAACGGTTATATTGACTTTGAAGAAAAAGACGTATTTCATTTTCGCGACTTAAGTTCACAAAGCATTTATCGCGGAGCTAGTAGACTAGAGGCAGCACAACATAGTATTGATTTGTTGGACTCTATGCACAAGTTTCAAACACAATTTTTTGACAACGGTGCAACCTTTGGCTTTGTACTTACTAGTGATAATACTTTATCACAAGTTGCTAAAGAAAAAACAGTACAATATTGGCTACAACGTTACAGTAATAAAACTGGTGGTAAACGACCAGTTATTTTAGACAGCGGCTTAAAGCCACATTCAATAAGCAATAATAGTTACAAAGACTTAGACTTTGACAATGCAGTTAAAACTCACAACGATTTATTGCTGCAAGTAATTGGTGTTCCGCCTATTTTACTAGACGGTGGTAATAATGCTAACATTAGTCCTAACCTGCGACTGTTTTATTTAGAAACAGTAATGCCAGTAATAAGAAAGTTTATTAGTGCTCTTGAACGTTATTATGGTTATGATATAGAAGCTATTACTAGTACAGTAAGTGCGCTACAGCCAGAGCTAAAAGATATTGCAAACTATCACCAAACACTAGTAAATGCTGGAATTATTACGCCAAATGAAGCTAGAGTAGAACTACGATACACGCCAATTGATGGAAATGATACCTTACGTATACCTGCTAATATTGCAGGCAGTGCTGTAAATCCAGCACAAGGCGGCAGGCCTCAAAGCGTACCAAAAGAATAAAACGGAGAACTTATGGTAGATAAAAATAAGCTACTTAATATAACAAGTGTTTTTACCAAAAGTACTCTGCCTACCAAAGACATGACAATTGACAGTATCATGATCGAGGGCTACGCAAGTACCCAAGATGTAGATAGACAGGGTGACATTGTACCACCGCAAGTGTGGAAGCAAGGGCTAGACAATTACTTAAAAAATCCAGTAATTTTAGCCTATCATGATCACAGTGAGCCTATTGGCCGTATGGTAGATCACAGAGTAGACAGTAAAGGTTTATGGATTAAAGCACGTATTTCTGCAGCTGCAGGCGAAGTGTTTAATCTAATTAAAGACGGAGTGTTATCCGCTTTTAGTATTGGTTTTCGTATCGTTGATGCGGAATATAATGCAGCCCAAGAGCTGTTTGTTGTTAAAGACTTGGAACTACATGAAATTTCAGTAGTGTCCGTACCTGCAAACCAAAACACAATATTTAGTTTATCTAAGTCGTTTAACAGCGACGAAGAACTTAAATTTTTTAAACTGCAATTTGCCACTACCCAGGCGCCAGCTAAAGGGCTAGACTCCAGTAATACGGCAAATAGCGACACTACAAAGGAATGGAACATGGATTCTAAAGAACTAGAAAAATTGCTAGCTGACACAGCTCGTCAAGCTGCTACTGAAACAGCAAAAGCTATTGCTGCTGAAACCACTAAAGCTGCTCAAGAACGCGCAGCACAAGACCGCGCTCAAGCTGAGCTTGACGCAAAAATCAAAGCTGCTGTTGCACAAGTGCAAACAGTTGACACAGGTGCAGAGCGCCTACTAGCTGAAGTTGAAAAACGTGTTGCTGAACAAGAGCAATCACACAAGTCAGCTATTGCGGGTCTAGAAGCTACACTAAAAGAAAAAGCTGCTGAACTAGAAGCTATTCAAAAATCACGTATGCAGTTTGCTGATATTAAAAACGGCGAAATGTCTTATGCTGATAAGGAAAAGGCAGTTCTTTTAGCTAAAATGGCTAATACCACAATTGATGGTACTAAGTTTGGCAAAGAAATGGTTCAAAAGTATGCTGGTAGTGGTCAAGGCCCGCACCTACCTAACTCTACTTGGGAACAAGAAGTTAGCTTAAATATGGAAGCTGAGGTTCGTCGTCGCCTAGTCGTCGCACCACTATTCCGTCAAATTGGTATGCAAACTAACGTAATGAAGATTCCAGTTAATCCAGAAGCAGGTGTTGCACAGTGGATTGACAATGGTAACTTTGGTACAACAACAAGTGGTGGTAATACTGTTGTACATTATATCAAAGAAGTCACACTCAGTGCATACAAAGTTGCTACCAATGAGTACACAGCCTACGAAGAAGAGGAAGATAGCCTTATTGCTATTATGCCTGTAATTCGTGACGGTATGATTCGTCGTGTTGCTCGTGCAGTTGACCGCGCATTTCTACGTGGTGCAGGTACTACTGGTGATCCAGTTAGTGGCCTAGTAACTTTAGCTGGTACTGTAGGTCAAGGTACTAATGGTAGTAGTGGTGCACTAATTACTGTTGCTAGCCTACGTAATCTACGTAAAAATCTTGGAGTTTGGGGTCTTGACCCAGCCGATGTAGTTTATGTTGTTGATAATACAACTTACTACAATCTACTCGAGGATTCAGTATTCCAGACTATGAACCAAGTTGGTACACAGGCTACATTACTAACTGGCCAAATTGGCCAAATTGGTAATTCACCAGTACTAGTTTCTGGTGAATTTGTTGGTACTGGTACAAGCGGTAGTATTGCTGCAGTTTGTTTTGCACCAGGTAACTTCGTAGTTGGTAATCAGCGCGGCTTACGTATTGATACACAAGAGCTAGTTGAAACACAACGTCGTGTAATGGTTGCTAGCCTACGTACAGGTTTTGTACAGGTTACCAGCAACTATGGCGTTGGTGCTACAACACTCAAGTACACTTGATCTACTAATTTAATATTAGTACTGACAGGGCTGAAAAGCCCTGTCTTTTAAATAAGCTTTTAAGGAGTTTATTTAAAAGACATAGGGGAATAATATGGCATATAACCTAATTACTCAAGCAGAATACAAAACTTATGCCGGAATTAAAAGCACAAATTACGATGCTGAAATTGATGCACTTATTCCTCGCATATCATTGTTTGTAAAAAATTACTGCGGCAGAACATTTGTAGACTACTTTGCAGCACCAGATCCACAAAAAGTAGAAATATTTTCGGGTGGTTTTAATACTATACTACCCACAGAGACTCCTTTAGTAAGTATTACAAAACTTGAAAGTAGTGTAGACTTTGGAAAAACTTATACAACTCTTACACAGTACGTAGACTGGGTAAAAGATGGTGATAGCATAGTTAGTTTATGGCCTAAAGGTTTTGACAAATATATAAATGGTTACAAGCTAACTTACTTTGGTGGCTGGGATGATGTTCCGCCTGATTTAGGTTTAGCTATTATGGACTTAGTAACATACTATCGCAAAAGCGATATGAGTGTGCACAGCAATAGTGCTCCAGGCACCAATAAAACTCAAATTGAATATATTACTAGTAGCCAACTACCTGCACATATTCGTCGCGTATTAGACCAGTATAGAACGGACTATACATAATGGCACGTACAGTTTTAGAAGTATTTTTTAAAAAATATCGTGACGCAATTCAAAGTAATAAATCTTATAGAGATGAATTAAATAAAAAAGCAGTACACTATTTAGAAGAAGATTTAGATGCTATAAAAAATCAGATTTCCACAATTAGTGCTCAAGCGGAAATACAGTTTAATAAAAAGTATGCACAAGCCCTAGAAGCAATTGCTCAAAAAGGCATTAGTGATGTTACTTTTAGTAAAATTGCTGATAGTGTAAAGAAAACCTTTTTAAGTAACTTTACAGAACTAAAAGAGCTTGGTGTTGATATAGGCCATGTACAGTCTAATTTAACAATTGCTAGCAAAGGTAAAGCGCAAACAGAGTTGTTTGAACAAGACTTACCATTACGTCGTAATAATATTGATCAACTAACAGATCAGGATTTAAAAGACATATCAAAAACTATAGCATTAATTGCTACTTATACTGAAACTCTCGAAGAACTAGATAAAGTTCAAACGCGTAGTCAGCTTTTAAAGTTTTTGAAAAAAAGTCAGTCATTTAAAAATATAGCACGTGGCTCTGATGTTACAACTCTTGAGGGTATAAAAGACGTAGTAAAAAAAGCATTTAGTTATCAAGGCTCAAAAGGATTTAGTGATCTTGGCAGAGAGATTCTTAATCAACAAATTTTATCAGTAAAAGTTGATACTACAGTTAATTTAAAAAGAAAAATTACAGCTAGTCCTGAAAAAATTGGAGTAACCTTTGAAATTGCAGCTTTTAATAGGTTAAAGGGTACTGTTGCTAAAGAAATTCAAGGTAATTTTACTCAGTATTTAGATTCTTTAATGAAAGATCCACAGGGTTTATCTAAAGAATTAAATCAAGCTTTAAATTCTGTGTTACAAGAAACTCTAACGCAAGAAGATTTGCAAAAATTATTTCCTAATGTTTATAACTCAAAAAGTTTTATAGAATATGTGGACGAATCAATTAGCGATGCACTAAAAGGAATTAAATCTAAAAAATACGGTGCACAAAGAGCTGTAAAAGGTAATAACGAAACTTCTGCAATAGATTTAAAAATTCCAAAATTAGCAATAAAGTTACCTAAGGTTAAATCAAGCCCCAATATACTAAGAACTAAAAAAGGTGAATTTTTTAGTCTTACAGCACTAAGGGGACTACTTGACGCTCAATTGGTGCAACGCGTAAAAGAAAACATGGGCTACGGTAATCGTAGAGACATATTAAACCTGCGTACTGGTAGATTTGCTGAAAGTGTTAAAATTGAAAATATAAGTCAAAGTCGTGAGGGAATGATTACCGCATTTTATAATTATATGCGTAATCCTTATGCTACATTTAGCAGTGGTGGTAAACAGCAGTATCCTAAAACTAGAGACCCTAAATTGTTAATAAGCAAATCAATCAGGGAAATTGCACAAAGCAAAGTACAAAATAGATTAAGGGCGGTATTAGTATGAGTCGTAGAACTTCTATAATTAAAGCTATTACTCAAAAGCTTAATCTTATTAATGGTACTGCACCTTATAAAGTTAACCTATTTCAAAATGCTTATGCCAAATTAAGATTCTGGGACGAAGTAAAAGACTTTCCTAGTATATATTTAACACCTGGTACTGAAATGCGCGAATATCATCCAAGTGACTTTACCTGGGGATTTTTAGGCGTAGCCATAAAAGTATACTGCCATGGCGAAAACAGTAGCCAACAACTAGAAGATTTATTAGCAGATGTAGAGTTATGTATTGATAATAATCGTCAAGTAGTATATGACACAACAAATAATTATTCCACTACTGAAATATTAATTCAGTCGATTACCACTGATGAAGGGCTGCTAGCTCCTTATGCAGTAGGTGAAGTCAACTTACAAGTCCGATATCAGGTAATGTAAGCAACCATGCCAAAGTGTTAAAAACAGATAAATGTCTAGTTTATGCATAACGGCATTAACAAAAAGGAAATAAAATGGCATTTAATTTAATTCGTGACAGTAGAGTATTCTTTACTACTAATGTGGATACATATGGTGTTGTAGGTACTAGTGGCTTTTTAAGCGGAGCATACGGCACAGGCAATACTTGGGAAATTCAAGTACAAGATGGTTTTAGTTTTAGTCAAAATACTACAACAGAAACTGTAACACTTAACGAAGCTGGCGCAACTCCTAATCGTGGTCAGCGTAATTTTAACACAGGACTAGATGCTACAGACTTTAGCTTTAGTACCTATATTCGTCCAAATAGACTTGGTGTAGTAGCAGGTACTGGTGGTAGTGCAGGATACATTACTGCAGAAGAAGGCCTTCTGTGGAATGCTATGTTTGGAACAAACGCAATTGCTGCACCTGGCACAACTAGCGGTACACTAGGTGCTTGGAATACTGGTAGTATTAGTGCAAGTGTTGGTGTAGGTGCTAGTAACAAGCATCAACTACAAAAATTTGGTATGATTATTGCATTAGGTGCTACTACCTATGTTATTGATAACTGTGTAATGGACACAGCTACTATTGACTTTGGTATTGATGCTATTGCAAGTGTTGCTTGGGCAGGCAAAGGCGCTAGCCTTAGACAGCTAACTACTCCTGTAGCTTTAACACAAAATACAACTACTGGAATTGTTACCTTTGGTACTAGTGGCGGCTTAGTTGGTAGTGCAAACTGGAAAAATGTTACAGCACCTTATTTAGCTAATAAACTAAGTACAGTAAGTTTTGATACAGGTGTTGGTACTGGTGGTACAGCATATACAGTTGCACTAACTGGTGGTAGTTTAACTTTTGCAAACAATGTTACCTACTTAACACCAGCTAACTTAGGCGTAGTTAATCAGCCAATTACATACTTTACTGGTACTAGAGCTATTAGCGGAACTATGAATGCCTACCTAAGAACTGGTGGTAATCAAACAGCTGACTTGTTAAAATCATTGCTAGATGACAAAACTTCAGTTAGTCCTGCGTTTTCAATGACACTAAGTATTGGTGGAAGTAACACTGCTGTAACCAGAGTAGATGTAGATATGCCAGCAGTTATGCTTGCAATTCCTACAATTTCAACAGATCAAGTAGTTTCAACTACAATTGCTTTTACAGCACAAGGTTATACTGGAACTAGTTTTGATATTGAACAAGCTAATGAAGCTACAATTACTTACGTAGCACCTTAATCGTTAACTAACACTGGCTGGGCTTTATAGCCCAGCCATAACTAAAAAAGAAACCTATGACAATTTCACTTAAAAATTTACTTGTACCCTCAAAAGCAGTAACTGTAGAGTATCCCGGAATGCCTGACTTTAAAGTTGAGTTAGCATTTTTATCTCGTGAAACACTACAAAATATTCGCAAAAAAGCTACAAAAACTACCTTTAAAAATCGTCAGGCAGTAGAAGAGCTTAATGATGATCTTTTCCTAGAACTTTATGTCAAGTCTAGTATTAAAGGTTGGTCAGGTTTAAAACTTAAGTACTTAGAACAACTTGTACCAGTAGATTTAACTGGTCAGGATCCTGAGATTGAGCTAGCTTACGACGAAGAAAATGCGCTTTACCTGATGAAAAACTCCACAAACTTTGATAGTTTTATTAGTGAGCAGGTAACAGACTTGGGAAACTTTTCTACGAGCAAGTAGAGCAAATTGAAGATATACTTACTAGGTATATGCAAAATAGTAATATTGGTGTAGACTTAGAAACTTATCTTGAAATGTGCGAAATGCTCGGTGAAGAACCCGTTGAAGAAAATATGCCTGTTGAGTATTCAGAGCTGCCTAGCTTAATTCAACAGTGTTTTGTTATACACAGAACATTAGCGGATATTTGGGATACTATGAATGGCAACTACTTAGGCAAAGACTATTCAATTGTATTTAAATTATTTGACTTGTATGAAATAGAACAAGGTGAAAGACTATTTGTATTAGATATTTTACACACAATTGATGGTATTAAGTCAAAAAATGTGGCAGACAGAATAGAACAAAAACGCTCTACAGCTAAGTAATTAGTTGTAGAGCGTTTTTTTGTGTGCATAAAAATTATAGTTGACAAAGTAGTGCCCTTATGTTATAATCGTGTTTAAGGTAAAAACTGTATTAAAATTTAATACATAAAAGTTGCTGTTAGGAGATATAATGTCTGCACAAAATACTACTACTTATAATGTAGAAGTTACTGACGGTGGTTCAACAGAGAAAGTAATTTCAAAGATTGAAACACTTATTGGTAAACTAAGAAATGCTCAAAACGAAGCAAAACAAGGTATAAATACTGGCGGTACTACTGGTAGTCGTAGTTTATCAGAAAGTGCAATGAGTGGTAGTACTTATGGTAAACTACGTGCTAGTGGCACAGGCACTGGGGCAGCTAGCAGAGATTTTGCTAAAGAATCTCAAGGTCTAGGGGGTTTAGTTCGCTTATATGCAACTTATGCTGCTAACGTATTTGCTGTTGGTGCAGCTTTTAGTGCGCTTAGTAATGCTATGAATACTACTAATATGATCAAAAGTTTAGATCAATTAGGTGCTAATAGTGGTAAAAGTTTAGGTAGTTTAAGTAAACGCGTAGTTGATCTTACTGATGGTGCAATTTCACTACAAGATGCAATGACTGCTGTAGCACAGTCTAGTTCTGCTGGTTTAAGTAGTAAAAATATTGAGCGACTTGCAGGTGTAGCTAAAAATGCAAGTTTAGCGCTAGGCATTACTATGCCAGATGCTATAAGCAGACTTAGCCGCGGTATTACTAAATTAGAACCTGAATTATTAGACGAATTAGGTATTTTTACTAAAATCGAGCCAGCAGTAGATGCGTACGCCAGACAAGTAGGAAAAACTGCTAGTCAATTAACCGATTTTGAAAAACGTCAAGCATTTGCTAATGCTGTGTTAAAAGAAGGCGAAGATAAATTTAAATCACTAGCGGAATTAAGTGCTAATCCATACGATAAACTATTGGCCTCTTTAAAAAATCTAGCTCAAGTTACGCTAGACTTTGTAAATAAAGCTTTAGGTCCTTTTATAGATTTATTATCAAGTAACCCAACACTATTAGCCACAGCTGTAGCCGGTTTAGGCTTTGCTTTATTAAAGCAAGCATTACCTGCTATTGGTCAATTTAAAGAAGAATTAAAAAGTAGTGCAGATTTTGCTGCACAATTAGCTACTTCAAAAGCAGCAGATGCAGAGGTAGCTCGTAGTAAGGTTAGTGCTTTAATAGAACAAGAAGCCGAAAGACGTGCTAATATTCAAGTTCAAGCAGTTGATGATGCTGAAGCTAGAATAAATGAATTGCGTAAAAAAAGTTATGCTAAAGACTCAGCCACAGCAAAAGCATTAGCTAAAGATTTAGATGACCTAAAACCAAGAGATTTTGCAAAAATGGAAAGGGAGGCTAAAGACTATGCTAATAAAGGTCTTCATGCAGAAGCGGAAGCAGTTAGAGATGTTTCTTATGCTTTAGAGCAAAGTAAAAAAGCAGAATATGAATTAAGAGTTGAAAAAGGTAAAAATATTATAGCTATAGAAAATGAAAAAACTGGCAGATCACAATATGCATTAACTCTTGAAGCCGCGGATAAAGCACAAATAGAATCTACTAAACGAAAAATAGTTAGTGATGCGGCATATAATACTAGTTTAATTGGCATGGGCCATGCCTATACACTATTAAGTGCTGATATTGAAAAATCTGGTTTACAACTAGATAAGTTTGATAAAACAATGCTAAAACTTCGCGGTACTGTAGGTATTATGGCCGGAGTACTTGCTAATTTAGGAAATGCACTAAATGCTGCCCTAGGTTGGATTGGACTAATAATTAGTGCATTTAGTATAATTGATGCAATACTTAGTAAAGATTCTAAAGCATTTTCAACTTTTAATGGTGCTGTAGATCAGAGTAATGATTCACTTACAAATATGAACAGAACTCTTGAAGTACTTGCTAAAAAAGGCAATGTTGCTGGTGCAAGTATTGAGGGTATTAGTGCACTTGCTAATTCAACTCTTGAAGCAAGAGATACTCTTGAAAAATTAATTAGCACCAGTGAAAAAGCAAAAGAAGCACTAGGCGATAGCCGCTGGGCACGAATTAAAGATAATTTTGCAAGCTTTTTTGGCGGCGGCGTACAAAATAATTTAGCTGAAGGTGTTGCAAAACAAGTTACTGGATCTTTAAAAATATTTGAAAGAGCCGGCACAGGTCAAGAAGCTCAAGAAAAACTTAAAAAAGCTCTAGGAGTAAATTCTCTTGATTTCCAAACTGTTGAAGCAGCCGCTAAATCTTTAGATAAAGAGGGCTTGCAAAAACTACAAAAAACAACCGATGAGTTAAATACTAATTTAAATAATAGTGCTTCTAGACTACAAAGTTTTAAAGCTGCTAGTGATACTGCACTTAAAGGTTACCAAGATTTTTTAAAATCTACTGCAAGTAGTAGCCCACTATTTAAACTAGGTGATGATATTTCAGCTTTAAGTGACGAAATGGTTAATCTTAAAGAAAAAGGTGTAAACCAACTACAAGCAGGATTAATTGAGTTAGCTACTAATCCTAAAAAAGCAGGGTTATTTAGCCAAGAATTTTTTACACAGCTTACTTTAGCAAAACAAGGATTTTTAGAACAAGTAGCAGCAGTTGAAAAAAATAAAGATAGACTAGTAGAAGTTAGATCAGAAATAGAAAAGTATAAAAAAGCACTACCACAAGGATATGATTTTGCCGCAGATACTAAAAATTATGCAAGCGATAAAGGTGGTATGAATGGTCTTGCTAATAAATATTCGGGCAGAACAGAAGCAGTTGAACAGTTAAGAGCATTAACCGAAGAAGCAAATAAATTAGAATTAGAAATTAAAATACCTGAAGATAAAGCTAAAGCAATCAGGGACTTATGGAATAAAGGTATAAACGATGCGCTTATACTAGGTGCTGATTATATTCAAAAAGCGCTTGGTCAAGCAAGTGAGCGAGCAGCAATAACTATTGGTCGAGCCCAGTCTACTGTTTTTACTGGTGCAGAAAAAGCCAGAATAGAAACTAAATTAAATCAGCAAGAAATAAGTATGCAAACTAGACTAATAGACTCAAATATTAGACTTATTTTACAAGGCGAAAGAAATACAGCAGCTACAGAGGCTTTAACAGCAGCACTAGCTCTTGAAACAGCAGCTAAACAAGGTGTTACCGACCCTGATTTACAAAAATTAATAAAGGCAGCACAAGCTGCTTCAATTATATCTAAGGGATTAGGTACTACTGAAGGTAGCAAACCTAATTTTGCAGTACCTGAAGGACTAGATAAAGAAACTGAAACTCAAGTAAGAACTAGATTTAATAGAGTTAATAGATTAGTTGCAGAGCAACAAGCTAGTAGAAAAGATCAACAAGCTAAAAGTGCTGCAAATACTTTTACTGGTGCTGTTAATGAAAGAAAAGGCGAATTAGAGGATAATCAAAAACTCGAGGCATTACAGTCTAGTATTACCGCTGCTAAATTACAACAATTACAGATTGCAGATAGTATAGTAGGTTATGCCACTAAAGAAACTATAGCTGCAGAAGCTGCTTTAGAAAATCAAAATAATGAGTTAAAAAGAAAACAAGAAATTGATAAAATAGATCAAGATATATTAAATGTTTCTAAGGCAGACATTTCAGAAGACAGAAGATCGCAGTTGATAAAGTTGGCAAAATTAAAAACTACAACTTTAACAAAACAAGAAATAGAAGCACAAGTGGATAGTCAAAAAAGACTAAACCAAGAAATTCAAGCGGAAATTGAAGTTAAAAATCGTGCGCGTGAATTAGCCAAATCTTCTAGAGACTTAGCCAATGAAGAAGCAAGTGCCAGACTTGAGGTCACAGCAGCACAAGCTTCTAGTTATGCAACATTATTTGATAATTCTAAACAGTATACTAATAGCTTACAAAATCAAAATGAGTTACAAAGAATTCAGCAAGATTATGATAGTAAAGTTACTGAAGAATTTGCTAGTATTAATGCAAAACGAGAAGATGCTCAAATAAAGCTAAATAAACTTAATGCAACCGATGTTACACAAAGAGAAGAGATAACTAAAGAATTAAAACGACAAGAAAACTTATTTAAAAATAATCTTGGTAAACTTGATGCAGAAAAAGATAAACGTCAAGATATACTAGAGATTACTAAGCAACAGCAAGCTGTACAGGTAGCTATAGATAAATTAAATAAACAATTTGAGTTAAAAAAATCAAATACTCAAGTACAAAATGCTATTGCAGATAATGCACTAGAAGCTGAACAACTTAAACTTGATGTACAAAAAACATATGCTCGTGAATTTGATACTTATATTGTTAAACAACAAACTGCATTAGACTTAAAAAAGGCTGAAAAAGCTACCAGTCAGCAAATATTAGCACTTCAAGATGAGTTAAATAATAAACGTAATTTATCTACTACAAAAGTTACTGCTTTAGTACAATCTGGTGCAGCAGAACAAGATGTTGCAAAATTACAAACAGATGAAACCGAATACTTAAAGCAACAATCCCAACTAACTGATAATGAAATAACAAAACAAAATCTAGCTTTAGAAAACACTAAAGCTAAACTAGCAGTTCAACAACAGCTAACACTTGAGCAAATAAAGTACAATGAAATGCTGTCACTATCTAATGAGTTATCTACAAATTTAAAAGATACTTTTGGACTATTTGGTGATAAAGTTAAAGCAGTTGGCGAAGCCCTTGGCGACACGGTTACCAGACTAACTGAAAACAATATTAGACAAGAAAAATTTTCCAAAGCGCAAGTAGAAGATCAAAAGAAGCTAGATGCTTTGAAAGGCGATAGCAGCGCAGATGAACAGAGTATTATTGACCTGCAAAATAAAATGGCAGACGATAAAAAGAAAAATAACAAAGAAGAGTTAAAAGGTGATTTAGCTGCTATAAGTTCAACTAAAAAAATGTTTAAAGAAAAAACAGCAGCATATAAAATATTTGCCGCCGTAGAAAAAGCATTAGCACTTGCACAAGTAGCTACAAATGTTATGGTATTAGCTAGTAAACTAACTACTGAGGCAGGAACTACTGCAGCTGCAGTAGGTGGTACGACTGCTCGTTTGCCAGCTTATATTACAGATATTTGGGGGCAAACTTTAGGCAAACTACCCTTTCCTATAGGTGGTATAGTAGGTGCGGGCTTAGTAGCACTATTATTGTCTTCTTTTGGTGGTAAAGGCGGCAGTAGTAAAGCGCCTCCAATGGTTACAGCAGAAATGCGTCAAGAAACTCAAGGCACTGCTATGGGTTATAATGCTGCTGGTGAAAAAGTACAGGTACGTCGTGGAGTATTTGGCGATGAAACTGCAAAAAGTGAATCTATTAACAATTCGTTAAAAATAATTGCTGAAAATAGTGTAGATGGCTTAGACTACGATAATAAAATGCTTAATGCCTTAAAAGGATTACGTGATGCACTAACAGAATCTGCTCAAGCACTTTTTGGAGTCAAAGGACTACGTAGTGGCACTGCTTTTGGTACTGTAGAAGGTGCCAATAGTAGCGGAGGATGGTTTGGTATTAGTGGTTTATTTGGCAAAACAACAACTCGTAGCATTATTGATAGTGGCATAAAAATAGCAGGTACTTTTTCAGAGCTTGCTAGAGCTGGTAATGGAGTAATTCAAACCTTTGAAACAGTAAGCACAACTACTAAAAGTAGTGGCTTTCTTGGCATTGGCAGTAGCAGTAAGACTAGCGTTGGAACAAATTTTGGTATGCTAGACCCTAAAGCTGAAGCAGCTTTACGAAACGCTTTTGATTATGCCGGAGACTTGCTTTACAGTATTGGTGAAAAGGCGGGTAAACTGCCTGCTGAGATTGAAAGGGGAATGGCTGGTGTTAAAGTAGATGAGTTAGTTTCACTGCGTGGATTAACTGGTGAAGACTTTAATAAAGCACTTAGTAATGTAATAGGTGCTGTACTAGACGACGCCACACTTGCAATATTTAGCGAGTTTGAAAAATTTGCTAAGTTTGGTGAAGGTATGCTACAAACTGTGGTGCGTGTAGTAGATACCAACACCAAGGTTAATCAAGCTATTAAAAATATTGGTACTAGCATTAGTGGTCAAATGCAACAAGCCTTTTTAGACGTTACTGAAAATAGTACTTTTTTTGGGCTTATTACTGGTAGCTATGCTACTTGGAAAACCAGAACAGTAGACATTGATAAACTAACCAATGATATAACCGAAGCACTAGTAAAAGCTTCTGATGGACTAGATAACTTTTTAGATAAAGTAGAAAACTTTAGATCAAACTTTTTAACCGAAGCAGAACAATTAGAGCCAATTAATAAAGCATATCGCAAAGGTCTAACTGATTTAGGCTATAGTGCTGATATTAGTCGTGAAGAACTTAAAGGTTTAATTCAAAACTTTGATCTTTTTAATCCTGCTGCTGGACGTGCAGGTAAATCTACTGCTGAAACTTATACTTTATTACTTGATATTGCTAGTGGATTTGACAAAGTAGCTGATGCTGCTGAGTCCGCAGCTAAAAAGATCAGTGATGAACGACAAGGTTTAGTAAGTAAATTAGATCAATTGCGTTTAACTGCTGAACAGCTACAAGACATAGACATAAGCAAATTAGACTCAACCAATCAAGCACTGCAACGTCAAATATTTGCAATGCAAGATATGCAAACAGCCGCTAAAACATTGCAAACTAGACTAAATGATGTTACTAAAACTATGAAATCACAAATTACTAGTTTAACTGACTACAAGCAGTCACTAATGATTGGTGATAAGTCCACACTTACTGCAGTAGATCAATATCAATTAGCTAAAAAGAATCTTACTGAATTATATCAAACAGCTACTAGTACAACCGCAACTGAAGAACAACGTAATACTGCGCTAGGAAAGCTTCAAGGTGCTAGTGACCAGGTACTTACACTATCTCGTCAACTTTATAATAGCAGCGCACAATACAGTGTAGATCAAGCATTAGTGCTTGGCTATATAGATGCTACAAAAGCAGACTTAGAAAAGCGCAAAACTGATGTTCAACTACAACTAGATGAGCTTCAAAGCAGCAATAATTTCTTGAAAAATATTGATGCTAATTCAAAAACTACTTCAGACTTAATTGCTGATTATTTAGCTTCTATTAATACTTACAATACTGCAGCTACCAATGCTGGTGATACTCAGCTAATAGGAATACCTAAACTTGCTCAAGGTACAAATTATGTTCCCTACAATATGGTTGCAGAAATTCATCGTGGTGAACGAATTATTCCTGCAGCAGATAATCAGCAGTTAGTTATTAATAACACACAAATGGTACAAGAAATAAAACTATTAAATGAAAAAATTGGTAACTTACAACAAGCAATTATTGATGGTGCTGTAATTAATGCACAAGCAACTAATCGCAATACTGAAGAAATTGCTGCAGCAATTGGTGTAGGTGCGGACAGAACTATTCAATCTACAAGACTTCAAACAAGGGCTGTTATTAAATGAAAACAAAAGATCAAGTAATACAATGGTTTAATACACCGGGGCATATTAAATGCACATTACTAGATATTGATAATGTAGTAACACCCACTAGTACTACTAGTGGGGTTACTTTAAACTTTTCTAGTTTAGCTTATCATGATGGTACTATTGCATATAATGCTTGTGTTCAAGGCGGGTTAGATTTTACTGAACAACTAAATGCAGATGGAGGTAGCGCTAATCTAGGATTTGGTAGTATTAACTTAGTAAATACATTTGGTATTAATGATCAATTTTTAACTTATATCTGGAATCGTAGACCTATTAAAATTTACTTAGGTGATCCCAGTTGGGTTAAAAGTGACTTTGTATTAATATTTGATGGTTTAGTACAAGACTTAACCAGTAATGGTGAAAATGAACTAGTACTTAGCTTATATAATAAATTACAAAGATTAAATGATTCCTTAACTGAAAAAACTTTATACAGTAGTGGTTATAGTTACAGCGAAGCATCAAAAACTGTTACTGGTGGCATAGTTACAAAAAATGAAACACTGTTGCCAATTACACTAGGCGAATGTTTTAATATACAACCACTATTAGTCGACAATGGTATTACTGCAACCGGTACTAGTGGTAATGGTAATATTTATATGATGCACGACGGCCCAGTTGAAGGAATTATAGAAGTTAGAGATGGTGGTGCACCTATTGCTATAACAGAAAATATTAGTTCTGGTATTTTTACACTACAACAACCACCAATTAGTACTATTACTTGTAGTGTACAAGGCGATAGTACTGGTGGTTACAGCAATACTGTGCCAGGCATAATTAGTAAAATAGCTACTAGCAATAAGTACGGAACTGTTGCAGCAAATAGATTTACTACTGCTGATTTAGATTTTGCAGCAGATACTAGAAAAGTAGGTATTTATATTAAAGACAAAATAAATATGCTTGAAGTATGTAATCAACTAGCTAGTAGTATTAATAGTAGCTTGATTTGTCCTAGTATAACAGTTGATATTAGTGGAGTAATTAGTAGCAGTAAATTAAAATTAGTAGAACTTAAAGAACCACTACTAGCTAATGTACAATATGAATTAACTGATGACTATTTAGTACAAGGTAGTCAGGCAGTTACTGAAATATTTCCAATAAAACCTAATATTAAACTAGGATATTGTAAGAATTTTACTATTCAACAAACTGTAGGTGATGCAGTAAATTCTGCTAGTAACTTTGATGTAGAGTACTTTTACAGTACACAAGAAAATGCTGCTAACAAACAGCTATATAGAGATGCAGGTACTGTAGACGAAGTACCTACACTGCTTATTGTATCTAGCGAAGCGGATACAGAAGCTAACAAACGACTAAGTCTTTGGCAAGTACCTAGATTTTTAATAACTGCAAGTTATTTGCCACACTACTTGTTTACACAACTTGGCGACATAGTTAAACTAACCTCTAGTAGATTTAATCTACAAAATGGTAAGCCTGGTATAGTCTATAGTGTAAATAGAAACTGGATTACCGGAATGGTACAAATAGGAGTTTTAATCTAAATGGCAACTACACCAGTTAATTCAAGAGACCAGCTGCTACAACTATTAGTTCCAAGAGTTTTTGGCGTAGGTACAAATTATATTTATTTAAGCATAACTACTCAGCAATTTAATTATGGTGCTGATGGCATAGCTCAACCTACATTTTCTCTTATTACTGCTAATTTAGTAGGTAATTTAACTGGTAATATTACGTTTACAAGTACAGGCATTAAAGCCAATAGTATTAACGGTACTGCTGGTACTGCCGGCACTAGTGTTATATTTGAAAAACCTACTAGTAATAGTATTAAAGTATACCCAGCCGATATGACGGGAGAATTAGCTACAATTAATGCTAATGTAGTCTATCAAGGCGTAACTTATACAGCCACACAAGTTTCTATTCAAAAATTTTACAGAAACCTAGAGGCTAAACTAACTCAAAATGTTAAATATTACAGTACTGATAGTAATGGTACAGGTTATGTACTATTAAGTACAGCTGATCAACTACTATCTAATAATGCCATTAATCTAGAGCTTTATAATGGCGTTGTAAAACTAACTGATAATATTACTTATACACCTACTAGTGCTAGCCCTACAGTTCAGGGTGGTATTAGATTATGGGTAAGTACTAGTGGAATTTTGCAGTACCAAGAAACCAGTACAGGTTCTTGGACTCAAGACAGTATAAATTTTAATGTAACCGCAACTAGAAATAATAGTGCATACTCTACTACTTTTAGTTTAAATAAAAATAAGGGTGGTAGTGCCTCTATACAAACAGGTACAATTAGTCTATATCGCTGGGATATATCAGATCCTAGTACTAATAGTCATCTACCCCGAACAACTAGCTCATATACTTGGTTGACTCAAACACATGTATATAGTCCTAGTATTTTATATGATGCTGGTGGCGTTATAATTAATGATGATGCTTGGTATATTACACCACAACCAAGACCCACAAGCAATGCTAATTGGCGTCTGTGGAGAATTACTAAAAGTATTCAACAAGACACTACCCCTGATATTAGTAATGCTATTAACCCTCAAAGATTATCCAGCATTACTTGGACCACTAATTATAAAATAACCGAAGTAACTACTACTAGCAATGAATTTGTAAAAACAGATTTAGCAGTACTATACATAAATGCTGTACCCGGCAGTACACTATCAGTACCTCTAGGTAGTGCTGGATATACATGGAGTACTCGTACACTTAATACTGCAAGTACTACATTAAATGGTTGGCAAACCACTATTCCTGCAGCACAAACAGGATTAGCACTATATAAATTTACTGTAGATTTAACAGCTAATAGTACCGATACTACTACAACAGTATATTGGGATAAAGGAATCATACAACTAGTATCAGTATATGGTGTTAGCGCAATTAATGTTGAATTAGTTAACGGTTCACACAATATACCTTGTGATTATCAAGATACTACTAGTAGTAGAAATTTTACTAATAGTGGCTCTAAACTATTTGCTTATGATGGCACTACGCCTTTAATAGCAATTGCTCAAACTACTAATTCTGCTAGTACTTTTAGCAATGGTCAGTATGTAGTAGAAACTAGTTATAGTTTAACAAGTACTACTAGTGTAACTATTAGTGATACCCCTAAAACATTTAGTGTTAATCTTTCACAATCTGCTGCGGGTATACCTAGTTATTTTACAGTAGGTAAAACAGTAAGAGTATATAGTACCGCTAATCCTGATTACTATATGATTGGTACTATTAGTAGTTATGCGGGCACTCTTCTAAATATTACAGTTACTATTGCTACAGCTAGCGCGACTTTTAGTAGTTGGACTATTGTTGACAATAACGCGTATGATGGAGTAGTAGGTGGTACGCAAACTTTAATAACTGAACAAGGTGCTCAAGGAGTTAGCTACAGTAATTTAGTATCAGCAACTTTTGACAAAAATGCTACAGGTAGTTTACTATTTACATTACGTGGAAAAACTTATAGTGGTACTTTATTTACCTATTTAGCAAAACAAACATTTGCTAAAGCACCTACAGGTAATCCTGGTATTGTTTATTATTTAGTATCAGATACTAATACTGTTGTAAAAAGTACTGCTAATGTATATACACCAACATCAATTACATTTAGTGGTAGAAAAAATATTAATGGTACAGTTACTGCAGAAGCTTTTTGGTTCAGCATATTTTTAAATGGCAGCGGCACAGCAACAACAAGTTCTACCAGTTCTCAGATTAATTATACATATTCAATACCTGCAGGCACTACAAAGATTACAGCAAGTATTTATACTGCAAATCCTAGTTTAGGAGGTATACCTGTAGATACACAAGGTATAACTGTAGTAACTGATGGACCCAAAGGCGACGTAGGCAATAGCGCTAGACGAGCTTATGCACTTGTTGCAAGTGCAAGTACTCCAGCTAGTTCACCTAGTACTTTTACTACAACTAATGGTGATAGTTTACCACCTGTTAATACTTGGTTTAGTGGTATTACATGGACAACAACTGCTCCTACTACAATTGCAGAAGGTAATACTCTTTATCAAAGTGATGGCATTTATGTAACTGGTGCAAATGTAACTTGGGGTTTTCCTTATATTAGTGCACTAAAAGTAGGAAATTTAAGTGCTATTACTGTAAATACTGGCGACTTATATGTAAGTGGTAGTCTTAAAGGTGGAGCTAGTGCTGCTGCTGTAACTTCAACAACCGGTGCAGGTTACTACTTTAATGTAGGTGGTACTATGCGATTAGGAAATCCTGCTTCAGACTACCTGAGTTGGGATGGTGCTAATTTAAAAATCAACACTAAAGGTGTTGTAACTATTGGTAATGCTACTGGTAGTAGAATGGAATGGAATGGTACCGGACTTAATATTTATGATACTACTGGTACGGCAATAATTAGTAGTGGTACGGTAGACTGGACTGTTATAAAAAATATTCCACAAACTATCTATACTTCAGCTGGTGTAACTTGGCAAGTTAGTGGCTATAGCAATACTCAGATTGTTAGTGGCACAGAACTTAAAAAACTTGCTGGTGTATCTACTGGTTGGGATACTGGTGCTTATAGTTTAGAAAGTTTTGTAGCTGGCGCTAGTATTAGTTTTCAGGCATCTAGTGCATTTAATCAGTTAGCTGTAGGTTTAACAAAAACGCAAAGTAGTGTTTATGATACTTTTAGCTTAATTGATTATGGTTGGGTATGTTTAAGCGGTAGTTTAGCAATCTATGAATTAGGTGCTGCAAAAACATTTACAGGTATTACTACTTATACTACTAATACAGTATTAAGTATTATTTATGATAATAAAGACATAAGGTATTACAGAGATGGAGTATTAGCAAGAACGGTACCTGGTACATACGGTAGCGCATTTAAATTTTACGCTAGTGTTACTTTTTATACTCCGGGTGCAGGTGTTAAAAATATTAGATTTTTACCTAATGCTAGTGTTGGCGCGGATGGTACATCTGGCTCAAATGGTACATCTGGTAAAGATGGTTCAAACGGTACAGCAGGTCAAAGAGGAAGCGTTAGTGTATATGTAAATGCACTAACAGCTACTAGTTGGTCCGATGCAACTGCAAATACTTATTTTACTAATTACTATGGCGGTACAAAAGTTTTAAATGATACTCTAACACAGTATAGCACTAGCGCAAGCCCTAATTGGGCAACTACTAAATTTTGGAATAGTACTAATTCTAACTGGCTAAGTGTTGCTCAAGTTATCAATGGTAATTTATTAGTAAAAGGCACTGTAAGTGCAGAGGTATTATCTGCTAATTCAATAATAGCAAGTGATATTACATTTAAAGGTAAACTAGAAACAACAAGCAGCGCTACTGGTGCTCGTATGGAGATCACAAATAGTACAATTTTAGTATATGACGGTCTTATTTCTACTCCTAGAATTAAAATTGGGAATTTAAGTTAATGGCTTATGGTATTGAATTAAGAAATTTTGAAGGCACAGTATTTTTTTCTACAGCACTACAAACTTGGAACTATATGGGAAGTTTTATTAGCCCAGTCTACAATGGTAGTAATCAAACTACTAGTTATTATATTCCAGGAGCAAATTTACTAACTGAATATGCTGTTCAATTAACGCCAATTAATAGTCCTCCAGATAGTTTGGAAGCCTATTTACCCACTATACAAGTTTATTTAAGTTCTCAAATAGTATACTCAATTAATAGCAATACTCAATGTTTAGTAGTTATTTTAGGAAGATAGCATGTCGTACGGAATATTAGCTTATAATAATAGTGGAAAAATACTTATATCTACAGATATACAAGGCCTACATTTTGCAGGTAGTGCAACATATTTAAATAGCACACAATCACTTACTACAAATTTTCCAAACTATGCTATAGATGGTTCGTTTTTAAGCGGTTCTTGGATACATTATTTCAATATTACACTACCTAATGCTTCAAACCCTGTATTTTTTATTAGACCTAAAAATACTATATACCAGTATGGTATTATAAAACAATATATAGGAGGTTTAAATGTCTGGAATGTAGACATAATACAAAACGGTACTAGTTCTTATCCTCCAGAAGTTTATGCGTTTACTACTGCGGCATATGCTCGTCTTGATGCTAATGCAGGTCTTCAGCTGGATACTACAGGTCCAGGTATTATAACTTACTTAAGTGATGGAATAACTGTTGGATTTGACAGTCGTAAGGATCCACTTGGAATTTTGTGGGCAGATCAAAATGTATATCCTCCACAACTTCCTAGTGACGGTGGAGCACCTGTAACGGAAACTAGTTATCCTCATGCTTGGCAAGATCAAAATTTAGATTTTAATTTTAAGTCTGATAATACTTACAACTCGTATTATCACGGCATAACTGATCCTAGTGCAGACTTAATGTTTAGTGCTCCATCAACTGCACAAAGTGTGCGTACTAGAGTTAAAGGCGGTTATAAAAATTCAAAAGGACAAACACACTACTCTACAGCACAATGGTGGGTATTTTATATTCAAACTTATGGTTTAAGATCCAATAATACATTAATAGCAGGCTGGACACCTTATAAAGCTGGATATTTTTATCATCAAGAGTTTAGTAGTGGTGGTTGGTTTGGTAGCGATTCTGGACAAATGAGTCAGGGAAGTAGACCTTATCCAGATAAAACTATTAATTGGATAAATAATACCGCAATGATAACAAATGCTAACTATTATATAATAACTCCTTCTTGGGCTATAATACCGCTTTATGGAGTATATGATCTTCTTGAAAATGATTCCTATACTATGTTTGTTGGAGGAGCTCGCGTTCCTGATGGCACCTATTACTGGACTATTAAACATATAACTACAAATAATTCTGACTTTGTTGCAGTTAGTGGAAGTATCAATGTTTATGTTTATGGATTATTTGATATACAGCCACGTGAAGACAATGTATTTGAAGGACCTCAAACATTTCAAGTTGAACTTCGTAAAAATAGTACATCTGGTATAATAGTTAAAACAAGCGATATTTTTACTATTCGCGAAAGACCTGGGTATGCATGGGCCGATTATCCAACCACTGTTAATGAGGGCCCGGTTTCATTTAGTATTAGTACAACAAATGTACCTAGTGGTACTGTATTGTATTGGTTTCTTTATATTGATACTACAGAAGCTGCTGATTATACTGCTATTTCGGGATCTTTTACAATTAATTCAGCAGGTCAAGGAATTTTTACTGTACCTTTACTTGCTGATAATTTAACCGAAGGAACTGAGCAATTTCGAGTTAGTGTTTCACTTTTAGATCCATCAACAAGCTATAATTATTGGTTTTATATAGTTCTTGTTGGTCCTAATGATGTTATAGTTACTGATAGTAGTCAAGAATATAGCGGTGGAGGTGGAGGTGGAGGTGGAGGTGGTGCAGTAACATTAGGATATAATAATGGTAATATTATTAACGTAGAAGGTTATAATTATACTCCTGACACTTCCATAATAATATTAAACACAAATGGAACTATAGATTATTATTCGGATAATAGCGGCGGAACTGCTCCAACAACATGGTTTTCACCAACTACTGCTGGTGGTAGTTCAAGTTTTGAATTTAAAATTATAGCTAATAGTATTCCCAATAGCTGTACTTTAAGTTATGGAAGAATAAGTAGTGCTACTGGAAGTCATGGACCTATAGGTTCTTCGTGGGATAGTGGTTGGTGGGATTTAAATGGATATATGGGATTTGTACAGTTTTATAATGGTGGTATGGTAGACAGAACTATGACTGGTACATTATATATTAGAGATAAAAATAATGCTGCTATACAAATTGGCAAGTCTATTACAATGAAATCTTATGCTAATCCTTATTAACTATGTTGGTACTATATAAATGAATACTAATCTTGCAGAAATTGTTTATTATAATAATGGACAAATATACAGTAGCTTAACAGAAAAACAACTAGAACAAGTGCATATTCCTATTTCTGAGTATGATAATCTTTTTGGTTATAAGTTAAATACAGGACAAGAGTATTTTACTACTACTGCTTTTAATAGTTATTTTTCTGGTAGTGGCCTTGGTATTGAATTAGATAATATAAACTTATCTCCGGCAGTAACATTATGGGTTGCTTTAGTTGCACTCGATAAACAGGATCGTGTAAATTATGAAATATTATTTGCAATTGATTCTATTGAACAACTGCAAGAAGTAGCAGAATATTATAACTTACCTTATCCTATCAACGAAGAAATTGAAACACAGATAGTTACTGATCCAGAGCAACTAATGCAATTTAATTTGGTTGATCGCGGCCCAACTATTATTGCTGGCATTAAATTTGTCAACAATGTTCCTAGTTTATTTAAAGTTTATACTTATCCTAAACTACCTGGTGGTTGGAAGATATATATGTATGGTAGATCTTATTATAATCAGGGGCTACTTTGGGAAGCTGGAATACTAAAAACAAAACTTACTGGCGGTAAAGCAGTACCAGGTTTGCATTTATACGGTAGTGATAGTACTAGTTCTGTAAAACTTAGTGAATCTACTCGTTTTGCAGATGGAGTAAAAATTAAATATATTAATGCACCAGATAATCCTGATTCTGATACTATTTTAAATTGGTACGGTGAAGAATCAGACAAAAATGATAATATTCTAAGAATTAAAAAATATCAATTAACTAAACAAGCTACCGCTGTTTTAACAAATATGACTAATCGTGGATACGATATTTCAGGCGGGTATGATCTTTGTCCTAGTGTTAACCATTGGGTTGCTAGAGCTTATTACGATAACCGTAATGAAGAAGAAATATTTTTTGCTGCTGAAAGCATTGCAATGATTGATAGTGTAGCTGAATATTATAAATTACCTATTCCTTACAACTTAAAACAAAAAGAAATTTTAGAAACTAATCCCGCCCTGTACAGAATTAAACACTACAACTTACTTGGATTAGGTCCCGGAAATTATATACCAGTAATAGCTTGTAGCATTACTTTTATAAATAGAACAATACCTAAAAGATTATTATTATATACAGTTATACGTCCTTGGGAGTGGGGCGAATAAATTGTCCTAACTTTTAAATAGGAATTGCAATGGCTAATTTACGATTAATTTATAACAATGTAGCTGATAAAGCTACTATTACTGCCAGTAGTACTACCAGTGGTTTAGTTGCGCAAAATATGCAAAATACTCAAAAAACTAGTGTACATCGCAGTAATAGTACTAGTACTGTTACCTATACCTTAACTTGGTCAACTCCGCAAAGTATTAATGCTGTAGCATTACCTGCAACTAATTTACAAGGAAGTGATAAAATAGATGTATTAATGTATGAAACTAGTATTAGTGATGTTGCAGGTCCTATTGCACAACTTATAAATAAAAATGCTTGTTTAGGTAGATCTATTATTTTACAAGGAGGTGCTACTACTAGTACCTATAAAGATTTTGGTTTAGGTGGTGCAACAAAAACTAGTTTGTGGTTTACAAAAGCTTATCAAGTAAAAGCTGTGGAAATTACATTAACACGTGCAGATATAGCACAACAAATTGATTGCGCTAGAATTGTTTGTGGCCAGTACTGGGAACCAACTCGTCAAATTAGTCGTGGTATTGATCTAGGCACACAAGATCAAAGTGAGATTACTACTACTCGCAGTGGCAATACCTATGTAGACAGAAAAACTATTAGTGATACTTTAAATTTTAATATAGAGTACATGAGTGATGCAGATAGAAAAACATTACTGCAAATTATGCAAACTTGTGGTACTAACGCTTTAATTTACTACTGTTTATTTCCAGATAATACTAATCCAGAATATACGCAAGCTTATAGTATATATGGCAGGATGCAAAACACTGCTCTACAATATCAATATTTAGGATTTTATAGTAGTAATATTCAGTTAAATAGCTGGTAAGAAAATACCTGCCTTTTAGTGGGCAGGTATTTTTTTATATTGACAAGCAACTACCACCATGGTATAATATAACAAAATTACTACGGTAATTTAATTTTATTTTATAAAGGACGCCTATTTATGCAACTAATAGAACCTTATACATTACTGCAATTAATAGGCGGTGGCCTAGCCAGTATTTTTGCAATATTATTTTTATTGCAAAAATTTCTTACTGGATTTAAAACTGAAAAAACTGAAAATTCTATTTTAAACTTAATGCACCAAGAACTAGAACGCATGAGTGAACAAAATACAAAACTCAGTGTTGAACTAGGTAATTTACAACAAGAAGTAATTGAGCTAAATCAACAAATTAGAAATTTAACTGTGGAAAATCAGCAGTTACATACGGAAATTGCTAGATTAACCTTAGAAATTTCTAAACTTAAAGATTTAAGCATTCAAAAATACAAGGAAACAGCATGGCACGATCAAGACTAACTAATACAAGTGTAGATCTTGTAACAGATGTTGGAGCAGTACTATGGTCTATGGTACTAGGCGAAGCATTAGAATTTCCAATTACACTTAATTTTATTACAGACGCAACTCAAAAAGCCGCAGGATTAAATTACTTATATGAAGCAGTTGTAGTAGAAGCAAAAAATATAACTGGTCAACAAGATTTTCCTACAGTAATACAACCTAGTGGTGTTACTACTACACTATTTGTTAGACAACCTAAATTTATTGGAACTTGGAGTGCCAGCACAGCTTACAATAAAGAAGAAATAGTGCTTTATAATAATGTTTATTATAAACGAATTCAAGGCGTTAGCGTTACAAGTGCAACTAATCCAGCTACTGATACTGCAAATTGGACCGTAACTGTACTAAACAAAATTTATGTACAATTTCCAACTACTTTAGGAAGTAATTGGGCCATAAAACCACTAGCAGATAGTGCAGTTTATGGATTTTTTGAACTGCGAGTAACTGAGCCCAGTGATCCAGTATTTACAAGAACTTTTAAGCCTGTTCGTGGATTAGTAGAACTATTATTTAGTCCTACCAGTGATACAGCTGATACATCAGGTAAACAGAATGTAAGCTAGGAGTTGAAATGGCAGGAATTACTACAAATATTAATATAGCTAACATTGATACAAATGTTGTAATTTCTGACGTAAGTACCGGCGCGAGCAATATTAAAGACTTAGTTACTAGTGTTAGTAACTATAGTCTTGATAACGTTAATATTAATATTAAAGATTATGAGACTTCTGAAAATACAACGCAACTAGATATTAGTAAAATAAATATAGCTGATACAACTGTTAACAGTGATATAAATACTCTAGAAACTAATGTTAATATACAAGATTTAAATACTAGTACTAATTCTGATGACACTATTGCTCAAATAAATATTAGAGATCTAATTACTGAGGTTAACACAAGTAGTTTAAATTTTGATATAACTATAAAAGGTCTAGATGCGCCTAGTCAAAATATTGATTTATCTACTTTAGTAGACACAGATATAAGCAGTAATAATTTTACTTTACCATTTAGTAAATTTGCTCGTGGAGAAGACCAAGTAAATTTCTTAGAAGTTTACTTAAGAAAACGCTTAATTAAACCGTTTTTAGAATTTAAACAAATATTACAAACTGAATTTAAATTTAAATATTTTAAAAACTTATATCCTGTAGTTAGTGTTGACACAATAACTCCTGCAAATTTTTACAAAAAACGCACAAATGATCGTGTAAAAATCAGAGCAAGCGTTTCTGGAGACGGATATCTTATAGATGGTCAGCTAAGGCTTGTAGTTAAATTTTTTCGTAATTTTACAAATGATGCAGATGCCTTCGATAGTAAGTTTTATTTTAAAACTATCAAGGGTATAAATAATAATATTGTTGTTACTAGTCAAAAAATACTTGCTAAGTTAAAAAATAAGTACGAAGATTATGTTATTACTAGTCAAACTTATAAAAGTTTTTTAAGCATTATTTTACAACAACAGTATTTAAATCTAGCTAATAAAGACAGTAAGGCGGTTAACTTTAAAAAAATAATACAAGGATACAACACTGCTAATATAACTGTAGCTAATGTTTTACTTAAACCAAAAAAACAACTACGTAGCGTTACTAATAATACTTTAGATTCAAAATTTACTGTTGTTAGTTATATACGTAACCTGCAAGATTATATACACCCTACAGACGACTATTTTGGGTTTAGTAATATTGATGATGATCAAACTGCATTGATTGGAAAAATATTATTTGATATTGCTGAAATTCCAACAACTTTTATAACTAGGACAATTTTTAATTATAATAAATCAGAGTTAGATTTATTTGCGTATGATACTGATAACATTGCATTAAAAATATTAAGTTTAAAACAAGATGATGTTAAAATTAATAGCTATTTGAGTATAAGTGCACTAATAAATAAAATTGATGAAGTTACTATTCAAGATAATTTTTTGCGTCAGTTTAGTGCTATTAGAGAATTTAATGAAATTATTGAAACTAATACTTTAATTAAATTAGTAACTAAAAGAGACTTTATTGATAATGTTTTATTTAGTGATTTAAATACTATTAAATTAGGCGTATTTAAAACTAATCAAGTTATATCTAATGATAGTTTAAAATCTTTAATATATTTTAATCAGTATGTAGATGATTATTTAGCAAGCACAGATGATTTCCTGAGTAAAGATTTTAATAAAATACTTAGTAATCTTACAGTATTTTCATTACAATTTTTACCCTCAAAAACTTTCATTAAACGAGTAAAACACACAGTATATTACTCGTTTAATGAAAAAGTAAAACTTAATATTAAACCTAATATAGTAAACTTAGTAAATATTAATCAGTTTGAAAAAAGATATTTTACAGTTAAGCTTAAATTAGAATCGCCTATAAATAAGTATATAAATCCATATGATGTTTATTTTGATCGTACAGTTAACTATAAAAGAAATTATTTAGACGCTGCTACTAGTAATGACAGCGATATTATATTTAACAGAATACGACGGTTTAATTTATTTGATACAAATAGTATAATAGCAGAAACTAAAAAGCTTAATATAAAACCAACAATAGTAAATACGTTAAATACTAGTGATAGTTTACTGTCTGCACATAAACACTTTGAGTTCTATATAGACTTTTTAGAAATAGGTGCTAGTACCTTTAATAATAGAATAAGTTTTAATACTAAAAAATCTATAAATAATACTATTACTATTTATAGTAATTTTACTTATACAACCATACGTAATATTTTAGTATCTAATACTTATCAAACTAGTGATAGTATTAAGTTTAAAACCGTTAAAAAATTAAGTCCAGATTATAGTAATACTAGTACTATAAATCCAAAATTTTTAATATCTTTGCTTAAAAAGCAAACAGCTACTACTGCACATCAAATAAAATTTAATGTTGCACATATACTATTAAATTCTACAACAACTAGTCACAGTATAATTATTAAACGAATTTATGCTTATAATATACTAGATAGTTTTATTAGTGATCACATTAGGCCAGTATTTAAAGTTAACAAAGCACTAAGTTTAGATAATGCTAATACTGTAAATATTAGACCTGTTTTTTCTGTTTTAAACAAAATAAACAATACAGCTAGTACTAATCAAACCTTAATATTTAAACGTAAAATAGTACTGTTAGATACTACAACAACTAGTCATAGTATATTTATTAAACGAGTTTATAATATACTAGATAGTTTTATTAGTAGTCATGTTAGACCAGTATTTAAAGTTAGCAAAGTAGTGTCTCTGCACAATGCTAATACTGTAAACGTTAGACCTGTTTTCTCTGTTTTAAACAAAATAAATGATACATCTAATACTACTACTCAGAATTTAATATTTAAACGTAAAATAGTGTTGTTGGATACTACAACAACTAATAGTAATAATTTAACTTATATAAAATTTACCCCAATATTATTTATAGACAATGCTACAATTTCTCAGACTTTAATATTTAAGTCAAATACTAAAAGAACTTTTACAGATCAAGTAACAATATCAGAAATAATAAATTATCTTAAATACATAGACAAAAAATTTACGGATACAATAATAACTTCTGGCTCTGGAACAACAAATAGGCAGGATTATTTTGCCACTGACTATGTTCAGCCTGGATATGCAGGCACAAATACAACCTTTATAGGTTAACTTTTCAAAAGGAAATTAAAATGTTAGATGATTCACTAAATGCCTGCGGTAAGCTAAATATAAAACTTATAGACCATTTAGGCAATATTAAACAAGAACGAGACGAAACTAATGTAGTTGTCAATGATGGCCTAAGATACATTGCTGCTAGAATGTTTTCTAATAGTTCTGGAACCGCGGGAACAGGCGGTGTAATGCCTGCAACCGGTCTGCCAACTATTATGACACATATGGCTATTGGCACTAGTACTACTGCAGAGCAAAAAAGCGATTCAGCTTTATTTGGAGAAGTCGCTAGAGTAGCCTTAGACAGCACTACTATTGCACAAACTACAATTAGTGATGATAGTGTTCAGTATGTTGCTACTTTTAATCCAGGTGTTGGAACAGCTGCTATTACAGAAGCAGGAATTTTTAATGCAAGCACAAGCGGAAAAATGCTTTGTCGCACAACTTTTAGTGTTATTAACAAAGGTGCGTTAGATACCCTAGTTATTACTTGGAAAGTTACAGTAGCTTAATTTAACTCAGGGACGATTATGGCAACTATTAATACAAGGGCAACTAGTGCAGGCACAAGTGGTGTAACAGTAACTGTCTTAAATCGTCCACTAACTAATGCGGAAGTAGATAATAACTTTATTAATCTAGCCGTTGACACTAATTTAGCACTAAGTACCAGTGGTGTAACTGCTGGTACTTATGGTCATGCTAATATTACGGTAGATGCTAAAGGCAGAGTTACTAGTGCTAGTAATGGAGTATTTGCAGGTGATGTGCTTGGCACAAGCGGTAATAATGGTACTGCATCACTTGTATTATCTACTAGTGGTGTAACTGCTGGTACTTATGGTAGTGCTACAATTATAGTAGATGCTAAAGGCAGAGTTACTAGTGCTAGTGGTGGCATATTTACTGGGGATGTAACAGGTACTAGTGGTGCTAATGGCACTTCTGCACTTACGCTAGCTAATAGTGGTGTAAGTGCGGGTACTTATGGTCTTGCTAATATTGTTGTAGATGTTAAAGGCAGAGTTACTAGTGCTAGTAATGGAACTACTATTACTACTGCACCTAGTGGCGCTAATGATATAGTTAATAAAAGCTACAGCGATAGCGGAACAGCTACTATTACTAATAAAAGACTAACTCCTAGAGTTAGCCTTTTGACTTCCAGTACTAGTGGTTACATTATAAATGTAACAGCTGATTTATTTGATATAGTAGAATTTTATACCACAGCTAGCGCAGGTGCACTTACTTTTGCAAATCCTACAACTAGTGGTACTGCAGGTTTAGGTACACTAGTAAATGGTCAAAAATTAATTTATAAAATTAAAAGTGTTGCAGCACAAACTATTAATGCTACTACAGGTTGGGGCGCACAATTTCAAGGTTCTACTGATGTATCATTACCTACAGTTACTAGCGGTAACAGCAAGTGGGATTATTTTGGTTTTATTTATAATAGCACGGATGTTAAATGGCAACTAGTGGCAAAAATAGCTGGATTTTAATAGGTAGCAATAATGGCAACTAGTATTAATAAAATTTGGCGTTTTGCAGATGCAACTGCTAGAGCTTGGGCTACTGCAAGCAATTGGTTAAATGAGGACGGCAGTACTTCCGGTGCAGCGCCGGGCACTACAGCAACGGTTTATTTTAATGGTGGTAATGCTACTGGTGTTAATAATACTATTGGCAGTTTAGTTATTAATGGTGACACTACTATTGCTGGAACTGCGCTGACTGTTAATAATGATGTAACTATTAACGGAGTTACTTTAAATTATACTGGTACTGGTTCACTTAGTGTAGGTCGCAACTTTACTAATAGTGGTCAGTTTAATCAAACCAATACTAGCACCGGCGTACTTACTTTTAACGGAGCGCAAACTGCTGTAGTAGATTGGGGGGGTAATAATTGTTGTAAAGTTACAGTAGCTAAAACTACTACTACATCAATAACTTTTAATGGTGATTTATACTGTAATCAAACTAATACAACAGCTTCAGTATTTACATTTACTAGTGGTAGTTTTGTTCAAGTAGGAGCTATTGTTACTAGAGTATTAACTAATAATAGTACTACTGCTAGAACTTGGTCTCAAAAAGGTATTGTATATGTTAACGGAACTTTTACTGGTACAATAGTTAATGCTTCACAGACTACTTGTACTTATACCGATAGAACTGGATATATTCAAATGGATGGGTATCGTAGTACTACTGTTACTACAGTACTTACTTTTGGTGCTGGTGTACCAGCAACTTGTCCTAGACTATTAATTGCTATAGATAGAAATGATATACGTATTCAGGTAACTGGAAGTGTTTATGACTTATATGTTGGTGGTAATTATCTTACTGCAGGTACTGTAACCGTATTTGGCGGATTATACGATACTTATGCCACAAGTGAATTTAATTGGACTGCAGCAACTATTAATAAACCGGCTCCAAGTGCTGGTGCAACTACAACTACAGAATGTTATGCACGTATAGGTACTATAAACTTTCTTGGTGGCGCTACTAGTGGTACTGCGTTTAACTCTGCAGCTACACATACGGTAAACTTTTGCAGAGCAAATACAATTACTACATCTACTACGGCTATTACTGTAGTCTATAATTTTAATTCAATTGAAGTAGGCACTGCACTAAGTATAACACCTTTAGCAAATCCTAATGGCACAACTAGTAGTTGGACCTATGGTAAGGAGTCTTATATTAATGTTAGTTATGCACGTCCGTATGCAGGAGTTACTAGTGTAACTACTACTATAGGTGCAGCAACTTCAAGTTCAACAAATTGGAGTTATATATATTTTGAAGATGTAGATTTACCTGGCACTATTACTCATAATACACATGAGTTTAGTATTGGACAAAAAACTAACAGCTCAGTTTATTGTACTGCACTTGTATCTACTTCAGGTTTTGCACGAACTTTTAATATAGGCAGTAATACTACAACTAGTTATCTTATTACTAGAAGTCAAATATCTGGTGCTGCTGCAACAGGTAGTTGTACTTTTACTAATACTGGTTTTACAAGTGGTTTTTGTAATGGTGCGCTAGTAGTTGCAGGCACTGGAACGCATGCCTTTGGTACAATGAGTTCTATTCAAGCTCTTAAAATTCAACTTAGGCATAGCAACTGTATAATATCAGGTACAGTTGATAGTATTGCAGTAGAAGACAATGCAGGGGTAACTAGTGCAAGTACCATAACTATTGATGGATACTATCGTGGTAATTCTATATATAGGCTAGGTGATACTCCTGGAGCTTTTACTGGTTTAAGTATAAATTATACTTATACTGGTACTGGTAGTGGTGCACCTTATACACATAATTTTTCGCAAAAATTAGCCACTGTTACTGTATCTGGTGCATCTAGTTACGTTAGTTTTGACTATATTACGGCAACAACACTTACTATAGCTGGTAGTGGTACTACTGTTAGTAGTGATGTAATTATTAATGATTGTTTATGTGATACTATTAATTTTCAACCTGCTCAAACTGGTTCAGCTACTAGTGTATGTACTTGGTATGGAGGTACTTGCACTAATCTTAATATTAACTATACAACTAATGGCACTATTAAGCGGATTTATCTTAATTTTCCGACAAATGGTGCAGAAACAAATTGGGTTACTGGTACACTTACATTTACTGCAGGATATATAGAACTAAATAATTGTAAGGTTATAGTTGGAACATTTACAGCAGGTGCTACTGCTGTAACAAAAACTATAGCTTGGAGTAGTAATACTGATGGAATAGTAGTTACTGGTAATTGTACCCTAACCAGTAGCATGACATTTGCTGGCTATAATTATGATACTACTAGTGCTGGAAGTAATTCTGCAGGTTATTTTATATTAGCTGGGGGTAGTACTGCAAGAACTTATAGTAATTTTGTTTGGACCTCAACCTTACCAGTTGTAAGATTTAATACTGAGTTTCGCACTACAGTTAATTGTACTTGGAGTAATTGGTATACACAAAACTTTACTGTTACAGATGGAGCTATTCAAACTACAGCTACTACAATTAATATTTCAGGTAATCTTTTAGTTAATAATCCTAATGGTAATATTAGTGGTTTTACTTTTAATTTTACATTTGCTCCTATAGATCTTTATAGCGCTCAAATAATTAATTATATTGGTAATAGTGCATACCCAATACCAACAGTAACTCATAGTGCAACTGCTACGGGACTCGTAGTTGATATACAACAACTAAATGCAACTAATATTAATCTTACTGGTGCTAATGTTACATATCATGTAGGAGGAGATTATCCTGTTGATTATAGTGGCGTATTAGTACCAGGTATACTAACGCTTAGTGCTGCTGGCTCTACATATAATATTAATAATGTTACAGGTAAAGATGTAACACTTAATAATGCTACTGCTATTTTTAATTTTTATTATTTTGTTAATATTAGTAGTACACCAACAACTGGTACTATTACACATTCTGCAGGAACTCTTAATTTAACCGTATCACCATATTACGGTACTGCCACTGAACCATCAATAAGTACTTGGTCATTTATTAGCAATACTACTAGCAACAGAATAATTAATTTTAATAATGGTAGTGATACCTCTCCGGCTTATATTATTACGCGCAATACTGGCACTATAAATTTAAGCTATCAAGGACTAACTGGTAATTGTGGTAAACTTTCAGGTTTTATACACAATAGTACAGGATCTATAAATACTGGTAGTGTAGCTCCTGCAAACACTGCTTGTGCTATAGGTATTGCAATACTTAATGCTTGCACATTACCAAGTCCATTTTACGTTAAAACTTTTACTAATATGAACTGGGATCAAACTGGTGCTGGTAGCGGATACCCTACAAATACATCTGCAGTTACTGTTAATCTTTATGGAGATTTATATTTATCAGGTAATGCACTAGCATGGTTTAATTTTGACGGAGAAACTGTAGCTAATAAACCTGGTTGGCAATACTTAAGTTTAAATATATCTTCAACAGAAACTTCAAGTGTTCATAGTATGTCTACTCAAATGGATTTCTTGGATATAATATGGATGTCACCTTTAGGCAGTATTACAATTCCTACAATTACCTTGCCATCAACATTTCAAGGTATTGTTTATATTTCCAGTAATAATTTAACTTGCAATAATTTTGTACATCAACGTGGAAGTTTAAATTTTAAGGGATATCCATTAAATGTAAACACAAAATACAGTACTACTGATACAACTAATACTAAATCAATAGTAAATGATGGTAGAATTAGTACTTGTATATATTTAAAAGCTACAACTGGTACTGTATGGGATTTTCCAAAAACTGACTTACTAAGTAGCAGTTGGCAGGCTGTAATTAATGTTTTAGGTGGTGTAGTTAATCATGGTACTACTACTACTAAAACTACATTGCAACCTAGTTTTGATTTTAGAAACTATACTAATAGTTATACTATATCTCCTACTAGTAGTTTTAATGTAGGTAGTTTATATCTTAATAACTACAGTATACCTGCTAATAGTATACTTAATATAGGCGGTCCTAATTTTTCTTATACTGGTTCACAAAGCATTGCATCTAGTGCAACTATTAATTTAATAGACGGTGGCAACAGACAAAGCAGCGGCAATATTACAGTAAGTCAAATTACTGGCACTAGTGGTCAATTTTTAGCTAGTAGTGTAACCGGTTTAACGTTACAAGTAGGTCAAATAGTTACTGTTACTGGAAGTTTTTATTTAGCTAGTCCTTTTATATTTGGTAGTGGTACGTATAAATCATTTACTAATAGTGGTAATAAAGCAACTATTACTCAACAAGCATATGTTGCAGGCACTACTTCTGGCAGCAGTAGTATGACTGGTGCATTTTTTAACGCCAATGGCGGTAGTGTACAAAACCCTGGTATTAGTGTTACTGGAACGTTTGAATACGTAGTTTATAATACTTGTAATTTTAATTTTACTATTGGTACTAATAGTGCTGTACGTACTTCTAACTGTTATGTTTTTGCAAGCATTAGAAATAATAATACTGGAGCATCTTATGGTGCTTTAAGTTCAAGTTATGCCCCAGGACCAGTTAATATTGGTAGTACTACTAGTGGTACTATTGTTGTTTCCGCTAGTACTAGTGGTACCCTAGTAACTGTAGAAATTAGTGGTGGTGGCACTCAAGAAAGTACTTCAATTAATGCAAGTTGGAATATTTCAAATAGTAGTACTAATATTACTGGAAATATTAATAACTATAATGAATATGATCAATATGAAATTTCACAAGTAGGTACCAATACTGGAAGCGGCACACCTTTTACCTTAGTAACTAGATATTTACAACCAATAAGCACATCTACAGGTAGTGTACAAGGACCCATATTTGCATTGTCAACTGCAACCGTAATAGCTGGCAGTGATACTACTGTATTTAATAGTGATACTACTGCTATTTATCCTGTAATTAATACAACAGTGCCAACTAAACTTTCTTTAAGTGGAAGTAATAGTTTTCAATTTAATAGAATTAATATTAGTAATGGTATTATTTTTAATATGAGTGCTGATACTAGCGGCAATAGTATAATATGCTTAGATGCAATTACTGCAACACAAAATTCTTCACTAAATATTACTAATAAAACGTTAGAAATTCGTGGTGCAAATAGTAGTACTACTTCTGGTTTACAATTTGGTAGTAATGGGGCTACAAACACTACTAACTCAGGAAATTTAATTGGAAGTACTAGCAGCAATTTAATTTTTTCAGGTTTAAATGGTAGTCTTGCAGGCAATCAATATTGCAGATTTAGTAAATTTAGCAGTTATTATGGTGGTAATATAACCAATAATTTACAGTATACTAATGCAAGTAGTAGTGGATTTTTATATCTTGAATTAGAAGGTTTACAAAGTGTTGGTTCAGATACCTATCCAGTTAATTTTAATTCAATAAATTTTGGCTATAGTGTAGGTGCTTTACAAATAAATAGTTATTATGGTATAGGTGTAAAAACATTTAATTTAATAAGTGGCATTAGGCTAAGTGGAGTTAATGCCACTTATAGTAGCACAAATTTTTCGCTTATTCTTGCACAAAATCCATACAGTAGAGTTTACGCTGATCAACTTAATATTAATAATTTTAATGTTAGTGGTGGACAAGGCTGGTACTATGGCACCACTAGCACAGTTGCTGGTAGCTATAATGGTTGGCAAAGTGGGCTACTGCCTACATTTACTTTAACTAGATCTCCTGTTACTTCTAATATAGACGAAGGTAGTATTGCCACCTATACTTTAACAACAACTAATTTAAATGATAATACTCAAATACCTTTTACTATTAGTGGTACAGGTATAGCTACTAGTGACATTCTTATTAATGGTACTGCCGGTACTAGTGGTACTTTTACTATTATTTCAAATTCTGGTAGTTTTATATTTACTGCAGTAGCTGATTTTACAAATGAAACTGTTTCCAGTGTTTATGAAACTTTTACATTAAGTTTAAATAATCAATTAGCTAGTATTAGTGGAGCTATTAGGGATACTAGTAGAATTCCTACTTATAGTTTAAGTAGAAGTCCTGCTGGTGATATAACTGAGGGAAATTCTGTTACTATTACACTAACTGCTACTAGCATACCTGCTAATTATCAAATACCTTATACTCTTAGTGGTACAGCAACTAATGGTACTGATTATACATTATCTAGTACTAGTGGATACTTTACTTTAGGTGCAACAACTGTAGTAAGTAATATATTAAGTGCAACTAGTACTTTAACTTTTAATACTGTTTGGGATTATGTTAGTGAAGGTACAGAAACTGTAACTTTAACAACAGCTTCTACTTATGGCGGTACTAATACTAGTATTACTTTTAATATTTTAAATTTACTGCATCCTACTTATGCGTTAAGTGCAAATCCTACTAGTGTAACCGAAGGCGGTAATTTTACAATTACGCTAACTACTACAGATGTAGCAAATGGAACTGTTATACCTTATACTATTAGTGGCACAGGTATAACTGCTAGTGATTTTAGTATTGGTGGTAGTAGTAGTTTTACAGGTAATTTTACTATACAAAATAATACTAGTACAATAACTGTTACTACGCTTGCTGATTATTTTACTGAAAGTAGTGAAAATCTTAGGCTTACGTTGGATACAATAGGTACACTTATAGATGTACCTATTGCAGATTACTATAAAACTCGTACATGGAGTTTAGCAACTGATAAAACTACTGTTTCAGAAGGTGAAAGTTTTACTATTACACTAACAACTACTAATGTATTTGATAATACTCTAGTACCTTATACTATTAGTAGTGGTACTAGTGGTACAATAACTACTGGAGATTTTACACCCGCTAGTTTAACTGGTAATTTTACTGTTGTTGGTGGTACTGCACAGCAAACTTTTAACATTGTTGTAGATGCTGCTATAGAAGGCACAGAAATATTTGTTCTAACATTGGGCAGTCCTGCAAATAGTTCAATCAATATTACAATAAGAGATCCTGTAGCTTCTGCTGGTAATTTTTTAATTTTATTTGAATAGGATATACTAATATGATTAATGACGTAAAAGTAATTATATCTGCTTTAATTTTAGCCATAGTTTTAATTTTAGGTTATTTTGGCTATAAAACTGTATACAATCGTGGTGTTGAACAAGCTAAACTAGAGTGCGAACAACAACGACAAAAATACGAACAACAAGTAGCAGAAAAAATTCAAACACTAGAAAATGCGCTAGAACAAACAGCCAAACAAAGTGAAACTAAAAAGCAACAACTAAATAAAACTATTCGTGAAATTAAGTCTAAGCTTAACACGCAGCCTATTACTATAATTGAAAATGGCAAGTGTGTACCAGCAGTAATTTTTTTAGATAGTATTAACGAAGCAATTTCTAGAGCCAATCAAAAATGAAAAAACTAGTAATAACCTTTGGTTTATTACTTACACTGTTAAACGGCTGTGGAATTTTTAATAAAAAAATTCAAGAAATTCCACCGCCTATAGTCACTAACAACAGAGTAGTAGTAGACCTTAAACTGCTGCAAGCTTGCGAACCATTACCAGCACTAGTTGGCAATACTTATGAACAAGTTGCAGATCACTATTTAACCGTTATTGGCCTTTATGGTCAATGTGCACTTAAACAACTAGACAGTATTGAAACTATTCGCAAGCTGTCTAACCTGGATAACCCATGAAACAACATTTACGTTTTCGCAATATTTTTATGATTGGTGGTACACTTATTGTAATGATTTACTTGTACCTTAGTGACCCTAATGGCGGTAACTTAACCGTTCCATTTTTAGCTAAACTAGCCACTCCTATTGTAGCTGTGTGGTTTGCACATCTTGCACGTCGCGCACTATTTGACTATGCAGATATGGAAGCTTTAATGAAAAAAGCACGTGAAACTGCCACTGGCGCAGGCTTAGCGTTTTTAGGTCTTTGTTTAATTATCTATGGCTTACTTGGACTATTTGGCTCGCAAGTATACGCGCAACCAGTAGCCACCTATATTCCTGAACAAGCGCATCAGCATTTACCTACACTGCAACAGGAAAAAGATAAGGTTTGGGCTCAACACCCAAAGCCAGCTACCTTGCTAGTTTAATAGAGCACGAATCCTGTATTTCGTTAAAACATTCACGATGTTGGAATCCTAAGTCTAGGCTTAAAAGTGCTAGAGAAGAGGGTGCAGGACTTGGACAAATTACCAGGGCTTTTAAACCAGATGGTACTATTAGATTTGATGCTCTTTCAGACCTAAAACATAAGTACCCTAAAGAATTATATGATCTTAATTGGCAAACAGTATACGACAGACCAGATTTACAAATTCGTGCATTAACACTAATGATGCGCGATAACTATCAGCAATTTGATAAATATGTTTTAGACAAACGTGAAGCTTATGCATTTGCTGATGCTGCTTATAATGGCGGCGTAGGTGGTGTAAATCATGAAAGACGTGCTTGTAAATTAACTAGCTGGTGTGATCCTAATCGTTGGTTTGATAATGTAGAAAAACTTTGTTTAAAATCTAAAGTAGCACTTTACGGTAATCGTAGTGCTTGTGATATTAATCGTCATCATGTAGAGGATGTAATCATTACTAGAAATCTAAAGTATAGTCAGTTAGTTAAATAATTACGTTAGAAAGGTCTATATGGCTAATCAATCCGGTAAACAAGCTCGCAAAGTAGCACTGCTAGAAACAAAAGCTTCAGAACCAGTGCACGAGAGCAAAAAATATGTCTTTAAAGAAGTAAAACCGCTAAATGAAATTCAAAGTATATATTTAAATGCTATTAAACGCAATGATATTATTTTTGGTATTGGCAGTGCTGGCACAGGTAAAACTTATGTAGCTGCCAGCTATGCAGCAGCACAATTGTTTTACAAAAAAATTACAAAAATTATACTTACCAGACCAAACGTAGAAACTGGTCGTGGTATGGGATTTTTACCAGGCAAATTAGAAGACAAATATGCTCCTTACTTACAACCTTTTGATTCAGTATTTACTAAAACTTTAGGTATTGGATTTTATCAATATGCACTAAAAAACAAAGATATAGACCCTAAACCTATTGGATTTATGCGCGGCATGAGTTTTGACGACGCAGTAATCTTAGTAGACGAAGCACAAAATTTAACTAAAACTGAACTAAAAATGTTGCTAAGCCGTATAGGAAAAAATTGCAAAGTTATCTTAAGTGGTGATCCTAAGCAGTGTGATATTATAGACAGTGGCCTAGAAGATGCAGTTAGTAGACTAAGCAGACTACCTGGCGTTGAACTAGTTAGATTTGAAGACGATGATATTGTTCGCAGCCCAATGTGTAAACAAGTTATTTTAGCCTACAACAATTAAAAAAAGCCTCTAAGCTGTTAGCTTAGAGGCTTTTTTATTAAGCACCCATTTGTTCTTCTACGTCAATACCCTCAACAATTTCATGATGTATTGTTTTGCCTTCTAACTGTTCAATAGCTTGTTTACGCAAATTTTCAGTTAGTGGATTGCAGATTTTACCTGGAAGTTCTTGTAGTGCAACTAAAATTACATTAACTTCTTCTTCCATAAGTTTAAATGTAAACTCAAAGTTATCGGGTACTACAATTTCTTTTTCAGATTCTTTTTGTTTTGATTTTTTATTTCTTACCATATATCACCTTATTGGACAAGCACCAGTACTGCAGTCTTGATCTGTAATTTCATCAAAACTATTTGCAGTATTTAAATCAATTGAACGTAAAATTTGTACATAGTTTTTATAGGTTTGTTCATCTACTACTTCTTGTGGAAGGTATAAGTAACCTAAGTCTTTAGCAGTTTTACTAGGATCAGTTCTGTAAATAAAACTTACGCCTACATAACAGTCCCAGTTGTCTAACAACCAATTAATAATTGCTGGAATTTCTGTAGGATCATAACTAATAGTTACTGACGTATTTTGTTGATTCCAACTAGTTTGCAGCAACTTATAGCGTTCTAGTTGTGTAACAGCACTTTCTAAGTTAACTTCTTTGCCATCAACTTTATCAAACACTACGCCGTCCCAACAAACTGGAAAAGTTACCAATACGCCGCTATCATCAACTGGATGATTAATTACTGTGTAATTAGCTTCGCGTAGTTTTTCTACAACCGGATCGTGTTTTGAAAACTGCACATTGTTGAAAATGTACTTACCTAGTGGCTTATGCACGCCTTCAGTAGTATCCATAATCTTGCTTAGTGTACCTGACGGTTTAACACAAGTTACATTTTTAGGAACTGGCAATCCTAGTTCTTGAGCCATGCCTACTGCAGCACTGGTTGCTGTGCGCTTTAAATACTCATAGTCATAACTGCCCATATCTGGACGCATTGCAATACCTGTTAAACCTACTCCACAAAGACGTAAAAAGTAGTTGTTTAAATGCCAAGATTCTTGTAAAATTCCGTCTTGTAAGTCAACACAAGTTTGACGATAATTAGCACGAGCTGCTAGTCTAATAGCGGCGTGTAGTCCGGCATTGTCGCCACGAAACTTAGCAATATCAGTTTCTGTTAAGTTACAAAAGCTCTTGTTGCCCAACAAAATTTCTACACAAGGATTAGCGCCTTTAAACCAAGGTGCACGACGTAGTGCTTCTACTTCATTAATAAAACCTGGCTCACTACCACCTGCTTCTTGCATAAGATGAAAAATCTTTTCTAGATCTTCGCGTAGTGGTTTTTCTTTAAAAACTAGGCTATTATTACTTTGGGTTCTGTGTTCATTGTTGTGTAACCACCAGTCTTTTTTAGCTACTGCAAATTCTTCCCATTCAGGTTGACCATAGTCAAAAAGAGCGATTTCAGCACTTCGGCGACTACTAAGAATAGTCCCCAAGTGATTAATAATGTCCAGAATATCCATCCTAGTAAGTAAACTATCAGCACGACCATTAAGGATATTGGCAATAGCAGTATATGCAGCACTAATTGCAGTATCGCCTGAAGAAATCCAACCATAACCTTTTAACCTCTCTCCTGCTGGACGTAATTGCGAAAAATCTAAAACTAGTGTTTCTGCTGGATATTTACCTGCTAATAGTTTGCCAATACTTTTAGCCCAAGCTTCTGCACTGTCACCAATCTGTAACGTCCAAGTTTTAGTTGTTGCATCCCAAGTTTCTGTATTGTACTCATTGCCGCCTTTTTCAGTGCGCTGACTACGAATTGTTTTGATATTTTTAATTGGATTTGAAAATCCATTAAGAGTACCTACAATAGGTTTAAATCCTACGCCACAACCTTGTAGCAACAACCATAGCACATCAACTACATCGTATACAGTTTCTACATGAGTAAAACTGCAATTAAATTGACTTGCTTCTCGTGTTTTAGCTACTTTAGTTCCACCAAGCCAAAGTGTGCGACCGCTCATTAATACTTTGCGATCTAGCATTAGCTGTTCTAAGTCATAAAGTTCTGCATACTCTTGATCATTTAATTCACGACTAACTGCGCGTTCCCATAGCCATGCTTGATGATCAATTACACGAGCAACTGTTTCTTCCCATGTTTCAAACTGTTTTCCATCGTCACTAGTAGGTCTATTATAAGTGCGACGGGTAATTACTTGTGCTCTTGTGCTAACCATATTAATCCTTGCAATATTCTTTTAAAATTTCATCTATTTGCTTGGTGTTTTCACCTAGCGCATCTCTGCAAAAAGTTACTAAATCCATAAGCTGATAATTAAGTAAAATTTTATCACTAGCTTGATTTAGTGATTTAATATATTTTAATTTACTTTGAATAGGTAGCTCTGCTACTATATCTAATGCAGTGCCATACTCGCTAACTAATTGTTGTGCGCGTTTTGGGCCTATGCCTTCTACGCCCTGTACATTATCACCACTATCTCCCATTAAGCACTTTATTGAAATATAGTGTTCATGCGGAAAGTCGTAGTGTGTGTGCCAGTTATTAGCAGTTATTTCTTTACGTGTTACATAACTAAATCTGCTTACTTTATCACTAACTAATAGATCCCAGTCTTTATCACTAGAAATCATCCATACATGATCAATAGGACAAGTATGACAAACACTAGTAATATATGCAGCAATATCGTCTGCTTCAGTTTGTTTAAACTGTATAACTGGATAACTAGTACTTTCACGAATATGATCTAAACTAGCTTGATAGTCTTCAAAAAACATTTCAAAAGCTGCGCGTTCAACATCGGTTTGTTCAGCAAATTTATCTTTACGATTTTGTTTGTATTCAGGATAAATTTCTTTGCGATAACTGCTAGAACCTTGATCTGCCGCAATAATAACCCAACGAGCTTTATAGCTTTTCTTTAGGCTTTCTATTGTGCGTTTGTAGTCTTCTGCAAAATTTGTAGCACCACTATGTTTCCAACGAAATGCTAGATTTAGTGCATCTACTACCATTAAGCAATTTTCTTGTTCTGAAACTTGTTGAAATGTTTTACTCATGTTAATAGTCTTATAAGTCCTAGTGTATCAATGGAGACAAGCAAGAGGTAGTTAGCAAGCATACCAAATGAACGGCGAGACCAAGCACACCAGGCATAAATAGCACAACCAGTAATCCAAGTGGGATAAAGAGCCATAAGTGGAGGGTTTGGTACTGTTCCAGCCATGACAACAGCACACCCAATACTAAGAACCCAAGCAATAAGCTCCATAATAAACCTAAAACGATTGGATTTAAAATCATTGTATATCCAGTCTAGTGTTGGTTTTATTAAAATATTTTTCATTTAATATTATACTAAATATTAACCATTAAGTCAAGATACAAATTGTGGATGCTCAAACGTTAACCAATCTTCTAAAAGCGCAACATAGAAACTATGCGGCTGTCTATACACATAAAAATGATGATAGTTTTCTGGTATACAATAATCACTGCTAAAGGCTACAAACACTTTGCTTCGATCATGTTTAAAAGTTAGCAGTGGCAGTTTAGTAACCTGTTTAGCTTGACGAATAGTTTGTTGCCAAAATTCTAGTAATTGTGGAGACTTAGATGTTAATACTGCGCTAGTTAAATGATCATCTGCATATCCTTTTGCCTCAACACAAAATATGTTGTTGTAGTTAGGAACATATAGATCGCCTTTTAATCCATGTTTTTCATCTAGTGCACCTGAACCAGGAACCCTCTCCCACCCTAATCTAGTGTGTTTGCGAAGAAGATCCCTGATTACTGTTTCTGTTCTAGCGCCTTTAGCTCTAGAATCTACCATTAATTTTTACTGTCTACTTCTTCTTGAAATACTTGTACCATTGGTGCGCTATTTGTCTGTACTGATGCTAAGTATGCTTCAATATCAATTCCGCAAACTTCTCCAGTGCAGTTTTGATCAATCCTATAAATTAATTTTTCACCATAAACTTTTAGTGTTTTAAGTTGATCTTCAGTAAGGTAGTCACCTTCCATAAGTTCTGTTTCTCTGCCATCTACAACTGCTGTAGCTTTGGCTCTGATTATACGTTCGATTTTATACATATTATTATCCATCGATTTTAGAAATGTTGTTTTGTTTAACAACGTGTACCTTTTCCAATAGGGGATGACTGAATCCATGACTAACGAGTATTGTGTTAAGAGATTCTTCTTTAAGTAAGACTTCAATTAGTTTCTCCTTACCATCTACGTCTAAAGCTTCAATAGTTTCGTCTAAGATTAACAAATTAATTCTGCTATGACTTAAACTCTGCATTAACTTTCTAATTGCTAGCAATGTTGCTACATTAACTCTGGCTCGCTCACCCCCGCTAAGAGCTAAGATATCAATATCTATTCCATTATCGGTAATAACAACATTTAATTTGTCACTGCCGCTAATTTGAAAACTGATTTGAAATCTACCACCACTTAATTCGCCTAGATATTCATTACTAATAACTTCTAGGTCTTTAACAAGATTCTCAATTTTATACGCAACTAAACCAGTAGTACTAAAAGTTTTTACTAATGTATTAATAGTATTTAATTTTGCAGTTAATTGATTAGCTTTTGCAGTCCACTCACTAAGTTCTACTTCCATTTCAACTATTTGTGATTTTATTAACTCTAGTCGATTATTATGTGCAGTTACTTCGTGATTGTGTTTTTCTGCATTAGTAATATTTTGTTTTGTTTTTGCTATTTGTTCTTGCAAATTTTTTAATTGTTTTTGTAATATTGCTTCGTCTAATAGGTTTTCTGGTAGTTCCACATCAATTAATTGATGATATTTTTCCCAATCTTCTTGATTACGTTGCGCTGTATTCCATTTATTTAACTGTTCATTATAATTTTTAATTTTTGTAACTTCACGATCTACCTGGGCTTTAGCCAGTAAAATAATTGTATCTTGTTCTGCTGCTAAATTTTTAGTTTTTTCTTCATCAATATTTTGTAAACACGTAGGGCAATTACCGTGCAAAGCTGTCATTTTCTTTTTGAATACGGTAGCATCTTGAATAGTTTTATCATATTCGGCTTTTTTAGTTACCGATAAACTTATATCTCCTTCAGGTTTATTGGGTACTGGTAGTAAATTAATTTTATCTTTTAGTTGTTTATAGGTATTATTTTGCGTAATTTTTTTATTAGTTTTTTCAATATCTTGAATAGTAGTTGATAATCTACTAGCTTCTGCTACTAAACTATCGTCTAAAACGGGGATCGGAGTATAACCTTTTGTTTCAAAATTTGTTTTACTATATTTAGCAATCCACTGTTGAATAGTGCTTAATTTAGCTTGTGCTTCTGTAAGGTCTTTACCTACTTCTGCGGCTGCTTGTTTAAATACTTCTCCAGCTTGCGTATATTTGCCTAAATTTAATAACTCAATTAAAAACTTTTTTCTAGCAGTATCTGCACTAGTTAAAAACTCTAAACTACCTGCATGACTTTGGTATACAATTTGTGAAAAAGTTTTATGATCTATACCTATAAGTTGTTCTATTAATTTATAGGTTGTAGTGGCAGTATGTCCACTAATGTCTTCTAAACCTTTGTAAAGTTTTACTTGTTGTTGAGCACCACGTTTTGTTTCAATTTTATACTCACAACCATCTTTAACAAAAATAAGCTCAATTTGATAGTTTTTGTCTTTTATATAACGATTTAAAATATCGCCTTTTTTAATGCCTTTGCTATTTTTGTTGAATAAGACTTCTTCTAAAATTAATGCAATACTACTTTTACCATGCCCATTTTTACCTACGAGTTGAATAAGCGGACTTTGAGTAAAATCAATCTTATTAGCTGAACCATAACTAAAAGCATTAGACCAACTTAATTGTTTTAATGTAATCATTCTAGTTTATCCGCATAATTGTAAAATTCTTTTAATGTTTCAACAACTGCTGCTTCATTAAGTTGTAAAATATAAGTTAAATATTCTCTAACTTCTTCGCCTAGTGAAAGTTCTGGATCTAATATTAATTGAGTTTCTTGTGCGCGTTTAACTACTTTTTTGTCAATAAGATCACTATCTTCTAGCTGCCCTAGTTCGTGTAAATCGCCTTCAATTTCATAAATTGTATGATGAAATTCAGTTTGCAGTTTAGGGTCGTGCACACCTACTGTTTGTTTGATCAATTGCGGTAATTTAAAAGGCATCCAAATATGTGTTAAATTATTGCAATCTAGTAATATAGCTCCAGTATTAACCTCATTACGGTGAAAGCTAGTAGTATAAGGACTCCCAGGATAAAGTATATTCCGTTGCGAATTTTCATAGCTATGTAAATCTCCTGCCAGTACTAGCTGCCAACGATCTAGTAAACCAAGATCAATTTCAGGTTTAACGTGTGGTGGAATTTCTCCGCGTACATGAGTACACAAAATCTTTTCTGCAAAAGTGTACTTTGTAGTCTCAAGCTCTTTTACTTTATTATATGGCACAAAATCAATGTTGTGTCGAGTATAGAAGTCATCTACAATAGTTACTAGTGGATTGATTCTAGTAGTAGCACGTTTTAAATAACTTAAAAAAGTAGTATCTTTTTTAAGCATTTCGTGATTACCAGGGTAGACTATGCACTCTACATCAATACTAGCAATTAAGTCAAAGTACAGCTCAACTTCGTCCATTGTAGGCAATCTGTCAAAAATATCGCCGCCTAAGACTACTAAGTCAGCATGCCTTTGCATTTTTTGAAATTGTTCTATAAATAGTTGAAATCTATTTTTAGCCCAATCAACTGGAACATTTTTTTGACCCAGTTTTATGTGTATATCTGCTGTGAATAATATGTTCATTTTTTACCAGACAAAATAGCCCGCTAAAGTATTAGCTTTAGCGGGCTTTGTTATTTAACCTAGCTCTTTTACAGCTTCTTGTTCGCTTTGAGTCTGCTCTTCATCTGCACCTGCTTGTAGCTTTTCAAGCAGTGCTTTAATTTCATCAGGATTTCCACGAGGATATTTTTCATCAATAGGCTGAGCTTTTTCTGCTAGTTCTGCTTCTTGTGAATTTAGTTTACGCTGTTTGCAACGCAATACTTGCAAGGTGTACTCTACATTATATGCAAGAGGCCCAGTTTTTACTCGTTTAAAAACTACATCCCAACCAGTTTCTGGATCTGTAGGATCGCCTAAATCTTCTGCAGCAGTAATAATTTGTTCAAATAGTTTCTTTTTTAGGTTAAGAACTTTAACTTTGCCTTCTTTAGGGTCAATACAGTTAACTGCATAACTCCAGCTGCACTTAAGATCAGGATAAAATTCAGGAACCCAGTCTTTTTCTAGATTATCAAATTTTTCTTTTTCACGACTAAACGCCAAGCATTCAATAGGAATGTCTTTGTTATTAGTACCTTTTACCCAGTAGATATAACGTGGTAGTACTCCGCCAATTAAGCGAACGGTATTTTCACCGTCTTTGTACTCGTAGCTTTCAACTGAACTTTTTTGTGCGCGACCTTTGGTTTGCTTAAAGCTTAGTGCCATTTTTAAGTTTCCTCGTGTATAAATTTAATTTGTTTGTTAGCAATTATTAAAAGCGGGTTTGATTTTATGTTGTTTAAATCAATATCAGGATACAGAGTTAAGTCTACAAATTTAATGCCATTAGTTTTATATAAACCATAATTTCTTAATGCAGCTAATTTAATGTATTGCGCTCTATAGACTGAATCTATGCCCGTGTTATCAAAAAATGGTTTAGGTTTGAGTATAAAACTACTGCCTGCCTGTAACCTTGGTAATGGCTTGTATTTTTCTTGTTTGTTTTTTGGTATAGTTATACCCTTGTAAAATTTATTAAGGGCTTCTACCAAATATTCCGTATCACCTTTTGTGTCTTGTTCTAAAATTTTTAGGTTAAAAAATAAAGTCATTTTTGTGATTTAAGAATATATTATAACACAATAAGTATAAGTTTACAAGTGTAAATTTTTATACCATTTCAATTTCCCAACCTTTACGCATATAGAATCCTAGTCGATCCCTGTTTTGTTTTTTATCCATAAAACCAGAAAATTGCATATCTAAAACTACAGGCACTAGTTTATTTTCATGTTGACGTTGAATTCTACCAACAATTTGTTCTAGTAAACTATCATTTGCAATAGGTACTGCCAAGATAACACAACTAAGTGAATTTATGGAGATACCTTCACTAAAGATTTGCCTACTACCAGCAATACACATTTTTTCTTTTGTGAGTAATTGCTGTTTAATTTGTTGTCGCTGTTCAAAACTGGTTTCCCCAGTAACCAACACACAGATTTCTCCAACATAGTCTTTTACCTTTTGTAAAAATCCAACTCTATCTGCAATAACTAAAACTTGGTGTCCTAATTCTACTTGAATTTTTGCTAGTGCAGAAATAAATTTTTGATAGCTTTGGTCTTCAGTAAGTGCATTAATTTTTTCTACCCAAGTAGCTCCAGGTTTTAAGGTAATACCAGTTTGTATTAGTTTAACTTCTGGATTTAAAGTATGAGATTGTGGAGGTTTATACACTTGTTGACCAAAAAAGTCTGCAAACATTATGTGTTTACCGTCTTTGCGAATCATAGTTCCACTAAGTGCTATTCTATAACGAGCATGGAAATCATCTATTAGTTGAGAAAATGTACTAGCAGGACAATGATGAGCTTCATCTAAAATTATTGTGCCAAACTCTTTGCTTAATTTTGCAGTATGTTTTACTAGTGTTTGAACATTAGCTATTGTAATAGCATGGTCTTCCCAGTCTAGGCTACCGCCACCAATAACTCCAGCACGCATACCAAACAAGGTTTCTACTTCTTCACGCCACTGATCTCGTAGTGCCGTAGTATGTGTAACTACTAGTGTTTTTTGACCAAACTTTTTAGCAAGATGCAGTGCAGTAAAAGTTTTGCCCCAACCAACTAAGGCATTAATAAAACACGTATCTGTAACTTCATCATAAACTACTTTTTGTGTATCACGTAGTGAAAACTTAGTTTCAGGAAAAGGTGCTGGTATTTGTGTGCGTTTTTCTACAATTTCGTAATTTTTAGGAACTAAATCTAATCGTCCTTGTGGTATACTTAATACATTTTTAGGTAAAATTTTATAGTTTCTAATAGTTTCTACAGTACTAAATTGCTTGCTGCCCGTGTCTTTGTGAATTTTATAGGTAAGCGTTTTTATAATTTGCTTGGTTTCTTCTACACCAGGGTTATCTAAGTAAATTCTGTTACTTATAATTGCTTTAGCCATTATACTAACCTATATGTTGCTTTAAATTGTTCATCATAAAATCCGTATAATACATAGCTTAAACCCCAACGAAGTATGCCTGCGTAAAATTGTTCTGGTTTAGGTGCGTACATACATTTAAATCGCTGTGGTAGACCTTGCACTTCAATAATAGCACCCATACCCTCAAGCGGCAAAACTTTTTTAATCTTGTACGCAGTCAGCTTGGCGCGACTAGATTTTCTGTACTGAAATACTTTTCCAGTGTTGTCAATAAACCACGTAGTTTGTTTGGCTATTTTAATTAAATCACCTAAAAAATATATAGCTTGTCGTATAGGAAAAAGCCTAGCATCTGTAATAATTAGCCTGCGCAATCCTAGTGTAGTTCCTTGCACAGATTTATCATCTACAATACGTAAACCAATTTTAGTTTCTAAAGATTCCTTGTCTACGTATTCTTTTGAATAGTAGACAAGGTTGTTTTCTATAGTAGGCTTATGTTCGCCAAGTCTAAATACGGGCCAACTTATCTCCAGCAAATTCATAGCGTACCTCAAAATCACCAAAACTATAGTCTTCGCCTATATCTTGATCTACACCAATAGGCGTACCAGGAATACTACAGCCATGGTCATACTGAGTATTTAATTTAAGTATTTTACAATACTGTGCAACGTGTTCATCTTTTACCAGCGCTACAATAGAATCATGTACAAGCATAAAGATTTTTGCATCTAGTTTTTCTTGCACAATATGCTTGGCAGTTCGCATAGCTCCAAGCAGATTAACGTCACTGGCTAGTGATTGTACTTCGGCATTAATTCCGCTGCGTACTTCATGAGCTGCAATACCTTTATCGCTGCTAAATACATTAGGCAATCTGCGTTTTCTACCAAAAAATGAATAAGTAAACCCATTTTGTTCAATAAAACTTTTACGTTCATCTAGCCAGTGTTTTAGCTTGCTAAATTTACCAAAATATGCTTTAATATCTTCACGAGCTTGTTCAACAGGATATACTTCACCAGTTGCTTTACTTACAGTTTGTGAAACTTTATTAGCGCCGCTACCGTAAAGAATACCAAAAGAAATTGCCTTTGCACTTTGTCGCATACTAGTATACTCTTTTTTAACTGCTTCTACAGGACAAGGCAAGTTAAATACCATTTTAGCAATTGTGCTATGAAAGTCTCCGCCACTACTAAATACTTGTTGCAAGTTTTTGTCGCCGCTAAGTACAGCAGCATAGTACATTTCAGCTGTGGCTAAGTCTTGTGATACTATTTTATATCCCTGTGGAGCACGGATACATCCTTTGATGATTGGATTGTCTCGTGGAATCTGCTGAGCGTTAAATTTCCCACTACTAGACAACCTCCCGCTAGTGGTAAAAATAAGATTAAAATTTGTACGAATTCGCCCATCTTTGTCTAACTCCGGCAGGATTTTTTGAATATAAGTATTTTGAATTTTACCTAATTGTCGCACTTTTAAAATTGCGCCAGGTAATTCGTGTTCTTCGGCTAGTTGTGCTAAGACTTCGGCATCGGTTGAAACTGCACCAGTACCAGTTTTCTTACCAGTAGGCTCTAGGCCTAAATAGTCAAATAATACTTCACGTAGTTGCATTACGCTATTAGGATTAAAGATTTTTCCACTAGCTTGTTCAAACTGTTTAACTGCATCAAAACTAAATACTACTTCTTTAGCGCGTTGAATTTCATCGTCTAGATAGAGATTAGCTCTGTGCATACGATCTTTACAGATTGGAATACCTACTTCTTCCATATCCATTAAGAACAGTGTACCGTCTACTAGTAAATTTTTATATACCCAGGTAAATTTTTCATTGGCTTGCACAATAGGCCAAAACTTGTGAAATAGTTCAAAAGTTACGGCTGTATCAATTGAAGCATATTCGCTAATAATTTCAAAGGGGATTAAGTCATAGCTAAAGTTTTCTTGTAAAATATTGTATTGACTACAATAGCTCTTTTTAAAATCATCTAGTGCACTGTCATAATCACCATAGTCTGTGTATTTTAATGCTAGTTGTTTTAATCCATGACTATCGGTTTCATCTAGTACATAATGCATGACCATAGTATCATGCACTCTATCTCTAGGAAAGTTAATGCCTAAGTGATAGCTAATCATTTTATAATCAAATTTCATATTATGAAAAATGGTATAAAATTTATTGGCAATTTGTTGCAGTAAATCTATGCAGTCCTCATCCATGCAGTCTGTAAGAATATATCTGCCTTGTTTAGTTTTATAAGTTAAACTAACGCCTAGCACATACCCATCTCTAGGATACAAACTAGTAGTTTCTGTATCCCAAGCAACATATCCTTGTGCATTTGCTAAGATTTCTTGCAAATAGGCTTTGGCTTGGTCTGTGTTATTAATACCGCCAAAATCACCACTACTAGGTGCAACAATACTATCATTATAATATTTAAGAATTTTATCTACAGCACGCTGAAAGTCAGGTTTGCCTTCAGGCTTAAAAGCTAACATTGCTGGATTTGTAATACAAACAAATTTTTCGTTAATTAGTTGACCTGCATAATTAGTCACACTAGTAACTTTAGCATATTCTTTTGCAGCTTCAGCACCTACTAATATTACTAAATCATACGGTTCTGCGTCAAACTGTAGTGTAACGTCTTTTTTCAATAATTTTGTAATAGGTACATCACTCATATGATAGTGATCAAAGTCAAAGTTAAAATACTCACTATATCTAGTGCGATTTGGTGCTTTGTCTATTAGCGCAACTTTTTTCATAATTTCTCCAGTAATACTTTATTATAGCGTATTTGGCTAGAATAATCAAGTTATTTTTTAATATATTCTGCAATGCTTTGTACATTAAGTTGATCTAAATCGCCTGGATCAGTTCCGTCTGGCAATTTAATAATTTCTACTATAAATTCTAGTTGTTCAAGCGTTAATTTTAAGTTTTCTGCCGCTTTTTCTCCTGCATCATCTCCGTCAAATAATATGTATATGTGACTAATGCCTTGAGCTTTATACGGGAACATTTTTAGTTTTGTATCTGCTTGTAGAGTATTTGTGCCAAATGCACAAGCTACATTTTTTAAACCTTTATCGTAAAGATTTAGCATATCAAATATGCCTTCTACAATTACTAAACTTTTATATCCTGCTGGTATCTGTGCAGGAAAAATAGGCATTTGAACTTTGCTAGGATAATTAATATATCTAGGATTACCATTTGATAACATATGTCTAGCAACATATACTGCGATTTTTCCAGTTATATCTTTTATAGGAAAAATAATTCTATCTTGTAGTTTTTCTACTTGATTAGTGTAAAAAGCTTCAAAATGTTTTAAAGTTTGTTGACTAATGCCTCTAAAAGTTTTAGTAAACGGTGTAGCACCTGCAGGAAGTTCTACACCGTGTGCTTGCATTTTTAAATCTTGCAGTTTTTCTTTTAGTTTAGCAATTTTTATAGGAATAGGATTGCTGAAGATTCCATAATATTTAAATATATTAGTTTTAAATCCGCAACTAAAACAATGTGCTATTCCACTTACTCTATCTACTCTAAAGCTAGGATTTGTGTCTGGATGTTCTGGGTTTAAACATTTGATCAAGTAATCTCGACCGGATACTTGAAATTGCAATCCGTTTTTTTGAATCAAGTCTAAAACGGGATCCATCTCTATGCGTCCCAAGGTAAATCAGTTGCGAGTTCTTGTGTTTGATTATTTGTTTTTTTATTTGCTTTTTTGACAGGTTCTTTTTTAGATGGTTGATCAATGCTTTGGGGGGCAATTCTAAGTGTGTCCCAATTAATAGGGCATGTAAATGCCATCTCTTTTCCCCCACGAATCTTTGTTGTTTCAAAACTAATTGCTTGTGCATCTTTTTCATGTGTTTCCATTACTAACGCTATATCTGCTGCATCTAAAATGCCTTTAGCAAATCTGGCTTCACCACTAGCATCAATTTGATAAGGGCTTACAATAACTACTTCGTATTTTCTAGCTAAGTTTTTTAACTTCTTTGAGACTTCAATTTGTGGTTGCCAGTCGTACTGACTATTGCCCTCTATAACAATTTGATTTAAGTAATCTACAACTACAACTGATAGTTTATCACCAAATTTAGCTTTAGTTTTACCAATATGCAAATCAATAGCACCTAAAGTCAAATCTCTGTCATCAACAATAATCATTTGATTATCAGACTTTAGTTTAAAGTTTCTAACTAAAGTTTCTTCAAATTTAAATCTGTCTCTGTGGCGTAAAAACTCATCGGCCACAGATTCTGCGCCTTCAAACATTGAAGCTCTAGCTTGCACTACTTGTAGTATTTCTTGATCAGTTAGTTTATTTTGCTTTAAATTTTGCAAATTTACATTGGCTAAGATTGCTAAGTTTCGTTGCATAGTTTCGTAGGCAGTCATTTCAATACTAAAATAAATACTACTGTTTCCGGATTCGTATTGATTGATAAAAATATTACTGCAGGTAATACTTTTACCGCTACCTCGTTTACCGCCAATTAAGATAAGTTCTTGTCTAGCAACGCCACCAAGCACACTATCAAAAGTATTATTAAGTCCAAGATAAACACGTTCTTTTTCTAAATCTTCAGGATGTTGAAAAAGCATTATATCTGCCATAGTAAACACTTTTTCACTAGTGTGTGTTTTTTCTTCAATTACTAGTGCAATTGACGCTAAGTTTTCTTTTATTTCATTTGAATCGTACAGTGGAAGTTTATCCACAAATTTATCTAGTAGTTTTACAGTTTCATTTTGCGTATATTGATCTATAAGTGCATCAAGTGCTATTTCTGCTGTTACGTCTGGTATTTCTGTTAATTTTAGCGTAGCTAGTATTTTTGATGCAGGACCTTCTCGCAGTGTAAGTTCTAGGTCATCAAAATTTGGGAGTGCATTATACTTTTCATAATGCTTATTGATAACACTATACAAGGACGAGTAAGCCGGATCTAAAAACACTAGCTTTAACTTAGCCCAAATATCTAGGCTTTGCTCTTGAAGCAGCTTGTTTAAGACTACGGCTGAAACATCCATATTAACCTACCTTAGATTCATTATCTACTATTACTTGGTCTATAATTTCTGTTACTTTGTAAATAATTTGATTACGCAGACGTTTAATATCTTGTTGATAACTGGTACCTTTATCAAACAGCATACTTAATTGTTCATGAGTAACTAATTGTTGCAAACCAAAATAGATATGATCGTAGGCCATTGTAGAATCAGGCATTACATCTACCTGAGCTAAACGGCCATAATTATGAACTGCTTGTTTTACTACTTCTTCAACAGTAAACGACTCTGAGTCGTGATATGTAATTGTAACTTTCATTTACTGGTTTCCAAAGTAAAAAAGGCCGGGAGCCTATAAAAACTCCCGGCCCTGCTGTTTAAAGGGATTTAAGCAGCTAGTTTAGCTTCTGCTTTAGCCTTTTTATCGGCTCCTTTGTAGTCAGCAACATTAATGCCGCGACGGGTAAGCAGGGTGCGTAGACCGCGCTCAGTTTTATCAACTTTAGCTGCAATTTCTGCAACAGTCATAGTTGAAATACGCTCACCAAGTGCAACAATTGGATCTACTTGATCTTTAGCGTGTGATTCGCGTTGTGCTGGAATCTTTGCAATTTGACCTTTACGAGTAAGGCTAAGTGCTTTGCCACGAACTGAAGCAACAGTTTTGTTAAGAGCTTGTGCAATATCTTCAATAAAGCTACCGCGCTCAGCCATCTGAACAAACTTGTTTTCTTCAGCTTCTGTATAGCTACGTGCTACTTCAACTTTTTCAGCAGGTTTAACACTGCCAGTCATTTCTAGGGCAAGTAGTTTGCCCTGAATTTGTTTAGCTGTAAACTTGCCATCGGCAAATTTTTCTGCAATTTGTTTATAGGTAAATACATTAGCATTGCTGTTAACAAAATTAGCAAGTGCACTACCTTCGTCTTCCGTAAATGCGCTAACTTTTTCTTTTGCCATGCTAACTACTTCATGGTCTAGTTGACGTAGTTTTGCAGCTACACTACGTGTGCTAACATCAAGGGCTTCAGCGGCTTGTTCAACTTTAGAAACCGATACAGGGGACTCATGTCCTACAATTTCTAGAAGTTGAGCAACAGCTTCGTCGGACCATTTTTTAAGTTTTTCAGTCATATTTTTTCTCGTTTAAGAAGTGTAATAAGTTTTTGATGATTGTAATACCGAGTTGATCGGCTTTAATACGTTTTGAACTGCCTTTGTTATCTTCATCTACTAAATAATTAGTTTGTTTAGTTACTGAATCAGTAACTTTAAAACCTGCATTTTCTAGTGCTTTTGTGGCTTCTGCTTTAGTTTTAAATGAAGCTAACTTACCAGTTATGCAAACAACTTCGCCGATTGCATTGGCTACTGGTTTATTATCTACTGTAAAAGAGAATGGCAAGAACTCTTTCATTTCTTGAAAATCTGTCTCTAGCCAAGAGATTAGATTATTAGTAACTTTTTCTCCTAGACCTGCTTGTTTACACTGTTCTTCGGTAATATCATCAATGCTATGCACTACTTTGCTGATTTTTTGTGCTGCTGTGTTACCTACAAGCGGTATGCTAAAAGCAGGCAATATGGTTGCTAAATCACTGTTACGAGAACGATTAATTTCATCTAGTAGTTTTACTGCAATTTTTTCACTACCTAATGCCGCAATAATTTCATCAAGCTCAAGATAATAAATTTCAGTAATATCACTTAGTTGAAGTTTTTCTAGTGTTTTAGCACCCATGCCTTTGATGCCCAATGTTTTACAAAAATGCTCTAATTTTTTACCTAACTGTGCACCACAGGCTTGGTTACGACAAAAAAGTTGATCGTTAACAAGCTCTAGGGTATACTCACAACACGGACAATTAGTGGGAATTTTGATTTTCATTGTGCGTTTTTCAAATTTAATAATGTATTATACAGTATTAGGCTAGGTTTTGCAAGTGAAAATTTTCTATGCCTCTACCTTGTGTAAAATGCAGGGAATTATTTCTCCGCTGCGTACTACTGCTACAGTATCACCAATTTCTAGGCCTAGTGCTTCAATAAAACCTGGATTATTTAGTGTAGCTCTGCTGACCATAGCATCACCTATTAACACAGGCTCTAAGATTGCTACTGGTGTTACTTTGCCACTTTTACCAACTTGCCATTCAACATCTAACAATTTAGTTTCTACATGATCAGCACGCTCTTTACGAGCATAAGCACCTCGTGGATGTTTACTAGTATAACCTAGTTGTTCAAACTGGTGATTGTTGTTAAGCCTAAATACTACACCGTCAGTAGGATAAATTTTTTCTAAATCAGTTTCCTGCACAGTATTGAAACCAAACTGCTTTAGCATACGCATATCGGCATCGTAAGTTTGTCCTACAAATGGCTGAACACCGTATGCAAAAAAACTAATAGCACGAGTACCAAATTCAGTAGTATCTTTAAGATTAAGGCTACCAGCAGCATAATTTCTAGCATTAGAAATATGTTGTGGAGCAACAATCTCGCCAGTAACTTGAATTACTTCTTTGTAAGGGATAGTATGTGGAACTAGGCTTGCAGTACTAAGCAGTTTATCGGTAATTAGTTGACCCTCTACTCCATCACCACGAGTAAGTGCTTGCACTAATTTACCATCTACATACAACAAACTAACAGCAGCGCCATCAAGTTTAACGCTCATGCTAATATCGCCCATGCCCGCTAGTGGATTAGCCTTACCCTCATCTTCGTAGTGCTTTTGTAGAGAATACATAGGATAATAATGCTTAGCTTTAGCGCCTTGAGCCTGTGCGCCTACGGCTGAATATCCAATAGTTTCAGCTAGGCGATCAAACTGCAAATCACTAATAATAGGTAAGCCTGCATAATAAGCTTGACTTGCACTATCTAGGTACTGTTTAAGTGTCATAGACCTTCCACAAACTCACAAAAAAGTTGATTATGATAACCTTCATGCCAACCAACAAAATCATCTAGTTCATACCACCACTGTTCGCTTTCCGGATGACAACCAATCAGCCCTACTGTATTTTGATAAACTGCCATTGCGTCACCATTGGCATAAGTAGCAATAATATCAGTAAAACTTAAATTACCAACAAAAGCACAGCCATCATAAAAATACATATCTTCTTGCTGACCATTCCACTCTACACTTGCAAGAGTAGGGCCTTCAGTTACAATATCTGCATCTGGCTGAGAAATATACTGTACAGGCTCAATACCGTGAAGAATGTCAAAGTAATAGCTGCCAGCCCAGTAAGCGCCCATGCAAATACCTAAATATTTGCCACCATCGCTAACAAAGTCACGAACTACGTCAACATGATCTGGCTCAAAAATTTCATCAAACTCATCACTGTCGCCAATGCCGCCAGGAAAAGCCAGAATATCTACATTAAGCAAAAATTTACTATTAAGATCTTCAATGCCAAACAACTTTACTTCAAATTTATCTTGAAGTGCAGCTTCCATAGCTAGTGCACACTCTACTTCGCACACAGGATCATGAACAAAAATTGCAACGGTTTGTTTCATCATATTTCCTTTTTCAAAATATAATATATTATACCAGTTTAAACAGATAAAATCAAGTAGGTTTTTCTAGTAGCTGACGAGCATAGCTTTCAATAATTTCCTTGCCCTCTGCTTGACTACAAATATCAAATAATCCGTCTAGCAAACTATAGATATTTTGTAGTGAAGCAGGAATACTTACGCCTTCACGACTAGGAATCCAGTCACCTTCATAACTTAAAAAGTATTTTCTAAGTTGCAGGTATGTAACGTCTTTAAAGTCGTTGACTACTAGCCTAATCTGAAAACCTTTATCTAAGTTTTCTTCAATTAGTTTTTCATATAGAATATTTGAGTCCATTAAACTTTAATTCCTAGTTCGCGCAAATGTTTAAGACTAGCTAATTCACAAGCTGGTTGATATGCGCTTTGTAACCAGCGTTCACTAAGCAACCATACTCTGTAAATCCAACCATATTCTGCGTGTGTTTGTTCTGCTTGTATTTTACACATTGAATCGTATCTGGCACTGTACACTACTTCACCTATAGCAAATTTATCTTGCATTGCACCTTCAGGAATTAACTCAGGTTTAAAATAGTCTGGGCTACTTTTACGAATAGGCACATTGTGCATATCTAGAACTTGCTTAATAAGCTGAGTGCCGCGATAAGTATTTTTGCTTATTTCACTTACAGGCTCGCCAGCAAGATAGCTTTGAATTATAAACTGTACTTCGTCTAGTGTAATAGGTTTGCCGCGTTTTTCAGCTCTGCGCTTAGCAGTCTTTTCCTTGCGATCTTTGTGTGTTTGAATAATCTGATCAAGCCTGGTAGTATTATAGCTCATGCCCAGGATTTGACAAGCATCTTTTTTAGTTATAGGCTTAACGCCTTGCTCTTTAGGTTCAAGCAAGCTAATAACACGCTCAATATTAGCGTCAGTCATGCGTTCTTGTTCAAGTTCTGTGCGTTTACGAGCCATAATTACTCCACAAATAAGAAAAGGCAGCACTAGGCTGCCTATTTTTATGCTTTAAGCACACTCAAAAAGTATACTGCTGCTTTACCAGTTAGTTTGCTAAGAATGTCGTCATCAACTGGACCGCCTTTAGCTTCAATTGCGGCTTTAAGATCAGCAATACTGGACTCTTTGCTTACACGTTTAGGTGCATCACCAGCAGCTTTTTTATCGCCACTAGGCTTAGCGGCTGTGGCGTCTTTTTTAACATAAACACCAGCCTGAACTAGTACCATGCGAACGCCATTAGGTGAGGCTTCGATTTCTTCGGCAATGTCTTTGATAATTTCAGTACTGGACTCAGGCGTTGGCTCTGCGTCTTGATACATTTTAATTACATTAGCTTTAAGCTCGTCATTCCATTGTGTCATTTTATTTCCTTAGATAAGTTCAGTAGTTACATCAATCATTTTATTTGGCGTAAACTGACGATAGTTGTGTTTTAAGTCGTGTTTTGCTACAAGCAACATTGTTTCTTCGTGTTGACGATTTTTTAGTTCGCGCATTTCACGAGTAAACTGTTCAAATTCAACTTCAGGTAGTTCAGTAACATCAATGCCACCAAGCAAGTGTGTAGGTTCTTGTGTTACTATAACAGAGCGAAAGCTAGTATCACCATTGACTTTTGTGTACTTAAATTCCATAAGTTTCATATTAAACCCTTTATTGCAACAGAAATAATATTATATCAACAATTGATTGCAAATTCAAGTGCGTTATTCTGCTTCTCTAATTGCTTTGTTGATTCCTAAGCTGGCTTGTTCAAACATTCTAGGAACAAATAGTACAAAAATAATTAAAGGTGCAAATAGCATATTAATTATAAAAAATACTAACGAGCTTAGCAATGGTTGTTTAGTAAATGAATTTACAATTCCTTGTTGCTTAGCACCCCACATAGCAGGCCAGATCATTTCATATAAACAACAAATAGAAGTAGTTATACAAAAAATTAAGTATAGAGTTATACTTTCCATTTGGCTCTATCCCCTAGCTTAAAACTAACTGTTTGCGATTGCAACGCTTTAGGGTTAAAGTTAGTTCTTAAACTTGCTAGTGTAGAGTCTGCAATTTTAGAATTACTACTAAATACATCATGTGGACAACTACCGCATACTTGTCGAATTAGCTGTGCTTCATGAATTTTAGTTTTATTCCAGATTGTGGCTTTGGGTGTTTTACGGCGATATGTAATGTTTTTTATTGCCAACTCAATTTGTTTTGCATTACCAGGATTTTTTTGTAGTGCGCGCAATAATTTGCGTTCACGATTATGTTTCCAAGTTTGTTTGCTTTTATAAAGGTCGTAGCAGGCTTGCTTGCCTTTACTAGATGTTTTTGCCATAGTTATGTAGTCCTGTTAATACAAAAACGTCTTTGTTATTATGTTTGTGTATTTTAACACAATTATTTTCTTCTAGGTACTCTAAAAAATTAAATATATGCCCATAAGTTTTAAGATTAACACCATGGTTTAGCAATAACTTATTTACTTTAGTTAAATAGTCAAGAGTAATTTCTTGACTACTAGTACCTAGTTCAAATAACAATTCTTTGATAGGGTTATCAGTCATTGAAAACAATAGATTCTTCGTAGTTGTCGTCTTCTAAATTAAGTTTTAGTTGTTCGGCTTCTTCAAGTTGTTCGTGCATATCATAACAACGTTGAAGAGCCTCAATTAGTGAAGGAACAGACTCGATGTCTACAGGAATAGTACGCTCACAACCATCAAAAATTACTACTTCATTAGTGCCACCGGCATTGCTTCCAAACTCTAGCCCATAGTAAAAGCAAAAGTCTGGCTCGCTTTCGGTTTGAAACATACCGTCGGTATCAAGTACTGAGTCTTGTTCTTGTGATCCAAAATAAATTTTCATGTGCTTAGTCCTTTTTAAAAATAATTTCCGAGAACAAATATTATAGCAAAGTTAACTATTATTTTCAAGAAAATAATTTTTGTGGTGGCAGGGATACTAGGATTTGAACCTAGAATAACGGAATCAAAATCCGTGGTGTTGCCATTACACTATATCCCAACATTTTGGCTCCCTAGCGTGGGATCGAACCACGGACCAACAGATTAACAGTCTGCTGCTCTACCGCTGAGCTACTAGGGAATTATTTGGCCTGCCTAAAAGGAATCGAACCTTTGACCAACAGCTTAGAAGGCTGTTGCTCTATCCACTGAGCTATAGGCAGATATGGTGGGCCCAACAGGACTCGAACCTGTGACCAATCGATTATGAGTCGACTGCTCTAACCAACTGAGCTATAGGCCCGAATAAAAAGTCCCCGGCAGTGCTGTTAAGCACACATCCGGGGACACAAACTTAATTGTCGTTGCCGTCATCTAATTCCATAAATACATCTACTAGTACATCACGATATGGTTGTTCAACCATGTGCAAGTCTAGTAGATAGGTGTCTAGGTGACAATTGCGTAATAGTTGTGCATGATACATAAATTGACCATATGCATCTAGTTCTGCATTAATATTTTGATTAGCATAGTCTTCAATAGCTTGTGCAACCATATCTAGCATAGGTTCTGGCATTTGAGATTTAGTAGCAACTCTAACTAGCTTTAAGGCCTTACCTTCACGATCGCGCATAATTTGATTGCGTTTAGCTTCTGCCCAGGTTTGACCGCCATCGCCGCCCCATAAATCCCAAGCTACTCTACCCTTACTAGGAAAACCTTCTTCACCACTGTTAAAACCAGTTGCCTGCTTATCTACTTCATGTCGCGAAAAGAAACTATGCATTCGTAATACAACACTAGCACTTAGTGGCTCACGATTTTTAAGTTGATTAGCACGTGCTAAACCAACTAGTGTACCGCCAGGTTTACCATCTTCATGCCATGCAAGTGCACGTTTAGCGGCACTTGCCATGCCCGTAGTGGGCGTATAAGTTTCTGCCATATTAACCTCTATGGATTAGCTAGGAAAAATGCAAAGGCAAATCCTAGCGGTGTCATTGATCGTAATTCTTTAGTTCGTTCCGATTTGCCGCCTAGTTTCATTATCCACGAATTAGGGTCAGGCTCGACTGGACACTTAGGCAAATCACGATTAAACTTGCCCCATAATCCAGTTTTCTTGGTGTATGGATCACCAAACCAGTGTGGTTGAAAATACCAAGGATCACCTAATTCAGGACGCAGCTTTTGCAGTCTGCCAACTGGATTTTCTAGTGCCCAGAATTCGGGATTATAGTAGTCTACCATTCGCAAAACTTTGTCTACTAGTTTTAAACTCTGGTCAGTTCTGCCGTCTAAATCTTTTTGTTTCCAGTATTGTGCGCCACTGCCTGCAAAATCAGTACAAGGTGGAGCAGCTAAAATGCCATGTATTTGATCGGGCAAATCTCTAGCCGACAGTTGCAGTATATCAATACCGCATTTAATGTCTACTTGTAGCACATTATAACCAGCCTCTTTGTAGTATTTAGGCCAATTACCGCTGTAGTCGAACAATGACAAAATCGTTTTCATAATATAATCTTTGCATTATAGCCACTCTTTGTTGTTCCGTATAGCTAGTCCAATTAATAATTTCTTCTAGTGTTCTAAAACATCCAGTACATTTATTCGTTGTTGGATTCATCTTGCAAATCCCCTGACAGGGCGTTACGAGCATCTTCTTGTTCCTTAGTTCTAGCTTCACATAATTTTTCTACACGATTGCTTACTTCTTCGCTGTGTAGCCACAAGTCTTTGTTTTCTAGTAAACTGTCAATTTCTTTGCTAGTTAAAAAGTTTTTGTAGATGTGCTGTAAAAACTGTTTAGACCACTCACGTTCAAAAACAGCTTGATCATAGATTTCGCCGCCTTTGCCAAAAATACCGCCGCTGTAGTTGTGAAACATAAATAAACTGTGCGGAGTAACTTCAAATACATCGGCACATAAAAAGATCATTGTAGCAGCACTCATGCAACTACCTTCAACACTACAAATAACAGTAGCTTGCGTTTCACTAAGCACACGCATAAATTGTAGTGCACAATTTAAATCGCCACCACTGCTGTTAATATAAATTTTTACTTCGTCTTGTGGTCCTGCACTACGAATAGTGTTAAACCACTCAATATAGTCTTCAGGTCCTGTAATAGTTCCACTTAGGTAGAACTCGTAGATAGCAGAACCAGATTTACGAAATCCTCGGCTAAGACCTGTGTCTAGCATAAAATCATCACTATCAAGTTTTCTGTTAGCCATAAGATTTATCCAATAAAAAGCCCCCTTGGTTACAAGGCGGGGGCATACCTCGGCATTAGCTTATGCAGCTAAGGCAAATACCTCATCATTGGCATTTATATAGTTTGCTTCTTTTGCGGAGATCGCCTACCGAGTTGTCCACTCACATACTTATCACACTGTCGAAACCATGACTGGCCCATCAAAAGCACACCACACTTACAGAGGTAACGCGTACCACGGCTATGCATCGCCTTAATGTGTTTTTGGTGGACCAGGTGGGAGTCGAACCCACGTCCAGCGCGCCTTTCGGCTTGTTTCATACAACCATACAAAAGCCCAGATAAACTAGGCTTTTGTATGGTGCTCCTTGGCAGGATTGAACTGCCAAGTAGCTACCCGTTTACAATTGTTTGCTGTAAATCAAATCTTCAAACATTTTTTGCAAAACTTCAAACTTAACTTGATACATAGTAAACAAGCCTAGCAGTAAATTCTGCATTTCGTCTTCGGTTGTATCACGCAAGTCGCCAAGATAGTAGATGGTTTTAATATCATCTACTACACCCCAGCAATCCATCATTTGTTGCTCAAAATCAAAGCGGTTTGTTTTTTGCATATTTGTGTTTTGTTGAAATTTCCTAATGAATAAGTATTATACCCCAATCATTACCAAATTTCAAGTCAGAAATTTTTTACTATTTGCAGTTTGGTAATTCACAAATTTTTGTAATTAACTGTTCACGGTTTTGTAAAAAACTGCGATAACTTTGTCCGCCGTTTTTAACAAAACTAGTAGCCGATTCAATTAAATCGTCTAGGGATTCTACTGCACTTGCAATTGCAATAGCTTGTGTAGGATTTAACGTAGAAATATCGTGATTAAACATTTTGGTAAAGATTAAGGTTGAGTAACGTAATTAATTGTGCCTACTAAATGGGCAGTGGCTTGTTGTAACTCATGTTACATTCCATTCAATTCCATTGTATATAAGGCCAATGGAGCCCCAAGGCGAATCAATTACGTAGTTTGCTGCACCATCTAGTGTACTAGCAGTTGCAACTACAGTAATTGGGTTTGTCAGTGCGTCGCCCACACTATCCTTGATAATAAATATTTTGCCTAGTGTACCAGCTGGTAATGTAATTGTAGTTGCGCCATTAAAAATTACTCCAATAAAGTAGTCAGTATTAGTAGCTGGGTAAGCTGCCGAATCTACTAAGGTAACCGGCAAGTTTGCCAACGACCCAGGGGGACCCTGTGGTCCAAGCGGGCCTGGCGGGCCTTCGGGGCCTGCTGGGCCTTGGGGTCCGGGTGGGCCCGGTGGTCCTGGAAGACTTCCTGGAGCATAATTAATAAATACATCGTCTTCTGGAAACGGTGGTGGGCACCAACCCGGAACTACTGGAGGCGGTGGAGCAATGTAGGGAATCATAGGAAACCCAAAAGGCATTCCTTGTCTTTGTCTTTGATCCATTTTGTAATCCCTATAAAAAAGCCCTCACAGCTCGTGACTGAGAGGGCTGTTTACTTAATTCAGGATTACCGAATGTTTGTATTTGTGTTAGCTGGACTAGCGGTAAGTGTTCCACTACCAACATTAATAGCTTCGTTAGTATTACGAATGCTTTGGGATAGTCCCCAGATTGCATTGTACAATTGGCCATACTGTTGCTGTTGCTGGCTTTGTTGTTGCATTTGGTTGACGGTAGTAGTTGTATTAACTTCAATACCGCGCGCACGTTCAGCATTTTCAAAACGATTTTGCAGAGCAATAACTGCTGCATTAGCGTCTGAAAGTTGACGATTAAGTGTAGCTTCGTACTGTGCAGTAATTAGTGCACGAGTCTTATCGCCATCATTATTAATAAACGACTGAGTTTGATTAAAACCATTTAACAAGTTTGTGTTAACTGTGTTAAGTTGTTGCATTAGGGCAACACTATTACTATTAACACTTTCTTTAACACCATCAACACGAGTAGCTAATGAACCTGCTACGCTATTAAACTGATTGGTAAGACCAATAGTTTGTTGAGCTTGACTAGCTTCCATTGCGGCTGTACTAACAGCTACAGCTTTGTCAACTTGACCAATGCTTTGCATTAGTGACATATTTGCTGCTACTTGTTCTGGAGGACTACGAAGAACTGCTCCGGCAGCTCCGTCTCCGCCGTTACCACCAAACAATCCGCCATTGCCTTGACGTAGTAGGCTACCAAGGATAAGACCACCAATAAGGCCACCACCTCCGCCAAACCCTAGACCGCCATCACCCCCGCCGGCCATCATCATGCCACTTGGATTTAGAATTTCTGCCATAATATTCCCCTTGTTATTATTATTTTTAGGGTTTAAAATAGCAAGTAATACTGGCAAGTATTACCCGCCTGTTAGCCAACTGCTGTAGTCAGCTTTATTTTTATAACTTTTAATATTATATACGACCAAGCACTAAAAGTCAATGTAGTAGTTTTTGCAGCAAAAATTACAATTTTATTTCTATGCTACAAAACTTGTTACATTACTGCTGTGCAATTTGAATAAGCAAAATAAAAGCCGCAAGCGGTTAACTTGCGGCTTCTTATTACTCTACTAAAAAGTATTCGTCTTTGTGGCATCCACATTCAGGACACAAGTAGAATTGTGGTAACTCGTCCCACTTGCCGTCTACTGCTTCATCATGCACATTGCCACAAACTTCACATTCATATTTATTCATTGTGTGTTCTCAATAGCTGTTACGAAAATCCATGCCGCGCTGGTAACGTTCCCAGTTACGCATACGAGACTCTAATTCCATAATGTCTTTAGGGTCACAATCACGGATATAGTCGCTAAGATCATAAGGTTTAAATAACTGATGTAGGTTACGCCACAGGTTACTTAGCATTGTTGACAAACCCGTATAGCTTTTGTGCCTCGCTAACTACATCTTCAAAAGTATACATTTTTGGCATATACTTTTGGTAGTCTTTTTGCAAGGCCTGACCAGTTTTAATCATCTCTGCAAAAGTTTCTTTGGCAAAGTCACAGTTGATTTCATGTTGACGCTTTAAATGGTCTGTGGCCATCTCCAGCAATTTTGTACGTAATTCAAAGGGATTCATATTATATCCTTGTGTGTTGTGTGTGCAAATAATTAAGGCTTATTCGCTTTTGCCTAGACGACCCATGTCGCCTTCGTGAGTAGTATCGCTGCTACGATCAACAATGTTGATTTGCATAGTTTCTGCACCGCCGGGTGTAACGTCACTAGAGTCTCGCCCTGTTTTAGGGTCGATTTGATCTGCTTGACCTTCTTCAAAGGGTGTGCCCATAGGTTGAGCATTTTCAGGTGCTAAAGGATTTTTCATATTAATCCTGTACATCAGGTGTATCACCAACTTCAGTTGGTCCAACATCATTGCCTGCACGAGCAATATTAACATCAACCATTTCTGAACTAACACCACTATCACTAAATCCTTCTGTAGCTGTGTAAGTAGCTGCAGTAGGATTTGGCATTTGTGCGTTAGGAGTTTGTGTCATATAATTAGGCACACCCTCTGCGCTAAAACCTGCTTGTGGTTTTGCACCAGGTTTACTGGGAGGGGGTTGCATATCAAAAGTTGTAGCCATAATTTTTTTCCTTGTAAGTTTAACCTAAATCTGCAATTTTGGTTAGGGTTTTTAATTTGTGGCCTACAATAGTATCTGTAGGCACGTACTTGTCGCCTTGTTTAGTATACACTCTGATAAGTGCACCAGGATCTTCTGCGGTACCAGTAATTTTAAAACTACTATTAGGTACTTGTTCACTGCCACTAGTAATTACTTTAGTAATTTTTCCGCGTGCTGTGCCGCCACTGCTATTCCAGCTTACACTGTCGCCACGTTTTAAGTTACTGGCTTTTTCAAGGATATTATCTAGTGCGGTAATATATTCAGTTAATTTTTGCGTATAATGATCCATGATTTTACTTCATTGGATATGTAGGATACATGCCTTTGCAGGCGGTACACTGACAAGTTGGATCATGAAATGGGTTTATTGGTAGTGCAGGTTGAACTGGTTGTACTGGTTGTACTGGTGTCATGTCTTTTCCTTCTGGAATTGGGCCGTGAGGGCCAGGTTCGTGAATATGAATAGCAACGGCTGCTGCTTTACATTTGGCTAATGTATCAAATATGCAGTCACCTTTTTCTCCGTATTTGTATTTACCGTTACTGCATTTAATACACGGCATATTATAGTCCTAGTTGAGTTTTAATTTTATTGATTACCATTTTGCCTGTTATTTTTCTACTGCATTCAAACCATCTTGACGTATTTTCATGTTCTGGACACCATAACCAGTTACCGCGATCAAATAGATGTTTATTATAACAACCACTACAACTATTGTGTCTAGCTTTTATTCTAATACAATTTGATTGCATTTCTGTACGTGGTTCACTAAATCCACTAATTAAAATTAGTGGAACATTTAATGCCCAAGCTAGCCAGCTTATTCCACTACCAATTCCAATAAAAAGTTCTGAATCTCTTAGTTCATCTATTACTGTTTGAAAATTATCAACAGAATAAGGTCTAATAACTCCTGTGGGTATTTTATTGCCCATGAACTCGTCCGGTTCTTTACCCAATAGTTTAACTACGTAACCCTGTTTATTTAAGTAGTCTACTACCTCTTGCCAACCAGTTTCATTATTCCAAAATTTTGCTTGTGCCGTACTAAAAATGCTAATACAAACTTGTTTTTTAGGTGTTCTAGGTCGCTCATCTACTAAAGGTTTTATCTCTTTATAAGGTAAACCAAGAATATCTGTACAAATTTGTTGATGTGGAACTCCTATAAACGTATGTTTATGATGTGCAGGATTATGTCCTGTATTAGCTTTATTATAGTAAGCTCCAATTTTATACGTAATATAAATATCTTCTAGTTCTTGACTAGGATCAATAAAAATTAAGCTTGGATAATATTGATTACTAAATAAACAATGTTTGTATACATAATTATATGTAGATACATAAACTATGCAACCATGTTTTTTTCTAAATTCCTCTGCATAAGGCATCCAGCCCAAGCTGTCACCAAGCGAGCCGCTATCTATATCAATTCTTATTTTTTTACCACATAAATCTAGTGTATGTTCCCACACAACTCTATCTTGAAAGTAAATTTTAACATTCCAATTTACATAATAAAGTACTTTACAGTGTGCCCAACTATATCCATCAATATCTACTTTATATAGTTGTTGATTGCTGTCAGCATCAGTAAAAATTATAGTATAAATTGCATCTTCTATTGCGCTTTCCAAGGATACATATAACCCTTCCTGAAAAGAATAACTAACTTTTATAGGACCTAATATTTGATCATTAATTTCTACATATTGCATTTTTTACCAGTAATATACGTGTGGTTTGTGTCCTACACCTGGAGGATCGCACTCCTCTAAGTCTGCTTGTTTAAGTACTGTGTGTTCCCAAATACGGCCTGCTCTGCGTTGGGGTCGATTCATCATTAAGCGAGTCCACCAGCTAGGCGTTGAATTAAGCCAGTGCCAATCAGTATCTAATTCTCGTTTCTTTTTACGTTTTACACCAGGCAGTTGAATATAACGAACACTATAACTATTTTCACTAGTAATTTTTATACTATCAAACTTATAGTCTAGTTCAGGAAATTTAAGTTTCCATTTTTTATCTTTTAGTGTACGGCTCATTTAAGTATGCTCCACTATTTTAATTTTAGCTGCAGTAATAGCACTCATACAAATTGTACAAGGTTTAGCTAGTGTAGGATTTCCATTGCTGTCATATCTGGTAACAAATATTTTATGTGCACGAGATAAATCTTGACACTTAGTAATAGCTGCAATTTCTGCGTGTAAGTAAATATTGTGTTCACGCCCAACAAGTTTAGCGTGCTTAGCTTGAACAGGATGTGATTTTACATAACTGTTTTGTCCAATGCTAAGCACGCGTCCACGTTTGTCGTATATAATTGCTGTTACTTGTTGTCTTTTACTACTCATAGTTTCTTTAATGGCAGAGAGTGTGGGATTCGAACCCACGGTACACATTTCTGCATACGACGGTTTAGCAAACCGCTGCCTTCGGCCACTCAGCCAACTCTCTATGTGGTAGCGGGGGCAGGACTCGAACCTGCAACACTAGCATATGAAACTAGTCGGATGCCTTTTCCACACCCCGCGATTATGATTTATTTGTACCAAAATCCAAGCCTACGCCCACAAGCATTTTCTATAAATTCAGTATTGCTAGGCTGTACTTGGTTTTTATCTTTCCACACAGGCCATATTGTATTACCACTATGACCAGAAAAATCATCATTGTATCTTAAGTGCACTTCAATAATCTTGTCACCAATTAACTCAATATTTAACCACTTGCTAATATTAGCTATATCTTGTAAACATTCAGGTAATTGATATGAGTACTTAATCTTTTGCCAGCTATAAAAATTATTTACAGAGCCAGCAAACTTTATGCCTTCTGCAGTTAGCCCTTGTTGACCAAAATTATAATCAATGGTAATATGTCTGCCATTAAACCACTCACACCAAAAATACCCGTCAGGGATATTGTCGCATTCTGGCACTAACCAGGCTTTGTATGCTCCTGCACCCATCATACGACAATTAGTAATTGGTCTAACTACGTACCAATTTGCCACAGGCACACAAATTCCTGCAGGACCTGCACTATATCCCAACTTTTTTGCTAAAATTAGTTTATCGTATATCCATAGGTGTTCTGTGGGGCAACTAGTCCAAACATCGCTGTCGTTAATTAGTTCCATAAAAACGCTTTGTTAGTAGCGGCCTAAGGGTTTAGCCGCCGTGTCTGGATGTGCCACGAACTAAATGCTCGACCAGATTTTCCCGTGATCAAGGGGCATATTTAAATTATACTACAATTAGCAAGCAAAATCAAGTGCAAATTTTGCAAATTCATGGCTGGCTAAGTTTTTTTCTTTGGACTCGCACATAATGTCAAAACGTGGTAAAAAACTAGCGGCCCAAGCGTTAACAGCTTGATTCCAATAATAGTCGCTATGAGCTCTAAGCTTGGCACTAGTAAATCCTTGTAGTTTTAGTTCTTTGAGATCAGGCAGGGTATTTGGATCATGATCTACTAACACGTCTTCACGGCTAACGCTGTAGTGCAGTGTTGGTCTGACTCCACGCCAGCTTTCTAAAACTTGCTCTAGCTTAGGGTCATTGCAATCCAAATACTCACCAGTGTTAATCCAGTGGTGATGAATGTCCACAACAAGAGCACAAGTATCCACA